>ERZ791919.39-NODE-39-length-146835-cov-39.541702_pt1 | contig 146835 bp, 131 predicted proteins | sample MGYA00510137_ERZ791919 | MGnify/ENA primary metagenome ERZ791919 (study PRJEB30046, sample SAMN00792059) | human gut metagenome | study: EMG produced TPA metagenomics assembly of the A metagenome-wide association study of gut microbiota in type 2... | reverse complement strand
TCTGATACGATAAAGAGCATTACACGGCGTAGTTGGATAATCAATTGTTTTAATTGGGCTTTAGTATTATATTGTGTCAGTAAGTTTCATATGCCTTCCTATGTAGCGGTATCGGGTATGGTGCAATTCTAACATCTACAGGGGCCGGTCTTGACCCGGCAGGGAATGAACGGCATGAAAACACTATTGAAGCGCACGGCGCAGCCGCAGGAAATGGTGAACATGCTTATATTTCTTGCGTCCGATAATGCTTCGTTTGCCACAGGCGCCAGCTTTCTGGTCGACGGAGGCCGGATGCTGACATGGGATAGAACATGGGATTGACACACAATGATGAAAACAGGCCGCACTGTCCGACTTGAGGACGGTGCGGCCTGTTTGTATAAACGGACGCGAGGTATATTCGCAGCCTGTCTGCTGTCTGGGACCCGGATGGATATCCATTGTGCCTTGCACCGCAGCACTGAAAACGCTGCGGACAGCAGCAGACCGCAATGAATGCAGCCAGAGGGTGCGTGCTCCGGGACAGGCCGGTCATTCTGTGGACGGACGGCGCTTTTCAGAGCAGCGCACACAGCTCGTCCAGAACGCCCAGATCCCACGCAAGGCGCGAAAGCACATACTTGTCCCGGATGTCCTTGGTGGCGCGGAAGCACAGGCGCATCGTCTCCGTGTCCACGCCGATCCCGGAGGCATCCTGCGGCATACCGAGACGCGAAAGCAGCTGCGAGAGCGCTTCGGCGGAGGGCAGCTCCTCGCCCAGAATGCGCAGAATTTCCGGCCAGCACGCCTGAATGCGGGCAAAACGCGCCGGATGCGTGTCCTTGCGGTATTTGCCTTCCCTTTTCTCCAGCGCGATCATGGTTTCGCCGCTTCTGCCGAGGAATGTGCGCAGCTGTGCCGCCCAAGCCTCGTAGTCGAAGGCTTCGACATATGCGCGGGCCTTTTCCGCATCCGGCGTCATGGTCCGGAGCCTTTCATACAGGCACACTGCCGCAAGCGTGCCGATGGCGCACTGGATGCCGTGCAGCTCTGCGGGCGTGCCGAATTCCAGCGCGCGCATATCCCACACATGCGAGAAATAGTGCTCCACGCCGGAGGCCGGGCGTGAAACGCCCGCGTAGGCCATGGCCACGCCGCCGATGATCAGTCCGTCAAACACGGCCTGCACTGCCGCTTCATCGCGGCGCAGAAGCCCGTCCGCATTTTTCACGCACGCATCCAGCGCGCTGCGTACCAGCGCCGCCACGCGCTCACAGTAATACTCGCCTGTGATCAGGTGTGCGATGCGCCATTCGGCAAGGCTGATATATTTTGCAAGCATATCGCCGAGTCCTGCTTGCAGCATATGCATCGGTGCGTTTTTGAGAATGTCCGTGTCGCCGACGATCGCGTCCGGGCAGCGGCTGTTGAGTGAGACCTTCAGCCCATCCATCGCCATGGACGATGTGGCGCTTGCATAGCCGTCCATCGACGGCGCAGTCCCGACAATGATATAGTGCCGGCCGCTCACACGGCTGAGAATTTTTCCGATGTCGTTGATGACGCCCGAGCCGACGCCGAGGATCAGATCGCAGCTGTCGTCAAAGTGCATGACCGCCGCGCCGACGGCGTGCTCGTCCGGCTCGAGGCGCTCGTCCGGGAAAACATAGGACGCATAGCCGAAGCCTGCCTGCGTCAGGATCTCGCATACACGCCCGCCCGCGGCGGCGAAGGTATTCCGATCTGCCAGAAGGAAAGGCTTTTTCGCGTCGTAACGCGCCAGCAGCTCCGGAAGCCGCGCAAGCGCGCCCGGTCCGCTGACGAGCATATCCAGCGCGGAGGTGTGTTTTTTGCCGCACGGGCACGGCTGGTCAAATCCCTTGAGAATTTCTGTAATGCTTTGCATCTGGTGAATACTCCCTTTTGAGTCGTTATGATCTTGCGGCGAATCCTGCATGAAAAGCTCGCGCAATCGACAAAGTGCCGGCGGCCGCCGGTAAGCTCCGCTGTACGGCCCGACGGCAGGCGCAGGTGCGCCGCAGCGCCGTCCGGGATCTCAGACAAGGCTGTCTTCGAAGTGCTTGCACCAAAGTGCTTTTGCCCATCGGAAGCTTTTGCTTACGCCTTCTGCTCCTGCGCTGCGATCTGCTCGAGCAGAATTTCCTCCGCATACCCGCAGGCACGCTCGACGGAGCCGGCCTCGAAGGGATCCGACAGGTTCGCATAACGCAGCGTTTCCAGATAGCCGCGGCTGCCGCCGACCTTGCAGAGGTTGAGATAGTCTTGCCATGCTGCCGCCTTGTCCTCGGCATACTTCTTCTTGAACTCCATCGCGCCCATGGTCGTGAGCGTATAATTGATGTAGTAGAAGGGGTAGAGGTAGATGTGCAGCTTGTGATACCAGTAGCCGCCGCGCTCCATGAACGCATCATTGTCGTACTTGCGCCACGGCATATATTTTTCCTCCAGCAGGTGCCACTGGTATGTCCGCTCCTTCGGCGTCAGCTCGGGATGCGCGTAGCAGATGTGCTGGAATTCGTCTACGGCTACGCCGAAGGGCACGAAGGTCAGCGCCTCCTGCAAATGCGCGAAGCGGAACTTATCCGCCTGATCGCCGAAGAACCACTCGGCATAGGGATACGCGAACTGCTCCATGGACATGGAGTGGATCTCCGCGATGTCGGTGGACTCGCTGTAATAGTCCGAAATGGGCTGGCTGCGCATGGCCATATAGCCGGCAAAGGCGTGGCCCAGCTCGTGCGTCAGCACCTGCATATCAAAGATCGTGTGGTTGAAGCAGGAGAACACAAACGGAGCCTTCAGGCTGGGCAGGCTCGTCATATAGCCCGTGGAGGCCTTGCCCGGCTTGTTCTGCAGATCCATCAGCTCATGATCGATCATGAAGTCGATGAATTCACCGGTCTCCGGGCTGATCTCGTGGTACATCTTCTGCGCGGTCTTGACCATGAATTCGTCGTCGCCCGCAGGCTCGGCGTTGCCGTCCGGGAAGACCATCTTCTCGTCGTAGCACATGACGTGGTCGAGGCCGAGGCGCCTGGCCTGCGCGTCGTAGAGCTTCTGGCACAGCGGGACAAGGAAGGTGCGCACCTGCTCACGGAAGGAGGCGACCTCCTTTTCGCCGTAATCTGTGCGGCCCTGCTCGAGATAGCCGACGGGGATGTAGTTCTCGTAGCCGAGATTTTTGCCCATCTGGTTGCGGATGCGGATCAGCTCGTCCCAGATCTCCTCGAGACGCGGCTCGTTGTTCTCGTAGAACTTGGAATATGCTTTGACGGCGGCGGCACGCATCGCGCGGTCAGGATGCTCAAAATATTTCTGAACGCCGTAGAGATTCAGCGTCTTTCCGTCAAACGGGATCTCCGCCGTGGCCATGATCTTCTGGTATTCGTTGGTCAGGCGGCTTTCCTGCTGACGCAGCGGGATGTTGGCCTCACAGAACAGCTTTTTCTGCAAGTCCATGGAGACAAAATACTGCTTGCCGAACTCCTGCTCGATGTCCGGGCGGAAGGGACTGGACGCGATGGCCTCGCTGAGCGCGACCTCGTCGCCGCTGAGTGTGGGCAGCGTGTCTTGCAGATATGCGATCTCCGCCTCATAAAACTCGTCGCGCGTGTCGAGCGTATGCCGGATGTGCGCGATAGAATACTGTGTGGACAGCTCGCAGCTCTCACGGTCGATCTCCAGCATCAGCGTGCGCAGCGCGGTGTAGCTCTCCGCGTGCGCAACGGCGTCCTTCCATTGGGCAAGCTGTGCGCGGTGCGCTTCCAGATCGGGGCGTTTGTATTCCAGCGTTGAAAATCTGTAATTTTCCATAGCGTTCTGATCTCTCCTTGCATGATCGTATTGGATGATTTTATGATAGCCGTGCGGACTGCGGCTGTCAATAGACTTCTCCAAAACGCCGTGCCAGCGGGAAAAAGAACAAATTGAAATTGACAATTCCCCAAACGTCCAGTATGCTAAAAACGGCAGCCTTGATAGAGTGTATGCTCTGGGACTTCGTGTCCGCCTGGCTGCCTCCCTTTATCCAGTCTGCGCCCCTTGGCGGCGAAAACAATGCTCCCTCCTGAAACGGCAGCTCCTCACTGCCGCTCCCGGAGGGAGCATGTCCATTTTATAAGCGGAGAGGCTCAGAACAGCGTGATCTGGCTGGTTTCCGGCATATTGCCGAAGGCGCCCGCCGCTTTCAGCTCCTCGATATGCGTCTTGGAGACCTTCGGACAGGCGGAGGAGAATTCCTCGATCGAAAGGAAGCTCTTGCCCTCGCGACCCTCCATGATGTCCCACGCGGCGGTCTCGCCAAGGCCGGAGATGGCCACAAACGGCGGCAGAAGCTTCCCGTCCTCGATCAGGAATTTGGTCGCGTGCGATTTGTAGAGGTCGATGGGCGCGAACGAGAAGCCGCGAAGATAGAACTCATAGCAAAGCTCCAGCGTGGTAAACAGATCGTCGTCCTTTGCCGTCGCGTCCTCCTTGGCCTTGATGGCGGTCAGATTTTCCTTGACGGTCTCGATGCCGTGGCACATCATGCCCGCGTCAAAGCCGTCCTTCTGGCTCCGGCGGTAGAAATACGCGGCATAGAAGGCCAGCGGCTCATGCACCTTGAACCACGCGATGCGGAAGGCCATCATGACGTAAGCCGTCGCGTGCGCTTTCGGGAAGAGGTATTTGATCTTTTTGCACGAGCCGATGTACCAGTCCGGAACGCCCGCGGCGATCATTTCCTCCTCCGCGCCCTCCGGCAGGCCGCGGCCCTTTCGGACGGCCTCCATGATCTTGAACGAGCGCTTTTCCGGCATACCGCATTTGATGAGATAGAGCATGATGTCGTCGCGGCACCCGATGGCGTCGTTGACGCTGGCGGTCTTGGACAGGATCAGGTCGCGCGCATTTCCGAGCCACACGTCCGTGCCGTGTGAGAAGCCGGACAGACGGATGAGCGTATCGAACTTGGTCGGCTGTGTCTCCTGAAGCATTCCGCGCGTGAAGCTCGTGCCGAATTCCGGGATGCCGCAGGAGCCGACCGGGCCGAGAACGGGATCGTCCTCAAAGCCCAGCACCTTGCTGGAGGTGAAGATGGACATGGTGTCCTTGTCGTCGAGCGGGATCTTCTGCGCGTCCACACCGGTAAGATCCTCCAGCATACGGATCATGGTCGGGTCATCGTGTCCCAGCATGTCCAGCTTGAGGAGGTTTTCCTCCATCGAGTGGTATTCAAAATGCGTCGTGATCCATTCGGAGTCCTTGTCGTCCGCCGGATGCTGCACCGGGCAGAAATCCCAGATCTCGTTTTCCTGCGGAATGACGACCAGACCGCCCGGATGCTGGCCAGTGGTGCGCTTGATGCCGACGCAGCCTGCCGCCAGCCGGTTTTCCTCCGCCTTGCTGACGGTCATGTTGCGCTCGGAGAGGTATTTCTTTGCGTAGCCGTAGGCGGTCTTTTCCGCGACCGTGCCGATGGTGCCTGCACGGAAAACATGCGTTTTTCCGAACATTTCGACGCAATAGGCATGCGCGCGCGCCTGATATTCGCCCGAAAAGTTCAGGTCAATATCCGGAACCTTGTCGCCGCCGAAGCCCAGGAACGTCTCGAACGGGATGTTGAATCCGTCCTTGTCCAGCTTTTCACCGCACTGCGGACAGAACGCGTCGGGAAGGTCCGCGCCGCAGGGGCAGTTGTCCGGAACGTCAAAGGTCGTGTAGTGGCACTTCGGGCAGCGGTAATGCGGCGGGAAGGAGTTGACCTCTGTGATGCCGGACATGAACGCCACGATCGACGAGCCGACCGAGCCACGCGAGCCGACCAGATAGCCATGCTCCAGCGAGTTCTGGACGAGCTTCTGCGCGGACATGTAAATGACGTCGTAGTGACAGGAAATGATGTCGTGCATCTCGGTATCGACGCGCTTCTGCACCAGCTCCGGCGGATTTTCACCGTAGAGGCGGTGCATTTTGCCATAGACCAGCGCCTCCAGATCCTCCACCGAGTTTTCGATCTTCGGCGCAAACAGGTTGTGCGGCACGGGCCGCACCTGATCGCACCAATCGACGATCATGTTGGGATTTTTGACGACGATCTCATATGCCTTTTCCTCGCCGAGATAGGAGAACTCCGTGAGCATTTCGTCGGTGGTCTTGAAGTAGAGCGGAAGCGAACGGTCCGCGTCCGGCATCTGCTTGGTCGCCAGAAGAATGTGGCGGTAAATTTCATCCTCCGGATTCAGGAAATGCACGTCGCCGGTGGCAACGACGGGCTTTCCAAGCTCCTCGCCCAGCTCGACGATGGTGCGGTTGAAGCTGCGCAGCTCCTCTTCACTTTCCGCCAGACCCTTTTCCAGCATGAAGAAGTTGTTGCAGAGCGGCTGCACCTCGAGAAAATCATAGAACGAGGCGATGCGCTTGAGCTCGGCATGGCTCTTGTGTGCTATGACCGCCTGAAACAGCTCGCCTGCCTCGCAGGCGGAGCCGATGAGCAGACCTTCGCGCCAGCGGAGCATTTCCGACTTCGGCATGATGGGGTAGCGCTTGAAATATTTCAGATTGCCGTAGGAAATGAGACGGTAGAGATTGCGCAGACCGATGGAGTTTTTCGCAAAAACAATGATGTGGCGCGCGCGCCGGTCCATGATCTTGCCGCCGCTGCGCAGCTCGACCATCGCGGGATTGATCGCCTGAATGGTGCGGACGTTTTTTTCCTCCAGCATCGTATAGAACCGCGCGAGCAGGTAGCCGCAGGTGATGGCGTCGTCGGATGCACGGTGGTGGTTGAAGTCCGGCAGGCTCAGGAAGTCCGCCACGATGTTGAGCTTGTATTTTCCAAGGTCGGGCAAAAGATTCTGCGCCAGAATGAGCGTGTCGAGCGACGTGGGCTGGAACGGGATGTTCAGCCGCTCACAGGCCGCCGTCACAAAGCCGATGTCAAAGTCGGCGTTGTGCGCGCAGAGCGGACGTCCGCCCACGAATTCCAGAAACTTCGGCAGGATTTCGTCGATCGGCGGCGCGCCGACGAGCATTTCGTCGGTAATACCGGTCAGGTCGATGATCTTCGGCGTGAGCTTCCGCCCGGGTGCGACGAACGTCTGGAAGGTGTCGAGCACCTCGCCGCGCTTCATGACGACGGCGCCGATCTCGATGATGACGTCGTGCTGAGCGGAAAGGCCGGTCGTTTCCAGATCGAATGCGACATATTCCGCATCGAAATCCGCGTCGAGATCGCCGTGAACGACGATGCGGTCGTCCACGTCGTTGACATAATATCCCTCACAGCCATAAAGGATCTTGATGTTTTCATCCGTGCCTGCGACCTTGGCCTTTCCGGCGGCCTTCATGGCGTCCGGGAAGGACTGCGCGCAGCCGTGATCGGTGATGGCGATGGCCTTGTGGCCCCACGCTGCCGCCTGCTTGACGGCGGCGGCGGTGTCGGTCAGGGCATCCATGGAGGACATGGTGGTGTGCAGGTGCAGCTCGACGCGCTTTTCCGGCGCAGTGTCCTCGCGCTTGGGCGCTTTGAGCTTCTGGATGGAATTCGGCTGCATGACCATCTCGTTGTCGTAGCGGTCAAAGGTCATTTTGCCTTGAATGCGCACCCACATGCCGACCTGTACATTTTCCAGAATGGGCTTTGCCTTGTCGGCCTCCATGAACTGGTTGACGCGGACGGAGCCGGTGTAGTCGGTCACGTCGAAGCAGATGACCCATGCGTTGCGTTTTTTCAGCTCGCGGTGCTGCACGGCAAAGACCTTGCCCTCGACCACGACGCGGAACATGTCCAGATTGAGATCGCGGATGGGAACCTTTTCGCCGTGGAAGGGCTTGCCGTAGAAGAGGTCGCCGGTCTGCTGCGGGGCCTGCTGCTGCGGGCGGGAGCCACCGCCCTTCTGGGCGGGTGAGGCAGCGTCCGCGACCGCAGGCATACTTTTCATGGCCTCCCGGCGGATGCGCTCGGTCTCCTCAAAGAGCGCCTTGCCCTCCAGATTGCTGTGCGCCTCGACGGAAATGGTCTTATGTACGCCGAAGCGCTCGAACAGGAAGCGTTCCGCCATCGGAACGTGGGGCAGAAGCTCGTTTTTGCCGTTTGCGCGCAGATGGATGGTCAGCGTGTCGCCCTCCAGCGCGTAGCCCGCGCCTGCGAGGATCGCAGCCGACGGAGAGTAGGCCTTGACAAAGACGCGGTAGAGGTCGCGGTAGTCAAAGCTTGCCAGCGCCTCGGGCGGGTACTGGACGGAAAGCTCCAGCCGCCGGAGGCCGTAGCGCGCCTTCAGCTCGGAGGCCATCTGGCTGAGCAGGGCCTCGGTGATGTAAACGCCGGAGGACAGGCGCAGCGAGATCGTGCGCGCTTCGCGGTCAATTCCCGCGTGCTCGACGGCAAGCGTCTCTACCTCGGCGCGGATCGCCTCGGGCGGCTCATATCCAAGAAACAGGTCAAGAAAGTGTACCTGAGACATTGTGTGCTCCTTTTGCCGCCCGGAAGGGCGGGAACGTGTGTATAAAAGACCGCCGGGGCGGTCATTTCTGCGTCGGAATGGCGCGGGATGCCTCCGGTGGCCCATTCTTTTCTGTCTTGCCAGAAAAAAGTATGCCGCCGGAGGCCACTCCCTCTGTGGGAAAGAAAGCTGGTCGAAAGGCTCTTACGGAAGCATCCCGTTGAAAGACATTTTACATTGCCTCGACATAGCGCAGCAGCGCCGGAAGCAGCTCGTCATAGGGCAGGCGCTCCTTCAGCTCGCCCTTGACGAAAAGCACGCCGCAGTCCTCGCCGCCGGCAATGCCGATATCGGCCTCCCGCGCTTCGCCGGGGCCGTTGACGATGCAGCCCATGACCGCGACGGTGATGGGCTTTTCGCAGCCGCGAAGCGCCTCCTCCACGCGGCCTGCAAGGCCGATGAGGTCGATGCGCGTCCGGCCGCAGGTCGGGCAGGCAACGATATTGACGCCGTCGCGGCGGATACCGGCGGCCTTCAAAATCGCCTTGGCGGCATAGACCTCGCGCACGGGGTCCGCCGTCAGCGACACGCGGATCGTATCGCCGATGCCCATGCACAGCAGTCCGCCGATGCCCATTGCGGATTTGATCGTGCCCATGTACTCGGTGCCGGTCTCGGTCACGCCGAGGTGCAGCGGATAGTCCGACTGCGCATGGAAGAGCGTATACGCCTTCATCATGAGCGGTACGGAGCTGGACTTCATCGACACGCAGATGTCGTAAAAGCCGTATTTTTCAAGCAGCTCGATGTGCGAAAACGCGCTTTCGACCAGCGCCTCCGGCGTCGGATGGCCGTATTTTTCGAGCAGCCGTTTATCGAGGCTCCCGCCATTGACGCCGATGCGGATGGGGATCTTCTTTTCCTTGCAGACGTCCACGACCGCGCGGACGCGCTCCTCGCCGCCGATGTTGCCGGGGTTGATGCGGATCTTGGCCGCGCCGCCCTCCGCTGCCGCGATGGCAAGGCGGTAGTCAAAGTGGATATCGGCGACCAGCGGCAGGGGAGAGGCGGACGCGATCTCGGCAAAGCCCCTTGCCGCGTCCATGTCCGGCACGGCAAGCCGTGCGATCTGGCAGCCTGCGTCGGCAAGCTCCCGCAGCTGGCGCAGAGAGCTGTCTACGTCGGTCGTTTTTGTATTGAGCATCGATTGGATGGAAACGGGTGCGCCGCCGCCGATGGGGACGCCGCCCACGAGAATTTGTTTTGTCATGCTGCGCTCCTACTGGAACAGTCTCCAGATATCGTTGAACATCACGAAGGCCATCAGCGCCAGCAGCAGCACCATGCCTGCCGCGTGGACGTAGCCCTCGTATTTTGCGGGGATTTTCTTCTTTGTGATGGCGGTAAAGACCGTATTCACCAGCAGCAGGAACACCCGCCCGCCGTCCAGCGCGGGCAGCGGCAGCATGTTCATGACCGCCAGATTGATGGCGATGAACGCGCCGAGATAGGCGACGTTCAGAAGGCCGTCCGCGACCGTCGCGGCGTTTTCACCGGTCTGCACGATGGTGGAGACGATGCCGACCGGGCCGTTCATCTCCTTGACGGAGACCATGCCCGAGATCAGGTCGCCAAGGCCCATCCAGACGATGCGCGAGAAGTCCAGCGCCGTGTTCCATGTGTTTTTCAGGACGCTGCCGACGTTTTTTTCTTCGGCAGCGAAGTAGAAGCCGTACTTGGTCTGCTTGACGCCGTCGATGGTGTATTCGACCGGAACCATTTTGAAGTCCTTCAGCTCGACGAGCTTTCCGTCGCGCCGGACGGTCAGGTCGAACACGCCCGTCTCGTTGCGGCCAAGCAGCATTGCGACATCGGAATAGATAAACACACGCCGGCCGTCGATCTTATAGAATTCGTCGCCCTGATGAAGCCCTTCCTCCGACTGATACGGGCAGTCCTCAAAGAAGCTGTCGATGCGCGCGGTCGAGGAGGGTGCGGCACAGGAATAGACGATGACCAGCACCAGAAGGCCGGTCAGGAAGTTCATGAACGAGCCTGCGGCAAGAATGATGAGCCGCCGCCACCAGGACTTGCTGGTGAAGGCGCGGGGATTGTCGGAATCGCCGTCCTCGCCCTCCATGGCGCAGAAGCCGCCGATGGGGATGCAGCGCAGGGAATAAAGCGTTTCGCCGCGCTGCTTTTTGAGAAGCGCGGGGCCCATGCAGATGGAAAATTCGTTGACCTGCACGTCCAGAGCCTTGGCCGTCAGGAAATGGCCCAGCTCGTGAATGAAGATCAGAAAGCCGAAGATCAGAATTGCGATCAAAATATACATAGCATCACCCAAACCTTGCAAAAACAATGTCTCTTGCCTGCCGGTCGGCGTCCAGCGCCGCCTCCAGCGTCACGTCTGCGCACTGCGGCACGGCGTCCAGCGCCGCTTCGACCGCGTCGGCGATTTCCGGGAAGCCCAGCTTCTCCTGCAAAAACAGGCCGACGGCGGCTTCATTCGCGCCGTTGAGGACGGCGCAGGCCGTTCCGCCCTGCTTTGCTGCCTGTCTTGCGAGACGGAAGCAGCGGAAGGCCTCCTCATCCGGCGCGGCGAAGGTCAGCGGTGGGCAGGAGAGCAGATCGAGCGGCGGCGCGGGATTTTCCTCCCGCTTCGGATACGTCAGCGCAAGCCCGATGGGGATGCGCATATCCGGCGTTCCGAGCTGCGCCATCACGGCCCCGTCGCGGAACTCCACGAGCGAGTGGACGATGGACTGCCGGTGGATGACCGCCGTCACCTGCTCGAGCGGCAGACCGTAGAGCCGCATCGCCTCGATCACCTCGAGACCCTTGTTCATCAGCGTCGCACAGTCCACGGTGATCTTCGGACCCATTTTCCAGTTCGGGTGCCGGAGCGCGTCCGCGCGCGTCACCTTCTGAAGCTCCGCCGCCGTTTTGCCGTAGAACGGCCCGCCGGAGCACGTCAGGATCAGCCGCCGCACCTCGCTCCGGTCGCGGCAGCCCATCAGGCATTGAAAAATGGCCGAATGCTCCGAATCGACGGGGATGATCTCCGCGCCGCGGCGCTGCGCCTCGCGCATGACCAGCTCGCCCGCACAGACGAGCGTCTCCTTGTTCGCCAGCGCGATGCGCTTGCCGCGCTCGATGGCGGCCAGCGTCGGCCGCAGGCCGATCATGCCGGATACCGCCGTCACGACGGTATCGGCGGAGTCGAGCAAGGCTGCGGTCAGCAGCCCCTCCATTCCGCCTGCTACCTTGATATTCATATCCGAAAGACGGCGCTTTAATTCCTCCGCAGCCGCTTCGTCAAACAAAACGGCCAGCTCCGGACGGAATTTGCGGCACTGCGCCTCCAGCAGCTCCACGTTCCGCGAGGCTGCCAGCGCCGCGACGGAGATTTGCAGCTTTTCCGCCACGTCGAGCGTCTGGCGGCCGATGGAGCCGGTCGAGCCGAGAATGGAGATCCGTTTCGTCACAGCGCGGCCTCCATGCAGAGCACTGCCGCGTAGACGACCGGCGCGATGAACAGGATCGAGTCGAACCGGTCAAGCACGCCGCCGTGGGTCAGAAAGATGTGGCTGTAGTCCTTGATCCCGGCCTCGCGCTTGATGAGGCTGGTCGAGAGGTCGCCGAGCTGGCCGAAGAGGTTGGCAAGCACGCCGGTCAGCGCGAAATACCAGATGGGAAGCTCCATGGACCACGCCCATTTGCAGACGAGGCAGAGAAGCATCATGCCGAGTGCGCTGCCGACCGGGCCTGCGAGGAAGCCTGCCCACGTCTTGTTGGGGCTGACGCGCGGGGCGAATTTCTTATGTCCGAAGGCCATGCCGCCGAGCATGGAGAAGCTGTCGCCGATGAAGGCGACGACAAACGGCATCAGCACGAACGACGGGCCGATGTTCCGAAGCAGTGCGATGAAGCTGTACATGGCCGGAAAAAGGAACGCTGCGACGATGCAGATGGCCACGGACGCGAACGGCATGGCCTTTTCCGTTCCGTGCGTATGGACGGCGGTGAAAAAGAGCGCCATCACATACAAAAATGCGAGTGCGGCGTAGAGGTACGGCCGGTAGTCCGGCGCGGAGTATGCCGCAAGCCACGGCTTCCGCGCGCAGAACAGCACGGTCAGCACTGCCGCGAGGATGGTCAGAACGTAGACTGCGGGGGGGACGTTTTTTCCGGCGGTGTGCAGCAGCTCGTAGGCCGCCGCGCCTGCGATGGCCGCGACGAGGATCGTCGCCGCGATGGGCGGCAGGAACACCAGCACCACGATCAGCAGCGGAACGCCGACCGCCGCCACTAGAAGTCTCTGTTTCATTTCTTTACGCCTCCAAACCGGCGGTCGCGCTTCTGATAGGCTGCGATCGCCTTATCAAGCTCTTTTTCGTCAAAGTCCGGCCAGAGCACATTGGTAAAATAATACTCTGAATAGGCCGACTGCCAGAGCAGAAAATTCGAGATGCGCTCTTCGCCGGAGGGGCGGATAATCAGTTCCGGATCTGGAATGCCGTCGGTGTAGAGATAATGCGCGAAATCCGCCTCCGTCAGCTCCTCCGGCTTTTTGAGACCCTGAACGCAGTCGGCGGCAAAGCGCCGCGCGGCGTGGATGATCTCGTCGCGTCCGCCGTAATTGATGCAGACGTTCGCCTGAAAGCCCTGATAATGCGTGGAGATCTCGTCCGTGCGCTCGATGAGCCGCCGCAGCTCCGGGCTGATGGGGCCAAGCTCGCCGAGAATTTTCAGCCGGATATGGTCGGCCTCCATCTCGTCGATGGCCTCGTGCAGATATTTTTCAAACAGGCCCATGATGGCCTGCACCTCGTCCGCCGAGCGCTTCCAGTTTTCCGTGGAGAAGGCGTAGACCGTCAGATACTCCACGCCGATGTTCTTACAGTAGGTCGCGATGCGGCGGAAGGTCTCGCTGCCGGCCGCGTGACCGGCAGTGCGCGGAAGGCCGCGCTTCTGTGCCCAGCGGCCATTGCCGTCCATAATGATGGCGATGTGGCGCGGCGGCGGAAGGATTTCGTTTTTCTTTGAGAAAATGGCTGCCATTGCGTTTCCTTTCACAACAAAAGCCGCCGTTCGGCGGCTTTCAGGCGTGTCAAAACAGATTTTTGACACGCGCTCAAACGGAAAACGCTTCGCTGGTTTTCCGTTTGAAGCGACTGCACGCCGCTGCGCGCATGATCTGGGCGCCGCAGGCACCCAGATCTCACACTTGCAGCGCGTAGTGTATTTTGTCCGAGGTACACGCCCCCGGACAAAACAGATCGACAACTTTTTTCGCCGTGCGCGGCGAAACTCTGCGAGGCTTTTTGGCTCAGATCTCCATGAGCTCCTTTTCCTTGACGCTGCACATCTCGTCGATGCGCTTGGTGAACTTGTCGGTCAGATCCTGAATGTCCTTCTCGGACTTTTTCTGGTCGTCCTCGGTCAGCTCGCCCTTTTTCTGCGCCTTCTTCACATAATCGACCGCGTCGCGGCGGACGTTGCGGACGGCGACCTTGGCGTCCTCGCCGTACTTCTTGACCTGCTTGATAAGCTCCTTGCGGCGCTCCTCGGTCAGCTGCGGGAAGGCCAGCCGGATCACACGGCCGTCATTCTGCGGGTTGATGCCGAGGTCGGAGACCTGAATGGCCTTCTCGATGGCGCGCAGCAGCGTGGTGTCCCACGGCTGGATGACGAGCGTTCTGGGGTCGGGAGAGGAGATCGTGCCGACCTGATTGAGCGGCGTGGGGACGCCGTAATACTCCACGGTGATGCGGTCGAGCACCTGTGCGTTGGCGCGGCCGGCGCGGATGGTGCCGAAGTCGGAAGCGAGCACCTCCAGAGTTTTATCCATTTTTCTTTCGAATTCCTTGAGTTCCGCCATGTTATACTTCCTCCTTAACGATCGTGCCGATGGGCTCGCCCATCACGACTCTCAAAATATTTTCCGGGTCCTTGAGCGCAAAGACCTGCACGGGAATATGGTTGTCCATCGAAAGGGACGTTGCGGTGGTGTCCATGACCGCCAGATGGCGGGCCAGGACTTCGTCATAGGTGATCTCGTCGAATTTGACGGCGGTGGGGTCCTTGGCCGGGTCAGCGGAGTACACACCGTCGATGTTCTTGGCAAGCAGGATCACGTCCGCGTCAATCTCCGCGGCGCGCAGGACCGCGCCGGTGTCGGTGGAGAAATAGGGATTGCCGGTGCCGCAGCCAAAGATCACAACGCGGCCCTTTTCCAGATGCCGAATGGCCTTGCTGCGGATATACGGCTCGGCGATCTTATTCATTTCGATCGCGGTCTGCACACGGACGGGCACGCCGCGCTGTTCAAGGCAGTCGGCCACGGCCAGAGCGTTGATGACCGTCGCCAGCATTCCCATATGGTCGGCGCGGGTGCGCTCCATCTTGCCGCCGCCGTCCTTGACGCCGCGCCAGAAGTTGCCGCCGCCGACCACGATGCCGACCTGAACGCCAAGCTCCACGCACTTTTTGACCACGTCGCAGACGCCGCCGATCACATCAAAATCCAAACCTCTGTGCGCGTCGCCCGCCAGCGCCTCGCCGCTGAGCTTGAGCAACACGCGCTTATATTTCGGTTCGCTCATCGAACTGTCCACTCCTCTTTCAGTTTTCTGCCTGTATTCTATAATATTTTCGTCGCCTTGAAAAGAGGAAATTTTGTATTCGGCGGATTGTTTTCACATTTTTTACAAAACGGGCGGATATTTTGAATTTTTGGATTGCGAAACGGGCATTCATCCTATATAATGATGAAATCGTATCAAAGAGAAAAGGGGCGGCTCTCATGGAAGAAGAACGCAGGGTCATGGAAGCGAAAAATTTCATTGACGCATTTATTTTGGAGGATATCGCGCCGGGCGGACAGTTTGAGGGCAAGCAGGTCCACACCCGTTTTCCGCCGGAGCCGAACGGCTATCTGCACATCGGCCACTGCAAGGCGCTGACTATTGATTTCGGCACGGCTGAAAAATTCGGCGGCCTGTGCAACCTCCGCATGGACGACACCAATCCGACCAAGGAGGACACCGAATATGTGGACGCTATCCAGCAGGATATCCACTGGCTGGGCTTCGACTGGGGCGACCGCTTCTTCTACGGCTCGGATTATTTTGAAAAGGACTATGAATACGCCGTGGAGCTGATCAAAAAGGGCCTCGCGTATGTCTGCGACCTGACGCCGGAGCAGGCGAGGGAATACCGCGGCGATATCGGCAAGCCCGCTGTCTCGCCCTACCGCGACCGTTCGGTCGAGGAGAATCTCGACCTGTTCGAGCGCATGAAAAACGGCGAATTCCCCGAGGGCAGCAAGACGCTTCGCGCCAAGATCGACCTTGCCTCCGGCAACTTCAACATGCGCGACCCGGTCATCTACCGCATCCGCTATATGCACCATCATCGTCAGGGCGACAAGTGGTGCATCTATCCGATGTACGACTTTGCGCATCCCATTCAGGACGCGCTCGAGGGCATCACGCACAGCCTCTGTTCGCTGGAATTTGAGGCGCACCGCCCGCTGTACGAGTGGGTCGTGAACAACGTCTCCGTTCCCGCAAAGCCGCGGCAGATCGAGTTTGCGAGACTTGGCATCGACCACACCGTCATGTCCAAGCGCAAGCTTCGTCAGCTCGTCGAGCAGGGCTATGTCTCCGGCTGGGACGACCCGAGGATGCCGACGCTCTGCGGCCTGCGCAGAAGAGGCTACACCAGCCACTCCATCCGGGATTTCTGTGAGCGCATCGGCGTGGCGAAGGCCGCGAACACCGTCGAATACGCGCTGCTGGAGCACTGCCTGCGCGAGGATCTCAACGATACCGCAGAGCGCACGATGGCCGTCCTGCATCCGGTCAAGCTGGTCATTACCAACTATCCGGAGGGGCAGTCCGAGACCTTCACCGTCGAAAACAACCCCGTCCATCCCGAGCAGGGCACGCATGAGATCACGTTCTCGCGTGAGTGCTGGATCGAAGAGGATGATTTCATGGAGACGCCCGTCCCGAAGTATAAGCGCCTGACCCCGAACGGCCCCGAATGCCGACTGAAGGGCGCGTATCTCATCACCTGCACCGGCTGTAAGAAGGACGAGAGCGGCAAGATCACAGAGGTCTACGCCGAATATGACCCGAACTCCCGCGGCGGCGATCCCGCCGACGGACGCAAGGTCAAGGGCGCGACCATCCACTGGGTGGACGCGGCCAACTGCGTGGACGCCGAGGTGCGCCTCTACAGCAACCTCTTCTCCGACCCGCAGCCCGATGCGGCCGAGAACTTCCTCGACTGTCTCGCGCCGGATTCGCTCACCGTTCTCAACGGCTGCAAGGTCGAGACGGCGTTGGTCGAGGACGCGAAGAAGTATGACGCCCTCGGCGCAGACCGCACCGCGCAGACGGCACAGCCGTATCAGTTCATGCGCGTCGGCTACTTCTGCATGGATTCGAGAGACTGCTCGGCGGAGCATCTGGTGTTCAACCGCAGCGTCCTGCTCAAGGACGGCTTCAAGCCGGCAAAATAAGCGGCGGACGCGCGCTGCGCGTGGACGGCCTTGTATATTGCATTTTATAGACAGCCTGACAAAAAAGCGCCCATGCGCTTTTTTGTCAGGCTGCTCCATTGTATCCTTGCTTTTCCAGATTTGGCATGGTAGAATGAACGCAGAGAAAAGAAAGAGAGGTACACACCCATGACCGAACCCTATGTCAACCCGGCGGAGATCCCGGTAAAGCGGAACGAAAATGTCGCGCTTGGCGTACTCGGAGCGCTGCTCTTCTCCGTTGCCGGCGGTCTGGCCCATTTCGGCCTGATGCAGCTCGGCTATATCGCGGCGATCAGCGCGTTGGCCGGTATGGCCGCCAGCTACTTCGGCTACGGCCTGTTTTCCGGCCGGAAGAATACCGTACACGGCGCGATCCTTGCCGTTGTATTCACCATGCTGATGATCGTTGCCGCCGAGTATTTCGCGCTGGCAAAGGAGGTCTTTGACGTGTTCAAGGAAGAATATGAAATCACGTTCCGCGATGCGCTTGCCGCCACACCGGCCTTTCTGGAGGACCCCGATGTCCGCAGCGGCGTTCTGAAGGATCTCGGCTTCGCCCTTGTATTCAGCATTATGGAAGCCTTTTTCTTCATCCGCGACGCCTCCCGCAAGGCCAAGGCGGCGGCTGCCGCGGCAGCGGAGGCAGCGGCAAAAAATCCAGCGGAGCTTTGAGAATCATACCTTCGCTCGGTACCTCGCAGGAACAAAAACGCAGAGCCGACCGGAGGGAGAAGCGCAAAGGGAGACCGTCAGGCGCTCCTTCGCGTCAGCCTGTCTGAAAGCAGAAAAAGCGTTCCCCGTTTCCGGTACCCGGAAGCGGGGGCGTTTTCATGAATGCATGGAGGGACGCTGCGGCTGCTTTTTGCCACGCTTTTTCCTTTGCATGACAAAATACACCTTGTGAATTTACAAAGAAAACTGTATAATGAAAACAGATATATAACCACCAAAAGGAGACAGCGTGGGATGACGGAAAGCTTGCAGCATTTTCTCGAACAATTTCACACCACCGGCTGCGCGGATGCGTTCCGGTATATGGGCTGCCATTTCGCAGACGGCGGCGCGGTGTTCCGCGTCTGGGCGCCGAAGGCCGAGTCTGTCAGCGTGGTCGGGGATTTCAACTTCTGGAATGAGCAGGATCTGCCCATGCAGAAGATCTCGGACGGCGTCTGGGAGGCTTTTTCTGTTTATGCGCAGCCCGGCGGAGCCTATAAATACTGCGTGACCGGCCAAAACGGGCGGAAGGTCTATAAGACCGACCCCTACGGCACGCGCTGCAAGGCGCTGCCGGACACCTCCAGCGTGCTGGAGCCGCCGGACAGCTTCGTCTGGCACGACGGCGCGTACCGCGCGCGCAGGAAGAAGCAGAACGCGCTGAACCGGCCGCTCAACATCTATGAGGTTCACGCCGGCTCCTGGAAGCGCCATGCCGACGGGAGCGCCTACAGCTGGGACGATCTGACGGCGGAGCTGATCCCCTATGTCAAGGACATGGGCTATACGCATATCGAGCTGCTGCCGATCATGGAATATCCCTACGACCCGTCGTGGGGCTATCAGGTGACGTGCTATTACGCGCCGACGCACCGCTACGGCACGCCGGAGCAGCTGATGCGCTTCGTGGATGAATGCCACCGGCAGAGCCTCGGCGTGATCCTCGACTGGGTCCCGGCGCATTTCCCGAAGGACGAGAACGGTCTTTACGAGTTTGACGGCGCGTGCTGCTACGAGCTTTCCGACCCGATGATGAACGAGCATCCCGACTGGACGACGCGCATTTTTGACTACGGAAAGCCGGAGGTGCGCTCCTTCCTCGTGTCGAACGCCTGCTACTGGCTCGAACGCTTCCATGTGGACGGCATTCGGGTGGACGCAGTCGCGTCGATGCTCTATCTCGATTATAACCGGCAGGTGTACAAGCCGAACCGCTTCGGCGGCAAGGAAAATCTGGAGGCTATTGAGTTCCTGCGGGAGCTGAACAACGCGGCCTTCCGGGTCAACCCTGCCGTCATGATGATCGCCGAGGAATCGACGGCCTTCCCGCTGGTCACGAAGCCCGACTACGTGGGCGGCCTCGGCTTCCTGTTCAAGTGGAACATGGGCTGGATGAACGATATGCTGCGGTATATGTCGCTGGACCCGCTGTACCGCAAGGGCGACCACAACGCGCTGACGTTCTCGATGACCTATGCGTTCTCCGAGAACTTTGTCCTGCCGCTGAGCCATGATGAGGTCGTCCACGGCAAATGCTCGCTGATCGGGAAGATGCCGGGCAACTACGACGATAAATTCGCAAATCTGCGCGTATTTTATGCGTATCAGATGGCGCATCCCGGAAAAAAGCTCAACTTTATGGGCAACGAGCTGGCGCAGTTCATCGAATGGAACTACACACAGGGGCTTGACTGGGTGCTGCTTGACTATGACCGGCACCGTCAGATGCAGGCGTTTGTCCGGGAGCTGAATCATTTCTATCTGGAGCATCCGCAGCTGTGGGAAAACGACAGCGACTGGGACGGCTTCCAGTGGATCGACTGCGACGACCGCGACCGCAGCATCGTCACCTTCCGCCGCATCAGCCGCAGCGGCAAGGAGCTGGTCGTGATCTGCAATTTCTGCCCGGTGGTGCGGGAGCGTTACCGGGTCGGCCTGCCGAAGGCAGGCTGGTATGTGCCGGTACTCAACACCGACGAGGCGCGCTTCGGCGGCTACGGCTTTATGGCCCGGCCTCAGAAAGCGGAAAAGGAGCCGTATCAGAAGCTCCCGTATTCGGCGGAATTCTATCTGCCGCCGATGAGCGTTACCTATTACCGCTTCCAGCGCGCAAAGCCGGAAGCGGCGGAATGATCCGCCGGGCGCAGAAGGCCCGCGCAGAAGGATCGGATCAAACAGAGAAATCAGACAGGAGGAACCGTTATGCAATTTCAGAAGAAACGCTGTGTCGCAATGCTCCTCGCCGGCGGACAGGGCAGCCGCCTGATGGTATTGACGGAGAACACGGCCAAGCCTGCCGTCCCGTTCGGAGGCAAGTACCGCATCATTGATTTCCCGCTTTCCAACTGCGTCAACTCCAAGATCGATACGGTCGGTATCCTGACGCAGTATCAGCCGCTGGAGCTGAACGAGTACATCGGCAACGGCCAGCCGTGGGGCCTGAACTCGTCCCATGGCGGCGTGCAGGTCCTGCCGCCGTATGCCAAGAGCAAAAACTCCGAGTGGTATAAGGGCACGGCCAACGCCATTTATCAGAACATCGGCTTTATCCAGAGATACAATCCGGACAATGTCCTGATCCTCTCCGGCGACCATATCTACAAGATGGACTACGCGCGGATGCTCCGCTTCCACGAGCAGAACGAGGCCGACTGCACCATCGCCGTGCGCGATGTGCCGATGGCAGAGGCGTCCCGCTTCGGTATCATGAACACCCGCCCGGACGGGACGATCTATGAGTTTGAAGAGAAGCCGAAAAAGCCGAAGAGCACCAAGGCCTCCATGGGCATTTATGTATTCAAGTGGAGCGTGCTGAAAAAGTATCTCGAAATGGACGAGGCAGACCCGAAGAGCGAGAATGATTTCGGCAAGAACATCATTCCCTCGCTCCTGCGCGACGAACACAAGCTGGTCGCCTATGACTTCGCTGGCTACTGGAAGGATGTCGGCACGATCCGGAGCCTCTGGGAGGCCAACATGGATCTGCTCGGCAAGGATCCGGCCTTCGACATCTACGGCGGAAACGGCAACAAGATCTACGCAAGAAATACGGCCATGCCCGCAAGCTACATCGCCCGCAGCGCGGAGATCCATGAGAGCTTCGTCGCCGAGGGCTGCGAGGTGGAGGGAACGGTCAACCATTCCATCCTGTCCACCGGCTGCACCATCGGACGCGGCGCGGAGATCACCGACAGCGTCATCATGCCGAACGTCGTGATCGAAAACGGCGCGGTCGTGCGCAGCGCCATCGTGGCGGAGGGCTGCCGCATCAAGGCCGGCGCGCGCGTCGGCGACTATACCCCCGGCGAGGAGCGGAAGATCAGCGTGATCGGAAAGGATCATGTCGTCTCGGAGGGCACGGTCATTGAGGCCGGCTCGATCGTCTGAGCGCAGAGAAAGGGAGGATACGACGATGGATATGATGGGCATTATTTTCTCCAACATCTATGACAACAACATGGGCGAGCTGACCCGCGAGCGCACCTCCGCCTCCATCCCCTTCGGCGGACGCTACCGTCAGATCGACTTCATCCTTTCCAACATGGCGAACTCCGGCATCCGCGACATCGGCATTATCACGAAATATAACTATCAGTCCCTGATGGATCATCTCGGAAACTGTGACGAATGGGATCTCAAGCTCGGCGACGGCGTGCGCTTTCTGCCGCCCTACGCCACCGGACACACCGGCGCGTACCGCGGAAAGCTCGAGGCGCTCCAGACAGCGCTGCCGGTGCTCGAGCGCAACGACAGCGATTATGTGGTGCTGGCAGACACGACGGTGCTCTGCACGATCAATTTCCTCGAGGTGCTGGAAAAGCATGTCGAGTCCGGCTGCGACATCACGGTCGTCTCCAAGGCCGGAAAGTGTGACGGCGTCAAGCCGCAGCAGCTGGCGATGAAGCTCGACGAGAACGGAAATCTGGTCGATCTGGCCGCGGGCTACAGTGCGCCGGAGGAGTATCTGGTCGGCATGAGCATGTTCATCATGGAGCGCAAAAAGCTCATCTCCGTGATCCGCGACATGGTGCCGCACGGAAAGTATCATTTTGAGCGGGACTTCATTCTCCAGCACTATCTGGAGGGCCGTTTGAAGGTCAACGTCTACCCGTTCCACAACGTGGCGCTGTTCAACGAGAGCGTTTTGGAGTATTACAACAACTCCATGGCGCTTCTGAAGGAGGATGTCCGCCGGAGCCTTTTCCGCAGCGAGGTGCCGATCTACACGAAGGTCCGCGACGCGGTGCCGACGCTGTTCGGCGAGAACGGGCAGGCTCCGAACTGTGTGCTGGCTGACGGCTGCCATCTGTTTGGCTGCGCAGACAGCTGCGTGATCTTCCGCGAGGTGGACATCGAGGAGGGCGCGGACGTGCGTGACAGCATCATCATGCAGGGCAGCCATATCGGCGCCCATGCGAAGCTGCGCTACGTCATTCTGGATAAGAACGTGACGATCAAGCCGGGCACGCAGCTGCTCGGCTCCCCGGATCATCCGCTGGTCATCAACAAAGGAGCTGTCATATGAAAATAGCAATGGCCGCCTCCGAGGCCGCGCCGTTTCTCAAAACCGGCGGCCTTGGCGACGTGATGGAGGCGCTGCCGCAGGCGCTGGCCCAGATCCCCAAGAACGAGGTGAGCGTATTTCTGCCGTTTTACGGCGCGATCAAATACGACGACCGCTTCGAGAAGGAATTCCTGGGGTATTTCGATGTGCCGCTGGCGTGGCGGCGCGAATATGTCGGCGTTTTCCGGCTCAAGTCCCGGAAAAAGAAGCTGAAAATTTATTTTATCGACAATGAGCACTATTTCTGCCGCGCACGGGTCTACGGCGAGCCGGACGACGGAGAGCGCTTCGCGTTTTTCTGCAAGGCCGTTCTGGCGGCGATGGGCTTCATCGGCTTGCAGCCGGATGTGATCCACTGCAACGACTGGCAGACGGCGCTGATCCCGCTGCTGCTCCGGACGGAGTACCACGCGGCGTTCCCGAACACGAAGAGCGTCTTTACCATCCACAACATCGAGTATCAGGGCAAATGCGGCCTGAACTTCAACTACGATGTGCTGGGCCTTCCAGCCAGCTGCGACGAGCTTCTGCGCTTTGACGACTGCACGAACTTCATGAAGGCCGCCATCGTTACGGCAGATCGCGTCAATACCGTCTCGAAAACATACTGCGAGGAGCTGCGGTATCCGTATTATGCGCACGGCCTTTCCGGCGTGCTGGCCTCGCGCGGAGACGCCTTCTCCGGCATTACCAACGGCATCAATATGGAGCTGTTCGGGCCGGACAAGAGCACGGGACTGGCGCAGAAATACACGCCCAAGACCCGGAGGGCCGGCAAGGCGGCCAACAAGTTGGCGCTCCAGCGGGCCGTCGGTCTGGACGAGGATCCCGACTGCGCGCTGGCGGTCATGGTCACGCGCCTTGCCAGCCACAAGGGCATCGACCTGCTCTGCTACATCGGCGAACGCCTGATGCAGCGGCGCGTGCAGCTGCTGGTGATCGGTACGGGCGAGGAAAAGTACGAATGGTTCCTGCAATATTTGCAGGACCGCTTCCGCGGACGGGCGGCGGCCTGTCTCGAATTTGACCCGCAGAAGGCGAATCTCGCCTACGCGGGCGCGGATATCTACCTGATGCCGTCGAAGTCGGAGCCGTGCGGCCTGTCGCAGATCATTGCGATGCGCTTCGGAACGGTGCCGGTCGTGAACGCCACGGGCGGCCTCAAGGACACGGTCTGGCCCTACGACCCGTCGAGCGAGCAGGGACGCGGCTTTACCTTCCAGAGCTACAACGCCGACGATTTTCTCGCGGCCATCGACCGCAGTCTCCAGCTGTTCTACGACGAGCCGGAGAAGTGGGCGCGGCTCTCGGAGGCGGATATGAGTATCGACAGCAGCTGGAAGCTTCCGGCGCAGGAATATATGGAGCTTTACAAAAAAGCAATCGGCTGACAGAGGATAAAGACAGAAATGACGCAAAATTTGACGAAAAAGCAATTATTGGACAGGCTGAAGGAGATCTGCCTCAACACCTTCGGCTGCACGCTCGAGGATGCGACGGAAAAGCAGATGTACCGTGTGGTCTGCCTCTATACGCGCGTGCTGATGGAGGAGAAGCGCCGCGCGTTCCGCAACGAGGTGCGCGAAAAGGAGGGCAAGCAGGTCTATTACATGTCGATGGAATTTCTTGTCGGCACGTCGCTGCGAAACAATCTCTACAATCTCGGCCTGCTCCGGCTGACGGACGAGGTCTTGCAGGAGCAGGGCTTCTCGCTGGAGCGCCTGTGCGGCATGGACCCCGACGCGGGCCTCGGAAACGGCGGCCTCGGGCGGCTGGCGTCGTGCTATATGGACGCGGCGTCCGGACTTCGCTACCCGGTCACGGGCTTCTCCATCCGCTATGAGTTCGGTATCTTCAAGCAGAAGATCATTGACGGCTGGCAGATGGAATTCCCGGACGACTGGCTGGAAATGGGCGACGTGTGGCTGCATACCCGCAAGGACGAGGCCGTCGAGGTGCGCTTCGGCGGACATGTCCACGAATGGGTGGACGAAAACGGGAAATTCCGCGCCGCGCAGAGCGATTATCAGGCCGTGACAGCGGTGCCGCACGACATGTTTATCTCCGGCTACCACAGCGACGCGGTCAACACGCTTGTGCTTTGGAGCGCAAGCGTGCCGGACAGCCTTGACATGGCCGCGTTCTCGCGCGGGGATTACGTCCGCGCGCTCGAGCGCAACACGATGGCCGAGACCATCTCCAAGGTGCTCTATCCGGCCGACGATCACATCGAGGGCAAGCGCCTGCGGCTGCGGCAGCAGTATCTGCTGGTTTCCGCGTCGCTCCAGAGCATCCTGAATCAGCATTTCAAGCAGTATCATACCTACCGGAATCTCCCGGACAAGGTCGCCATCCACATCAACGACACCCACCCGGCGCTGTGCGTGCCGGAGCTGATGCGGCTGCTGGTCGATGAGCACGACTATTCGTGGGAGGAGGCGTGGGACATCACCTGCCGGACGCTCTCCTACACGAACCACACCGTTATGCAGGAGGCACTTGAGCGCTGGAGCATTGATCTGTTCCGCGAGCAGCTGCCGCGCATTTTCGGCATCGTGCAGGAGATCAACCGCCGCCTGATGCTGCATCTGGCGCAGGTCTATCCCAACGACCCCGGAAAGTGGGAGTATATGGCCGTCGTGTCGAACGGCGAGGTGCGCATGGCAAACCTCTGCCTTGCCTGCTGCCATATGGTCAACGGCGTTTCGAAGCTCCATACGGAGATTTTGGAGACGACCATTTTCCGCGACTACTATAACCTGAATCCGCAGGGCTTTACGAACGTGACCAACGGCATTGCCTACCGGCGCTGGCTGTGTCAGGCAAACCCGGAGCTTACGGCCTATTTGCAGGAGCTGATCGGAGACGGCTTCCTGGACGACGCGAACGCGCTGGAAGCGCTGCTGAAATATCAGGGCGACCCGGCGGTGCTGGCGGGACTGCGGCGGATCAAGCACACGAAGAAGGAGCAGCTTGCCGATTATGTCGCGCGGACGAGCGGCGTCCTGCTCGACCCCGACAGCCTGTTCGATGTGCAGGTCAAGCGCCTGCACGAGTACAAGCGGCAGCTTCTGAACGTGCTGCACATCCTGCACCTGTATCTACAGATCAAGGATCATCCCTATGAGCCGTTTGTGCCGCGCAGCTTTGTCTTTGCGGCAAAGGCTTCTGCGGGCTATGTCCGGGCCAAGCAGATCATCAGCCTGATCGTCGCGGTCTCGAAGCTCGTCAACTCCGACCCGCAGACGCGCGGCAAGCTCAAGGTCGTTTTTGTGGAGGACTACAAGGTCTCGCTGGCGGAGATCATCATTCCGGCGGCGGAGCTTTCCGAGCAGATCTCCATTGCCGGCAAGGAAGCCTCCGGCACCGGCAACATGAAGCTCATGATCAACGGCGCGGTCACGATCGGCACGCTGGACGGTGCGAACGTTGAGATCCGGGAGCAGGTCGGAGACGAGAATATGTTCCTCTTCGGCATGAACGCCGACGAGGTGGAGGCGCTCTGGCGCAGGGGCTACAGCCCGCGCGAGTTCCTCACGCCCGAGCTGGAGCGCATTTTGAACATGCTGACCTCCGGTGTGCTCGGCCAGCGCTTTGACGATATTTATGCCTCGCTTCTGACCAATCGCTTCGGTACGGCGGACGGCTATATGACCATTGCGGACTTCCAGAGCTATGCCGATGCCCAGAAGAAGGCGTCGGAGACGTATCTGGACACTGACCGGTTTGCGTCGATGATGCTGGTCAACACGGCGAAGGCGGGGACCTTCTCGTCCGACCGCGCCGTCCGGGAATATGCCGGCCGAATCTGGAATCTGTAAGGCAGGAAAATATGCGTATCTTATTTGACAGCAAGCTTTCCCAGTTCAAAACGCCCTTCGGCGTGCTGCATCCGGGAAAGCCGTGTACCATGCACATCCAGATCCCCGTCAGCTGCCGCACGACGCGGGTGCAGCTCCTGCTGCTGCGCGAAAACTGCGCCACGGAGCGCGAGATCGAAATGTCCCTGCAGGAGCGCGGCAAGCTGTACGAATGCTACGGCTGCACTTTTGCGCTGGAGCGGGCGGAGCTGTATTTTTACTGCTTCCGTATCACCACCGCAAACGAACAGTTCCGGCTCTTCAAGCAGGGGAATGACACGAATATGGAGGCGGGCGACCTCTGGCAGCTGAGCTGTGTGGAGGAGCGCTATCCCGTGCCGGAGGCGCTCCGGGGCGCGGTCATGTATCAGATCTTCCCGGACCGGTTCTATCAGTCCGGCGTCTGCGACTGCGCGGAGAAGCTGCGGCCCTATTATGTGCATGAGAGCAGGGATGAGCTGCCGGTCTATCTGCCGAATGAGCATGGCGAAATGCTCAACAATGACTTCTTCGGCGGAAATCTGAACGGTATCCGGGAAAAGCTTCCGTATCTGCACGGGCTTGGCGTGGAGATCCTCTATCTCAACCCCATTTTTATGGCGTTTTCCAACCACCGGTACGATACCTACGACTATAAGCGCGTCGATCCGATGCTCGGTACGGAGGCGGACTTCACCGCTCTTTGCGAGGCGGCTCATGTGCTCGGCATGAAGATCGTGCTCGACGGCGTGTTTTCGCACGTCGGAAGCCGCAGCCCGTATTTCCAGAGCGCGATCTCAAACCCCGATTCCCCCTACCGCGACTGGTTCCAGTTCAAGCACTATCCCGACGTATACGAAAGCTGGTGGGGCATCACCACGCTGCCGTGCGTCGATAAGATGAACGAAAGCTACATCCGCTATATCATTGAGGACGAGGACAGCGTTCTGGCGCACTGGCTGCGGCTGGGCGCGGACGGCTTCCGGCTGGATGTGGTCGATGAGCTGCCGGACGCCTTCGTTGAGCGGCTGCGCAGGCGCCTGCGGGAGCTGAATCCGGAGGCAATCCTGATCGGCGAGGTCTGGGAGGACGCCTCCAACAAGATCGCGTACAACGTCCGCCGCCGGTACTTCACCGGCCGCCAGCTCGATTCCGTCATGAACTACCCGTGGCAGAAGGCGATCCTGCGCTATGTGCGCGGCGAGGACGGCGGCGAGGCGCTGGGAGAGCAGATCATGACCATTGCTGAGAATTATCCGCCGGATGTGCTCAGCGCGGTCATGAATATCCTGTCCACACACGATACGGCCCGCGCGCTGACGGCGCTGATCGACCCGACGGACGCCGACCGCGCGGAGCTTGCAAAGCGGCATATGGACGAGCTGACGCGCGAGCGGGCGCTCCAGCTGCTGCGGATGGCCGCGTTTTTGCAGTTCACGCTGCCCGGTGCGCCGTGCATCTACTACGGCGACGAGGCAGGCATGGATGGCTACCGCGACCCCTTCAACCGCAGATGCTTCCCGTGGGGGCAGGAAAATGAGCCGCTTCAGGCGTTCTACGCCTCGCTTGCGCGGCTGAAAAAGGAAAGCCCGGCGCTCCGACGCGGCGATGTTACGGTCGTTGAGGCCGGAAACGGACGGCTGCTGTTCCTTCGGAAGGTGGCAGGGCAGACGCTGGCCGTCTGCTGTAACCGCTCTCAGCAGCCGTGGCGGCTGCCGAACGGCGGCAGGCTGCGCCTCGGCGGCGGACTGCTCGAATGCACGGAGGATTTCGTGGTGCTGGGCGGCTGTGGCTATTGCGTGATCGAAAGGTAAATATGCGGACGCCGCCGGAGAAGCTTGCTTCTCCGGCGGCGCTTTTTACCTGCCAGCTTTTGGTGGGAAATGCAGGCTTCGGCAGATACCGGCCAGAATATGGCTGCTTATCCAGAAACCGACGTATATATGCATTTTTTCTTTGAAAAAACAGAAAAATCCTCTTTCCTTATGCGGACAAACGCGCTATAATCGTCAGGCGATTTTACAAAGGGCTGTACCGCGCCGCCCGCCGGACTGGCGGACGCAGTGCGCGGTGCGGCAGAAGAAAAGAGACCCTCATGAACAAGCAGAAATTCTTTCAGGGCCAGCGGGATGGGATCCCGCTGGGCCTCGGTTATTTTGCGGTCAGCTTCAGCGTTGGCATTTCCTGCCACGCGGCAAGCCTTACGGCCTTCCAGAGCTTCCTGATGAGCCTGCTCAACAACGCCTCCGCCGGAGAGTACGGCGGCATCACTGTGATCTCCGAGGACGCGGGGATCTGGGTGATCGTGCTGATGACGCTGATCGTGAACGCGCGGTATCTGCTGATGAGCTGCGCGCTCAGCCAGCGCCTCCAGCCGGATACGCCGCTCCGGCTCCGGCTGCTGGTCGGCTTTGACGTGACCGACGAGCTGTTCGGCCTTGCCATTGCGCAGCCGGGAGCGCTGAGCGCGTGGTATTTCTTCGGGGCGATGTGCGTGGCACTGCCGGCTTGGAGCCTCGGCACGCTGACCGGTGCGCTGGCGGGAAGCATCCTGCCGCAGTGGGCCATGGGCGGCTTTTCCGTGATGCTCTACGGCATGTTCCTTGCGATCATTGTCCCGGAGGGAAAGAAAAACCGGACGGTGCTCGGCTGCATCCTCGTCAGCTTCGCGGCCAGCCTTCTGGCGGCAAGGCTGCTGCCGACGCTTTCGGAGGGAATGCGCATCCTGCTGCTGACGGTCGTGATCTCCGCGGCGGCGGCCGCTCTGTTCCCGCACAGAGAGCCTGCGGAGGAGAAGCGCACGTTCCGGGAGGGCACGCACGCGGCATGAAAACCTATCTTTACATTGCCGCAATGGCGCTCACGACCTATCTGATCCGTGTGCTTCCGCTGACGCTGATCCGAAAGCCCATCCGAAACGAATTTCTGCGCTCGTTTCTCTACTACGTTCCGTATGTGACGCTCTCCGTCATGACCTTTCCCGCCGTATTGACCGTCACCGGTTCCCCAATCGCGGGCGCGGCGGTCATGCTGGTCGGCGTGGCGGGCGCATGGTGCGGGCTTGGCCTGCTGCCGGTGTCGCTGCTGTGCTGCGGAAGCGTGATCCTTTTGCAGCTGATCTTATAAGAATATCCGGCTCTTCGCAGGCGGCGGAGGGCCGGAGCTTTTTTCGGGGAAAGCCTTTTCCGAATCTTCTACGGAATTTGTCAAATCGTACACAAGCGAAAAGAAAGAATTGCAATTCCGGCGGGATGCGCTAAGATGGAAGCAGAAAACCAATCGAAAGGATGCCCGGAGGCCGCGCTTACAGGCAGCGCCGGAGCATCCGGGTCAGGAGGAATATAAAATGAACGTACTGGTCACCGGCGGCGCCGGATACATCGGCAGCCACACCTGTGTAGAGCTGATCGAAGCGGGCTATACGCCCATTGTGATCGACAATCTCAGCAATTCCAACCCGGAGAGCCTGCGCCGCGTGGCAGAGATCACCGGCAAAAACGTCGCGTTCATCGAGGGTGACGTGCGCGACGAGTCGCTTTTGGAGAAAATTTTCTCCGAGTACGAAATTTCCTGCGCCATTCACTTTGCGGGGCTCAAGGCGGTGGGGGAATCCGTTGCCAAGCCGATGGAATATTATCAGAACAATCTGGACGCCACGCTGACGCTCTGCAAGGTCATGGCACGGCACAATGTCAAGCGGATTATTTTCTCGTCATCTGCCACGGCCTACTCCGGCGACAACGAGATGCCGCTGCGCGAGACCTCCAAAACCGGAAACTGCACCAATCCCTATGGCTGGACAAAGTACATGGGCGAACAGATCCTGCGCGACATTGCCAAGGCAGACCCGGAGTGGTCGGTCGTGAATCTGCGCTACTTCAACCCGGTCGGCGCACATGCAAGCGGAAAGATCGGCGAGCATCCGAACGGCATTCCGAACAACCTCATGCCGTATATTTCGCAGACGGCCATCGGCAAGCGCGACCATCTGAACGTGTTCGGCAATGACTATCCCACACCCGATGGAACGGGCGTGCGCGATTACATCCATGTCGTCGATCTGGCGAAGGGCCACGTTGCGGCCATCCGGTATCTCATGAGCCACACCGGCGAGGGTATTTTCAATCTTGGCACGGGTCACGGCTACAGCGTGCTCGACATGGTACACGCCTTTGAAGAGGCCAACGGCGTGAAGGTACCCTATGAGATCACTGCCCGCCGTCCGGGCGATCTGCCGACGTGCTACGCAGACCCGTCGAAGAGCCTCGAGGTGCTCGGATGGAAGGCGGAGAAGAGCCTTGTCGATATGTGCCGCGACAGCTGGAACTGGCAGAAGCAGAACCCAAACGGCTACGAGGGCTGAGCCAGGCGGTGCTTTTTGAAAAAATGAAATGCGGGCTTCGACCTTCGTCGAAGCCCGCTGGGTTTATGCTGCAAAAAAGCTTTATTCCGAGATGGGAAGGGGAGAAACGACCGGCTTTCCGTCGCGGTCGAGCAGAACGGTCAGTCCGCCGGCGTAGCCGGAGGCGATCCAGAGATAGTTGACGCCGGTCTGCTTATCGACCCAGACCTCGCGGGAGGCGCCGAAGGCATTGCCCTCCGTGAGGATCCTGACAAAACGGTCGGTATCCTTTGCCATGTTACTTCGTCTCCTTTACGCTTTCCACAACGCCGCTGGCAAGCCCTGCGAGGCCCTGAAGCTCGGAGGGAATGATGATCTTGGTGGCCTTGCCGTCGGCGATCTTCTGCATGGCCTCGAGCGCCTTGAGCTTGATGACCTGATCGTTCGGCGCCTTTTCGTTCAGCATTTCGAGCGAATCGGCCAGCGCCTTCTGCACGGCGCGGATGGCCTGCGCTTCGCCGTCAGCCTTGAGGATGGCGGACTCCTTCTCTGCCTCCGCCTTGAGAATAGCGGCCTGCTTTTCGGCGTCGGCCTTGAGGATGGCGGCCTCCTTTTCGCCTTCTGCGACAAGGATCTGACTGTGCTTGGCGCCTTCGGCCTGCAAGATCGCCTGACGGCGGTCACGCTCGGCCTTCATCTGCTTTTCCATGGAGTTCTGAATGTCCTGCGGCGGGAGGATGTTTTTCAGCTCGACGCGGTTGACCTTGATGCCCCACGGGTCGGTCGCTTCGTCGAGGATCGCGCGCATCCGGGTGTTGATGACGTCGCGGGAGGTGAGCGTCTGGTCAAGCTCAAGGTCACCGATGATGTTGCGGAGGGTTGTCGCGGTGAGCGTTTCCATCGCCATCATGGGATGCTCAACGCCGTAGGCATAGAGCTTCGGGTCGGTGATCTGGAAATAGACAACGGTGTCGATCTGCATCGTGACGTTGTCCTTTGTGATGACGGGCTGCGGCGGGTAGTCGAGAACCTGCTCCTTGAGGCTGACCTTTTTGGCCACGCGCTCAATGAACGGGACCTTGAAGTGGATGCCGACCTGCCAGACCTTGCTGAATGCGCCGAGACGCTCGATGACGTAGGCGCGGGACTGCTGGACGACATTGATGTTGCGGACGATGACGATCAGGATCAGAAAGACCAGGATCGCGGGGATGATCCATTCCATAATTTTTCTCCTTTTCTTTTTGATATTTGGTATGAAAGCGTTTACGGGTTACGAATTGGATGCTGCGGATGCCTTTACGGGACTGACATAGACCTTTGCGCCCTCCAGACGCTCAATGCGGACAAGCGAACCTTCGGGAATGACGGAGCCGTCAGCGCTGACGGCTGTCCAGAGCACGCCGTTGACCTTGATTTCGCCGGTCTCCTTCAGGTTTTCAATCTGCTCCGTCACGAGCACCTCCCGCCCGATCAGACGGTCGGCGTTGGTGCGGACATGGCGGCCGTTGATGCGCTTTTTCGCCAGCGGCCACATGAGCGCCAGCAAAAGACCGGACGACAGAACGAACACGGCCAGCTGCACAGGAACACCTGCGCCCAGTGCCGCGGCGATCATGGCCAGCAGCGCGCCGCCTGCAAACCAGATGGATACCAGCGCGACCGTTCCGGCTTCGACCAGCAGAAACACGATGATTGCTGCCAGCCAGATATAAACTGCGCCTGACATGAGATCCCCTCCTTTCTTAATTTGATTATACAACAGGGAATATGCAAAGTCACGACGGGAATTATGTAAAATTTCTTAAGAAATGAATTGCTATTTTGCCGGTCAACCACTATACTTAACGTAATATCGTTTTTTATGGAGCATTGTAGTATGGAAAATATGACATTTTGCGTGCCGTGCCTGTTCGGACTGGAGGGCCTTGTCGGCGATGAGCTGAAGCGGCTCGATCTCCAGAACGTCCGCGTGGAGGATCGGCGCGTCTTTTTTGACGGCGATTTTGCGGCGATGGCCAAGGCGAATCTCTGCTGCCGCATGGGTGAGCGGGTCATGATCCTGCTCAACGCCTTCGAGGCCAAGAGCTTTGAGGAGCTGTTTCAGGGCGTCAAGGCCATCCCACTGGAGGATTTTATTCCGAAGGACGGCGCGTTCCCGGTCAAGGGCTACAGCCTGAACAGCCAGCTTCATTCCGTTCCGGACTGTCAGGCCATCGTCAAAAAGGCGGCGGTCACGCGGCTGGGCGAGAAGTACGGCCTCGGCTGGCTCCCGGAGACGGGCGCGACGTATCAGCTCCGCTTCTCCATCATGAAGGACTGGTGCGAGGTGTTCCTTGATACCTCCGGCGTGAGCCTGCACAAGCGCGGCTACCGGCAGGTGGCGAATCTCGCGCCGCTGCATGAGACGATGGCGGCGGCAATGGTGAATCTGGCACGCTATCGCGGCCGCGATTTCTTCTGGGACCCGTTCTGCGGCTCCGGCACCATCTGCATCGAGGCGGCCATGATCGCACGCAACCGCGCGCCCGGACTCAACCGCAGCTTCGGCGCGGAGAAGTGGGCCTGTGTGCCGAAAACCGTCTGGCAGACGGCCCGCAGCGAGGCGATGGACCGCGAATTCCGCGGCGACTACCACATCCTCGGCACCGATATCGACCCGGCTTCGCTGGAGATCGCCCGCGCCAACGCCGCGAAGGCGGGCGTCGGAAGGCTGATCGAATTCCGCGAGGCGGACGCCACGAAGATGAGCCTGCCGTCGGACAGGGGACTGATCGTCTGCAATCCGCCCTATGGAGAACGGATGCTCGAGCAGCGCAGCGCCCAGCGGCTCTACCAGGCCTTCGGACGGCACATCAAGTTTGCCGACGGCTGGAAGAAGTACATCATTTCCTCCGAGCCGGAATTCGAGCACTATTTCGGCAAGCCGGCGGCGAAAAAGCGCAAGCTCTACAACGGACGGCTGCAATGCAACGTCTATATGTATTTCTGAGCGGCTGCGTTCCGCCGAAAGCGCCGTCCCGGCGGATTTCCCGGGGAATATCGCGTTATCTTTAAGACGAAGCCGAGAGGAGAAGGTTCCTTCCATGAAGCATATTTTTATCATAAACCCGGCTGCGGGAAAATATGACCATTCGCAGCAGTTCCGCAAGCAGATCGAGGAGGCCTGCGGTGCGCGCGGGCTTGCCTATGAGATCTGCGTCTCGCAGAAGCCCGGCGACTGCCGCGACATTGCAAGAAAAGCGGCGGAAAGCGGCGAAGAGGTACGGCTGTACGCCTGCGGCGGAGACGGGACGCTCAACGAAGTTGTCAACGGCGTAGTCGGCTTCCCGAACGCGGCCATCACGCATTTCCCGGGCGGCTCCGGAAACGATGCCATCAAGATCTTCTCCGAGACGGAGCCGTTTTTCCGGCTCGAACGGCTGCTGGATGCGGACGAGGCGCACTTCGACCTGATCCGCTGCAACGACACCTATTCCATCAACATCCTGTCCATCGGCTTTGACGCGCGGGTCGGTACCGATATCGCGCGCTTCAAGCGCCTGCCGCTCGTGACGGGAAAGGGGGCGTATGTCCTCTCCATCCTTGCCAATATGGTGCATGGCCTAAGCGAGCACTACGTTGTGACGCTCGACGAGACGGAGACGGTGGACGCAGAGCAGACTATGATCTGCATCTGCAACGGCCGCTGGTACGGCGGCGGCTTCAATCCGGTGCCGGAGGCGGAGCCGGACGACGGGCTGCTGGACGTGCTGCTGGTCAAAAAGGTCACGCTGCTTCAGGTGCCGGGCGTTATCGGCGGATACCAGAAGGGACGCTATGCGGATTATCCGCAGCTCATCCGTCATGTGCGGTGCAGAAGGCTCCGCATCCGGAGCGACAAGCCCTCCGTCGTCAATGTGGACGGCGAGGCCATCTATACCGACGATGCGCAGATCGAGCTGATCCCGGCGGCTGTCCGCTTCTTCTATCCGAAGGGACTGCAATTCCGGCATAAGAATTAACAGATTCGACATAAATTTACCGGAAATGCCTCTTGACATTTTGACGGAATTGGCTATTATTATACATGTTAGCACTCGAAGGTAATGAGTGCTAAGAATCCCGTAAAACTGCGGGAAACCGCTCTTCATATTTCCAAGGAGGTAATTATCATGAAACTGACTCCGCTTGCTGACAATGTGCTGCTGAAGAGCCACGAGGCGGAAGAAAAGACTGCGTCGGGCATCATCCTGTCCACCGCGACGAAGGAAAAGTCCGTGATCTCGGAGGTCGTTTCCGTCGGCCCCGGCACGAAGGACGCGCCCATGACGGTCAAGGCCGGCGACAAGGTCATTACCGGCAAATTCGCAGGTCAGGAGCTGAAGCTCGACGGCGTGGATTACGTCATCTGCAAGGTTTCCGACATTCTGGCTGTTGTGGAATAACGGACAGCCGCCCATCAATAAAGGAGTGTAATGCATTATGGCAAAACAGATCATCTATGGTGAGGATGCCCGCAAGGCCCTTCAGTCCGGCATCGATCAGCTCGCCAATACCGTAAAGGTCACCCTCGGCCCGAAGGGCCGCAACGTTGTGCTCGGCAAGAAGTACGGCGCTCCGCTCATCACCAACGACGGCGTGACCATCGCCAAGGACGTGGAGTTGGAGGATGCGTTCCAGAACATGGGCGCGCAGCTCGTCCGCGAGGTTGCGACTAAGACAAACGATGCAGCCGGCGACGGCACCACCACCGCAACGCTGCTCGCGCAGGCCATCGTCCATGAGGGCCTGAAGAACGTCTCCGCCGGTGCAAACCCGATGGTCATGCGCAAGGGCATGGAGAAGGCTGTCAAGACGGCAGTGGATGCCATCAAGGCCAATTCCGAGGTCATCAAGGGCAGCGACGACATCGCAAGAGTCGGCGCAGTGTCCAGCGGCGACGAGGCCGTCGGCAAGCTGATCGCCGAGGCTATGGAGAAGGTCACCGCCTCCGGTGTCATCACCATCGAGGAATCCAAGACCGCTGAGACGGGCCTGGACGTTGTCGAGGGTATGCAGTTCGACCGCGGCTATATCTCCCCCTACATGGTCACCGACACCGAGAAGATGGAAGCCGTCGTGGACGATCCCTACATCCTCATTACCGATAAGAAGATCTCCTCCATTCAGGAGATCCTGCCCCTGCTCGAGCAGATCGTCAAGGGCGGCCAGAAGCTGTTCATCATTGCCGAGGACGTCGAGGGCGATGCACTGTCCACCCTGCTCGTCAACCGTCTGCGCGGCAGCTTCAACTGCGTCTGCGTCAAGGCGCCGGGCTTCGGCGACCGCCGCAAGGAAATGCTCAAGGATATCGCCGTTCTGACCGGCGGTACCTATGTTTCCAGCGAGCTGAACATGGCTCTGACCGACGTTCAGATCTCCGATCTTGGCCGCGCACGTCAGATCAAGGTCACGAAGGACAACACCGTGATCGTGGACGGCATGGGCGATGCTAACGAGATCAAGGCGCGTGTTGCCGAGATCAAGAACACGCTGGCTGTCACCACCTCCGACTACGACAAGGAAAAGCTCCAGGAGCGCCTTGCAAAGCTGTCCGGCGGCGTCGCCGTCATCAAGGTCGGCGCGCAGACCGAGGTCGCTATGAAGGAACAGAAGCTGCGTGTTGAGGACGCTCTGAACGCGACCCGCGCGGCTGTGGAAGAGGGCATCGTCGCCGGCGGCGGCACTGCCTATGTCAACGCCATCCCCGCTGTCGAGAAGCTGGCTGCAAAGCTCACCGGCGACGAAAAGACCGGCGCGCAGATCATCGCCAAGGCGCTTCAGGCTCCGATCCGCCAGATCGCTGAGAACGCGGGCGTGGACGGCTCCATCGTCTTTGACAAGATCCGCTCCAGCCGCAAGGCCGGTTACGGCTACAACGCCTATACCGAGACCTACTGCGATATGATCCCGGCCGGTATCGTCGATCCGACCAAGGTCACCCGTACCGCGCTTGAGAACGCTGCATCCATCGCGGCCTGCGTCCTGACCACCGAGTCCCTCGTCACCGACAAGCCCGATCCTCAGGCTGACGCCGCGATGGCGGCTGCCGCAGCCCAGGGCGGCGGCATGGGCGGCATGTACTAAGAGACACCGCAAAGCCTTGAAATTGCTTGATTTTTTGAATGCGGAAAAGCGGATTTACGCCAAACTTACGCCACTTACGCCAAAAATTCAAGCGCATGATAGGGTAACAGAAATCGGCACCTGCCAAAAAGCAGGTGCCGATTTTTTTATGTTATCCGGCAGCATGGTGATTGCTCAAAGTATGATCGAGCAAGACCAAAGTCATTCAAAAAACATTTGAAATCTCCATCCGAATCCGCTATAATAAATCTACAGCGTGTGGCGTTTCTGCGTAAATCCAGTTGCAGAAGCACCGCGTGCTTTTTTGCAAAAGTTCATAAGCAAATCGTGTAGCAGAAATGCGTAAGTCCGGGTTTTCAGGGACTTACGCATTTCTTATTTTTTGAAAGAAAGGTGATTTTTTTGGAAACCGGAAATCAGTTTTTGGGGACGGAGCGCATCGGAAAGCTCATGCGGCAGTACGCCGTCCCCTGCATCATCTCGCTGCTGGTAGGCGCACTCTATAACATCGTTGACCAGATCTTTATTGCCAACGCCAGCTACCTCGGCTCTTACGGCAACGCGGCCAACACCGTGGTTTTCCCGCTGACCGTTGTGGCGCTGTCCATCGCTGTTATGGTCGGCGACGGTTGCTGTGCCTTCGTCAGCATGGCGCTGGGCAGAAATGAGGTGGACAAGGCCAAGCGCAGCGTGGGCAACGCGGTTGTGTTAAGCGTTGCCAGCAGTCTTGCTTTAACGGCAGTCTATCTCATTTTTGCGGACAGCATCATCGCTATGTTCGGCGGGACCGTCAACGAAGAAACGTTCCATCACTCGCAGGAGTATTTCTTCTATATCACGCTGGGCATTCCGTTTTATATGTTCGGGCAGGCCATGAACCCCATCATCCGCGCAGACGGCAACCCCAAGTTCGCCATGATCTCCACACTGGCGGGTGCTGTGATAAACATTATTCTTGACCCTATCTTCATCTTTCTCTTCAAATGGGGCATGATGGGCGCGGCGGTGGCCACGGTCATCGGTCAGGTGGCAACGGCGTTTCTTGCTGTGTGGTATCTGCTGCACATGAAGATCATCAAGCCCGCGGCAGGCGACTATGCCCTGAGTGCGAGTATCTGTGGACGCACACTGTCGCTGGGTATTACCAGTTTCCTTTCGCAGATCAGCCTCGTGGCGGCCATGGCGGCCATCAACAATATGCTCCGCAAATACGGCGCGCTGGACGCTGTGTTCGGGCAGGAGCAGTACGCGCAGATCCCCATGGCGGTTGTGGGTATCGTGATGAAGTTCTTCCAGATCGTCATTTCCATCGTGGTGGGCATGGCGGCAGGCTGCATCCCCATCGTGGGCTACAACATGGGCGCGGAGAAAAAGCTCCGCGTGCGGGCGCTGTTCACCAAACTGCTGATTGCCGAGGCACTGGTTGGCGCAGTGGCGCTTGTGCTGGCAGAGGGCTTTCCCCGTCAGCTCATCGCTATTTTCGGCGCGGCCAACGAGAGCAGCTACTACACCGATTTTGCCATCAAGGCGTTCCGCACCTATCTCTGCATGATCATCCTCGCCTGTGTCAACAAGGCGTGCTTCATCTTCTTGCAGGCAGTCGGCAAGGCGCTGGCCTCCACGCTGCTGTCCATGTTCCGTGAGGTGGTGTTCGGTGTGGGCTTTGCTCTGCTGCTGCCGGTGTTCTTCGGTTTGGACGGCGTGCTGTATTCCATGCCGGTATCGGATATTCTGACCTTTCTTATTTCAGCGGTCATCATTGTGAAAACCTACCGGGAACTGAATGCGGAGCCGCCAAAAACACCTGAAAGCCGTGCATTTGACTGACATCGTGCGCTTTTGGGCAGGCACAGAATAAAATACACGCCCCATCTGCCGGCCTGCACGGAAGTGCACCGGACGGATGGGGCGTTTTCTGTTGCGGCGAAGAGAATGCGGCGGATTTTGCCCTATTGCCTTTTCTGGGAACTTCTGTTACAATGATGGCATACATGCCAAACACAAAAAAGGGGAAAGGAGGAAGCCGCAATCGCCATCACCAATGCAAGCCTGCCCTCAAAGAAGCGCATCCTGACGGTCTGCGTCCGTCTCTTTCTGGAGCAGGGATACAAGAAAACGACGGTCGCTGAAATCGTCCAGAAGGCATCGGTCTCCAACAGCATTTTTCAGAACATTTTCCGCGCCAAGGACGGTGTGCTGACGGAGCTGGTGGAATTCATGTTCAGCAATCAGTTCGCCATGGCGCGCAGCACAGCGGGCACGCAGCTGCCGCCGGTCTATGTCTACGCCGTCGAGACGGCCATTCAGATGACCCTTACGGAGCTGAATGAGAATCTTCGGGAAATTTATATCGAAGCCTATACCCAGCAGGCGGCTTCGGATTATATTTTCCGCGAGACGGCAAAGGAGCTGTACCAGATCTTCGGCCGGTATCAGCCGGAACTGACGGAGCGCGACTTCTACGCCATGGAGATTGGCTCCTCCGGGATCATGCGCGGCTATATGGCCCATCCGTGCGACGAAGAGCTGACGCTGGAGAAAAAGCTGCGGATGTTCCTCACAATGAGCCTCCGTGCCTACCATGTGCCGGAGAACGAGATCGAAAAGACCATCGGCTTTATCGAAGGGCTGAATATCCGGGAGATCTCCGAGCGCGTCATGCAGGAGCTGTTCAAGGCGCTTGCGATGCACTTTGAGTTTTCCTTGAGCGGTATCATGGAAGCGGAGAAATAGTCGTAGAAAAGGATGTACGCCCCTGCACGGATGAGGTTCCGTGCACGGCTCCTTGGACCGGCCTTTCCCACGGGGTACGGGAAGGACGAGAAATGAAAGCGAGGAAAATATGAAAAAAAGATTGCTCAGCGTTCTGCTCCTTCTCTGTATGCTGCTGACGCTTCTGCCCACGGCGGCCTTTGCCGAGGAAGCGCACGAGCATGTGTACGAGGAGGCGTTTGCCTGCATCTGCACCGTGGAATGCACGGAGGAAAACCGGAATGCAGACTGTCCGGCCTGCGGTGCGGAGGATGCGCGTCCGGAGGACTGCGCGCTTTACACCGGGCAAGTGGAAGCGCCTGCACTCGAAGAGGAAGAAATGCCTGAGGAAGCGGGCGCTTCCGTGGACGCGGACGGCCAGCATGTGCACTGCTTCTGCGGCGGCTCCGTCCTTGCGGGCAACCATACCAGCCATTCCGACGTGACCTATCAGCCGTGGAGCGGCACGGGCAGCATCACATATACCAACAATACCGCCTACGTTTACCTGACGGAGAACGCCACCCTCAGCGGCCATCTGACGGTGGATGGCAAAACACTATATCTGTGCCTGAACGGCAAGACCCTTGCCAGCAACGGCACAGCCAAGATTCAGGTCAAAAACGGCGGCCGGCTTGTTCTCTGTGACTGTCAGGGCGGCGGCACCGTCAAGGGCGCTACCTCTGGTTGGGGCGGCATGTGCGTCTACCTCTACAACAGCAGACTGGATATGTACGGCGGCAAGCTCACCGGCGGCAAAGTTACCGGTAATGGCGGCGGCGGAGCCATCGCTCTGGATGACCAGCAGTGCATATTCAATATGTACGATGGCGAAATCTCCGGCAACAACGGCAAGAACTACGGCGGTGCCATTTTCCGGAAATTCAATGCAAACATGCCGAACACCACCGGCGGCAATTTCAATATGTACGGCGGCGTCATCAAGAACAACTCGGCCAAGAATGGTGGTGCGTTCTTCTCCACCACCGGCGGCACCATCAAGATGACCGGCGGCACCATCTCCGGCAATACAGCGACCCAAAGCAACAACGATGCCGGAGGCGGCGCCATCTATATGCGCGGCAATGGTAAGATCGACATTTCCGGCAGCGCGGAGATCACCGGCAATTCCTCCAGTCTGGACGGCGGCGCCATTCTGATGGGCTGGGGCGAGATCAACATTTCCGACAGCGCGAAGATCAACAGCAATACCGCCAGTCGCTGGGGCGGCGCCATCTGCCTGCGCCAAGATTCAAATCAGGTGACGACGCTCAACATGCGGGGCGGCGAGATCAGTGGCAACAGGGCCACGAAGGAAGGCGGCGCGGTTCATGTGCTTGACAAGGACTGCCAGTTCTTCCTCTATGACGGCAAGATCACCGGAAACACCAGCGGCGACGGCGGCGCCATCTATCTGAATCAGGAGCCGTCGTGGCTGATTATGCAAGGCGGCGAGATCTCCGGCAATACGGCCACCGGCAGCGGCGGCGGCGTATATATTTACCGCACCGGCTCGGTCTGCCAACTCTATAGCGGTAAGATCGAGAATAACAAAGCCAGCGGCAATGGCGGCGGCATTTATATCAACCCCAGCAACAGCGGCCAGCTGAGGGTCGGAAACGAGCCCCTCGTGCAGAACAACACGGTTTCCGGCAAGGCCAACAATGTGTATCTGCCCTCCGGCAAGACGCTGACCATCGAGATCGGTATGTCCAAAGGCGCGTCCATCGGCGTCACCACCGCGAATATCAGCTACCCCGTGGCATTTTCTAATAATTACAAAAAAGACTACTCGAATTACTTTTTCGCGGATGACGCCAATGCCCACGTGGAGTATAAGGATGACCAGAAGCTGTACCTTGTTTCCGGCGCGGTTGCGCGGCCCCTCACTGTGACATTTGACCCCAACGGCGGTATGCTGGCCGAAGCGGACAAAACCAAATCGTTGATGACCGGCGAACCCTACGGCACACTGCCGGTTCCCAGCTATGCGGGATACGATTTCACCGGCTGGTACACGGAACAGAACGGCGGCACCGAGATTAAGGAAAACACCACCGTGACAGTGTTCGGGACGCAGACCCTCTACGCCCACTGGAGGCCGATCCATGTGCACGCCTACACACAGCAGGTTCAAAAGCCCGAAGCGCTGAAAACTCCTGCGGACTGCACCAATAACGCGGTGTATTATCTATCCTGTGCGTGCGGAGAAGTAAGCACCAACGACGCCGATACGTTTACCGCAGCGAATACCGCGCTGGACCACGACTGGGGTGCATGGACCTCCAACGGCAACGACACGCACACCCGCGTCTGCAAGCGCGACGGCAGCCACACCGAGACGGACAGCTGCTCCGGCGGCACGGCGACCTGCACCGCCAAGGCTGTCTGCACGGTCTGCGGCGGCGAATACGGCGAACTCCTGCCGCATGATTTCACGGCGGAAATTGCGGAAGCGAAGTATCTGAAATCCGGTGCGACCTGCACGGAAAAGGCCGTTTATTACAAGTCCTGCGCGGCCTGCGGCCTCAGCTCTGCGGGGACGGCTTCGGAGGCGACCTTTGAGGCTGGAAACGTCCTCGGACACGACTGGGGTGCATGGACCTCCAACGGCAACGACACGCACACGCGCGTCTGCAAGCGCGACGGCAGCCACACCGAGACGGACAGCTGCTCCGGCGGCACGGCGACCTGCACCGCCAAGGCTGTCTGCACGGTCTGCGGCGGCGAATACGGCGAACTCCTGCCGCATGATTTCACGGCGGAAATTGCGGAAGCGAAGTATCTGAAATCCGGTGCGACCTGCACGGAAAAGGCCGTTTATTACAAGTCCTGCGCGGCCTGCGGCCTCAGCTCTGCGGGGACGGCTTCGGAGGCGACCTTTGAGGCTGGAAACGTCCTCGGACACGACTGGGGTGCATGGACCTCCAACGGCAACGACACGCACACGCGCGTCTGCAAGCGCGACGGCAGCCACACCGAGACGGACAGCTGCTCCGGCGGCACGGCGACCTGCACCGCCAAGGCTGTCTGCACGGTCTGCGGCGGCGAATACGGCGAACTCCTGCCGCATGATTTCACGGCGGAAATTGCGGAAGCGAAGTATCTGAAATCCGGTGCGACCTGCACGGAAAAGGCCGTTTATTACAAGTCCTGCGCGGCCTGCGGCCTCAGCTCTGCGGGGACGGCTTCGGAGGCGACCTTTGAGGCTGGAAACGTCCTCGGACACGACTGGGGTGCATGGACCTCCAACGGCAACGACACGCACACGCGCGTCTGCAAGCGCGACGGCAGCCACACCGAGACGGACAACTGCTCCGGCGGCACGGCGACCTGCACCGCCAAGGCTGTCTGCACGGTCTGCGGCGGCGAATACGGCGAACTCCTGCCGCATGATTTCACGGCGGAAATTGCGGAAGCGAAGTATCTGAAATCCGGTGCGACCTGCACGGAAAAGGCCGTTTATTACAAGTCCTGCGCGGCCTGCGGCCTCAGCTCTGCGGGGACGGCTTCGGAGGCGACCTTTGAGGCTGGAAACGTCCTCGGACACGACTGGGGTGCATGGACCTCCAACGGCAACGACACGCACACGCGCGTCTGCAAGCGCGACGGCAGCCACACCGAGACGGACAGCTGCTCCGGCGGCACGGCGACCTGCACCGCCAAGGCTGTCTGCACGGTCTGCGGCGGCGAATACGGTGCGCTGGCTCCGAATAACCACACCGGCACGATCTACTGGGTCACGACCGAGACGACGCATGAGGGGCGCTATACCTGCTGCGAGGCTGTCGCGGTCCCGATGGAGCCGCACGCCTTCGGCGAATGGGTCGTGATCTACAAGGCGACCGCAAAGGTATGGGGCATCGTGGAGCGCACCTGCTCCGTCTGCGGACATCAGGAGCGGAAGGACGTTGCGCCGCTCGACGGAGCCGCGGCCTATGTTCTGAAATTCGAGACCAACGGCGGCAGCCGCATCTCTGATGTTTATGCTCCGTATGACACGAAGATCGACCTGAGCAAATACGAGCCGGTCAAGGACGGCTATCGCTTCACGGGCTGGTATCTCGACCGGATGCTGACAGAGGGGGTCACCTCTGTCCGAATGACCAAAAACGTGACGGTATACGCCGGATGGCGGCGGACGGAGTTGCCCTTCATCGACGTGCGCGGGGACGACTGGTTCTATGACGACGTGGCCTATGTCTATGAAAACGGCCTGATGAACGGCACGTCGGAAACCGCCTTCAGCCCCTACATTTCCACAACGCGCGGCATGATCGTGACGATCCTCTACCGCATGGAGGGAAAGCCCGCAGTCTTTGAAGCCTGCCCCTTCACGGATGTGAAGGCGGGAGCCTACTATGAAAGGGCGATCGTCTGGGCGGCGGAAAACGGAATTGTCAAGGGCTACGGCAACGGCTGCTTCGGGCCAGACAATCAGATCACACGCGAACAGATGGCGGCGATCCTGTACCGCTACGCAAAGAACAGAGGACTGGACGTGAGCGTGGGTGAGAACACCAATATCCTCAGCTATGACGATGCGCTGGATATCTCCGAATACGCCGTTCCCGCCATGCAGTGGGCCTGCGGCGCGCAGATCATCCATGGCGCGGACGGCAGGCTGACGCCGGGCGCGAAGGCGACCCGCGCACAGGTCGCGGCGATCCTGCACCGGTTCTGCGAGAACGTCCTCAAGCCGTAAGCGGACAGAATGCAGCGGCGGAAGTATTGCTCCGCAGCAATGCCGAAATGGAATACGAAGGAGGCCCGGCCCTGCGCCGGGCCTCTGAGCAATTGTGAAGAAAGAAAAGTCCGGCAGGCCAAAGCCTGCCGGACTTTTGTATATATTTGGAGATGGAAGGTACGCCGTCAGGCTTCCGCGGAATTCGGAAGGGAATACTTGTGCGCGTACTGTGTGAACTTTTCGCGGAAGCTCTCGCTGGTGAGCTTGGTGGCGCGCAGGGTCTCGTGCAGGTTCAGATTGTGCTGCGCGGTGTCAATGATACACCCGGCGATGTTGGAGCAGTGGTCGGAGGTGCGCTCGAGATTGGTCAGGAGATCCGACCAGACGAAGCCTGCCTCGATGCTGCAATTGCCCTGCTGCATCCGGAGAATGTGGCGCGTGCGCATCTGCTCCTTGAGCAGATCGATGACCTGCTCGAGCGGCTCGACCTCCGAGGCGACGGCGATATCGCCGGTGGAGAATGCACGCAGAGAAAGTGCGAGAATTTCACGGAGTGCATTTGCAAGCGTCTCAAATTCGCCCTTGGCGCTGTCGGAGAAGGAAAGCTTCTTATCGCGCAGTTCCTCGGCGGATCCGAGGATGTTGACGGCGTGGTCGGAGATGCGCTCGAAGTCGCCGATGGACTTGAGAAGCTCTGTGGCCTCCTCGCTCTCGTTTTCGCCGAGCTTCCGGGCGCTGAGCTTGACCAGATAGGTGCCGAGAATGTCCTCATAGTGGTCGCAGGCATCCTCGTCGTCACGGATGCTCTGCGCCAGCTCCGGAGTATAGGCGGAGATAGAGAGCAGCGCGTTCTGCATCGCCCGGATGGAGCGCTCCGCCATCTCGGCGGCGACGGTGTGGCTGCGCTGGAGGGCCAGCGACGGCGTTGCGAGCAGACGCTCGTCCAGCTCGGAGACGGCCTCTGCGCCGCCCTTGTCGGGCACCATGCGGATCGCCAGCTTTTCAAGCCAGCCGCCCGCCGGGAGAAGCATGGCCGTGCAGAGAATGTTGAAGGCGGAGTGCGCCAGCGCGATGCCGTACATGGTCGCAGGCTCGTTGAAGATCTCCGGCGCGAAGATCAGCTTGACAAGGCAGAAGAGCGTCAGAACGACCGCGACGCCGATCACGTTGAACATCAGATGCACCACCGCCGCGCGGTGGGCGTTTTTATTGGTGCCGATCGAGGAAAGCATGGCCGTGACCGTCGTGCCGATGTTCTGACCCATGATGATGGGGATGGCGGCGGCATAGCTGACGGCTCCGGTCATGGCCAGCGCCTGAAGAATGCCGACGGAGGCGGAGCTGGACTGGATGATCGCGGTCAGAACCGCTCCGGCGAGCACGCCGAGCACAGGATGCTGGAAGGCAAGGAAGAGATCGACGAACTGCGGCACGTTTTTCAGCCCGGAGACCGCGCTGCTCATGGTGTCCATGCCGAACATCAGCGTGGCAAAGCCGAGCAGGATTATGCCGGTGTCCTTTTTGCGGCTGTCCTTGCAGAACATGTAGAGAATGATGCCGATGAGCGCGAGCACCGGCGTAAAGGAGGTCGGCTTGAGCAGACGCACCCAGACGCTGCTGCTGTCGATGCCGCCGAGGCTGAGCAGCCATGCCGTGACCGTGGTGCCGACGTTGGCACCCATGATGACGTTGATGGCCTGCCGGAGCGTCATAAGCCCGGAGTTTACAAAGCCAACGACCATGACAGTCGTTGCGGACGAGCTTTGAATGATGGCCGTTACGCCGAGACCCGTCAGAAAGCCCGCCATGACCTTTCCGGTCATTTTTCCAAGCAGCTCACGGAGCTTTCCGCCTGCGCGGCGCTCCAGCGCTTGCCCCATGAGGTTCATGCCGAACAGAAACAGGCAAAGGCCGCCGATCATTGTCAAAAAATTAAAAATATCCATACAATTTTTCCTCATTTCCCATGATCACTTATTATCTGACATTAGCTTAACAGGGAAATATCAAATCCAGCGACATGGTATTGTAAAATCGTTGTAAAACCGCGCGGCGGAAAGGAAAGCGCAGGAAGGAATTTTCTTGCCGCCGGGCATTGACTTTTGCGGGCAGGCGCTATAGAATGATACCAAATCCGATACAGAAAGGCATATCGATATGCTTTACAACGCTTCCTACGCATACGCTTATTTTTACTTTACTGTGCTTGCATAGTAAGGGTAATTTGTGATGCGTAAAAAGCTCCATCGAATTTTTTGCGGCACAGATTACGCTGTGCCGCTTTTTTATTTTTTGTCTGGAGGAAAAATCCCATGATCGTCATACTCAAGCACAACACCTCAGAGGAAAAGCGACGCCAGCTGATCGACTGGCTGCAATCGCAGCAGCTCGGCGTGCATGTTTCCGTCGGCGCGTATCATACCGTGCTCGGCCTGATCGGCGATACGAGCCGTGTAGATATGGATCTCATCCGCAGCCTGGATATCGTGGAATCGGTCAAGCAGGTCAGCGACCCGTTCAAATGCTGCAACCGGAAGTTCCACCCGGAGGACACCGTCATCGAGGTGGGCGATGTAAAGATCGGCGGCGGTAATTTCTGCATGATCGCGGGGCCGTGCTCCGTGGAAAGCGAGGAGCAGATCGTCTCCGTGGCGCAGGCCGTCAAAAAGGCAGGCGCGAACCTGCTGCGCGGCGGCGCGTTCAAGCCGCGCACCTCGCCCTACGCCTTTCAGGGGCTGAAGGCCGAGGGACTGGAGCTGCTGAAGATCGCGCGGCAGGAGACCGGACTTCCCATCGTCACGGAGATCATGAGCGTCAGCACGCTGGAGCTGTTCGAGGATGTGGACGTGATCCAGGTCGGTGCGCGGAATATGCAGAACTTCGACCTCCTGATGGAGCTTGGCAGGCTGGACAAGCCGATCCTGCTCAAGCGCGGCCTTGCAAACACGATGAAGGAGCTGCTCATGAGCGCGGAATACATCATGGCCAGCGGCAACGAAAAGGTCATTCTCTGTGAGCGCGGCGTGCGCACGTTTGAGACCTACACCCGCAATACGCTCGATCTGTCGGCGGTGCCGATGCTCCATGAGCTGAGCCATCTGCCGGTGATCGTCGATCCAAGTCACGCGACGGGCATTGCGTCGCTCGTACCGCCGATGGCGCTGGCAGGCGCGGCCTGCGGTGCGGACGGCCTCATGATCGAGGTACACAATGATCCCATGCACGCCCTCTGCGACGGCGCGCAGTCGCTGACGCCGGAGCAGTTCTCCGCGCTCAGCGAGAAGGTCCGCCGCGTCCGTGAGGCGATCGTATGAGCACGGTCGGGATTCTGGGCCTCGGGCTCATCGGCGGCTCGTTTGCAAAGGCGTATCATGCCGCGGGCTGGACGGTTCTGGCGGCGGACAGGGATGCGGCGATCCTGAGCTTTGCGCAGATGTCCGGCGCGGTGGATGGGACGCTCGGCGCGGAGAATGCCGCGCAGTGCGACCTGATCTTAGCCTGCATCTGTCCGGAGGCGGCCATTGCGGAGCTGACAGGGCTGGCGCCGCACATTGGCGAAAAGCCCGTCGTCATCGACTGCTGCGGCACAAAGCGCGTCGTCTGTGAGGCGCTGTTCCCGGTCGCGGAGCAGTACGGCTTCACCTATCTCGGCGGCCACCCAATGGCGGGCAGCCACCATTCCGGCTTCAAATACGCCCGGGAAAATCTCTACCACAACGCGCCGATGGTGCTGGTTCCGCCGTCATTTGACGATATCGCGCTTTTGCAGCGCGTGAAGGAGCTGCTGGCCCCGGCGGGCTTCGGACACATCTCCGTCACAACGGCGCAGGCACATGATGAAATGATCGCCTTTACCTCGCAGATGCCGCATCTGATCTCCAACGCCTACATCAAAAGCCCGACCGCCGCAGAGCACAAGGGCTTCTCGGCGGGAAGCTACAAGGACATGACGCGCGTCGCGTGGCTCAATGCGCCGATGTGGGCGGAGCTGTTTCTGGAAAACCGCGACCGCCTGCTGCGGGAGCTGGACTGGCTGATGGAGAGCCTGCGGGAATACCGCGCCGCGCTGGAGAAAAACGATCTCCCGGAGCTGACGCGCCTGCTCGAGGAGGGCAAAAAACGCAAGGAGGAGGTAGACGGCCGATGAAAACCGTTCACATTGACGCATCCAGAAGCTACGATGTGCGCATCGGGCGCGGACTGCTGGACGACTGCGGCAGACAGATCGCGGAGCGGGTGCGCTGCGCGAGCGCGGCGGTGGTTGCGGACGATACGGTCTATGCGCTCTATGGCGAGCGCGTTTGCGCGTCGCTGGAGGCGGCGGGCAGACGCACCGTCTGCTATGTGTTCCCGCACGGGGAAAAATCGAAAAATCTTCTGGAATATGCAAAAATCCTGAATTTTCTCGCGGAAAACCGCGTGACCCGCGCGGACGCGCTCATAGCGCTCGGCGGCGGCGTGACCGGCGACCTCGGCGGCTTTGCGGCGGCGACCTATCTGCGCGGCATTCCGTTTGTGCAGCTGCCGACGACGCTTCTGGCGGCGGTGGATTCCTCCGTCGGCGGAAAGACGGCGGTCGATCTTCCGGCGGGGAAGAATCTCGCGGGCGCGTTTTACCAGCCGGAGCTGGTGCTTTGCGATCTCGATACATTAGACTCTCTGCCGCGCGAAATTTTCCTCGACGGCTGCGCGGAGGTCATCAAATACGCGGTATTGGGCAGCCGGAAGCTGTTTGCGCTTCTGGCGGACATTCCCTCCGGCAAAGGGCTGGAGGAGGTGACGGCGCGGTGCGTGGAGATGAAGCGGGACTTTGTCCAGAGCGACGAGCTTGATCGCGGTGCGCGGCAGATGCTCAATCTGGGCCATACCTTCGGCCACGCCGTCGAGGCGTCCAGCCGCTTTACGCTTTCGCACGGAAAATCGGTCGCCATCGGCATGGCCATGATCCTCCGCGCCGCGTGCAGGCGCGGCCTGTGCAGCGCGGAGACGTGCGACGCGGTGATCGCGCTGCTTCAGCGCTATGGCCTCCCGACCGAGTGCCCATATCCGGCGGATATGCTGCTCGGCGCATTGAGCGCGGACAAAAAGATCTTCGGGACGAGGCTGAATCTGGTCGTTCCGACGGATATCGGCGCGTGCAGGCTTCTGCCGGTCGGCGTGGACGAGCTTTCCGGCTGGCTGCGCGACGGAGGCGCGATATGAATGTGACGCTCACGCCCGGAGCGCGCTCCGGACAGATCCGCATTCCGGCCTCCAAGTCGCAGGCACACCGGCTGCTGATCTGCGCAGCGCTTGGCGATGCGCCGGTACGGCTGCGGCTGGACGGACGTTCGAAGGACATTGACGCGACGATCGGCTGTCTGCGCGCGCTGGGCGCGGAGATAGCCTGTGCGGACGGACTTCTGGAGATCATACCCATGCGGGGAAGCGTGACCGGAGAAAGAACGCTTTCCTGCGGAGAGAGCGGCTCCACGCTGCGCTTCCTGCTGCCGGTCTGCGGCGCGCTGGGCGCGGAGGCTGTGTTCCGCATGGAGGGGCGGCTCCCGGAGCGCCCGCTTGCACCGCTGGACGCGGAGCTTACGGCGCACGGTATGACGCTCCGGCGGGAAGGCGCGCTCCTGTATGTGCGGGGGCAGCTCCAAAGCGGAGCTTATACGCTTCCCGGCGGCGTTTCGTCGCAGTATATCTCCGGCCTGCTGATGGCGCTGCCGCGCCTTTCGGGCGGCAGCACACTGCACATCGCCGGGGAGCTGCAATCGGCGGGCTATGTCGATATGACGCTGGACGCGCTGCGCCTCGCGGGCGTTCGGATCGAAAAAATACACGACGGCTTCCGCATCCCGGGCGGGCAGCAATTTGCGCTGCCCGGAGAGACGGAGGTGGAGGGCGATTGGTCGAATGCGGCGTTTTTCCTGTGCGCGGGCGCGTTTTCAGAGCGCGGCGTGCGCGTGGAGGGACTGCGCCTGCCGACCGCGCAGGGCGACAGCGCCGTTCTGGACATTCTGCGCCGCTTCGGCGCGCAGGCCGAGATATCCGGCACGGGCGTCACGGTCAGAGGGGGCGCACTGCGCGGTATCCGCATCGACGCCGCCCAGATCCCGGATCTGATCCCCGTGCTGGCCGTGACGGCGGCTGGCGCGCAGGGCGAGACGGTCATTGAAAATGCCGCGAGGCTCCGGCTCAAGGAGTCCGACCGCCTGCAAAGCACGGCGGAGCTGCTCCGGCGGCTCGGCTGTCCGGTCACGGAGCTGCCAGACGGGCTTATCATCAAGGGCGGACAGGGCCTGACCGGCGGAACGGTCAGCGCCTGCGGAGATCACCGCATCGCCATGTCGGCGGCGGCAGCCGCCGCGCTCTGCACCGGGCCGGTGACAGTGACCGGCGCGGAAAGCGTCGAAAAATCCTATCCGCGCTTCTGGGCGGACTGGGAGCATTTGAAGGGAGATACGCTATGAGCAGCAGCTACGGAAAAAATCTGACCGTGACCATCTTCGGCCAGTCGCATTCTGCCGCCATCGGCGTGACGATGGACGGCTTTCCGGCGGGCTTTCCGGTCGATATGGAGGCGCTGGGGCGCTTTCTGGCCCGGCGCGCACCGGGCGGCGGGCCGCTTGCAACGCCCCGGAAAGAGGCGGACGCGCCGGAGTTCCTCTGCGGACTTGTAAACAACATCACCTGCGGCGCGCCGCTGACGGCAGTCATTCGGAATACGAATGTCCGTCCGCAGGACTATGCGGCGCTGCAAAGCGTGCCGCGTCCCGGTCACGCGGACTATACGGCGAACGTCCGCTACGGCGGCCATCAGGACGCCTCCGGCGGCGGGCATTTTTCTGGGCGGCTGACCGCGCCGCTGTGCATCGCGGGCGGAATCTGCCTGCAATTTTTGCAGGCCCGCGGCGTCCGGGTCATGGCGCGCATCGTCCGCGTGGGCGGCATCGAGGACACGGCGGCGTTTGATGCGCCGGTCGGGGAAAAGCCGTTCCCGGTCGTGAGCGACGATGCGGGCGAGCAGATGCGGCAGGCCATTCTTGCCGCGAAGGCGGAGGGCGATTCCCTCGGCGGCGTGATCGAGTGCCGCGTCGAGGGACTTCCGGCCGGGCTTGGCGCGCCGATGTTCGACGGCATGGAAAACCGCATCGCGCAGATCGTGTTCGGCATCCCTGCGGTCAAAGGCGTGGAGTTCGGCGCGGGCTTTGCCGCGGCGGAGCTGCGCGGAAGTGAGAACAACGATGCCTTCCACGTGGAAAACGGCCGCGTTGTTACGGAAACGAACCATTGCGGCGGAATCCTGGGCGGGATCACGAATGGAATGCCGCTCGTATTCCGCGCCGCGTTCAAGCCGACGCCCTCCATCGCGCGGCCGCAGCGGAGCGTGGCGCTTTCGAGAATGGAGGATACGACGCTTGCAGTCGAAGGACGGCACGACCCGTGTATCGTGCCGCGCGCAGTGCCGTGCATCGAGGCGGCTGCGGCCATTGCCGTGCTGGACGCATGGCTGGATACACCCGGAACGGAGGAAAAGCTATGGATCTGACACAATGCCGTGAAAAAATCGATGAGCTCGACCGTCAGCTGGTCGCGCTCTTTGCCGAGCGGATGGAGACGGCGGCGCAAGTCGCCGCCTATAAAAAGGAGCACGGCCTGCCGGTGCTGGACGCAGCGCGGGAGCGGCAGAAGCTCCGCGCTGTCGGCGAGCTTGCGCCGGAGGCGTTCCGTGACGATACGGAGACGCTTTACCGGCTGATCTTCGAGCTGAGCCGGAGCTATCAGCACCGGCTGTTGGACGCGCCGCCGGCGCGCGTGGAGGAGATCCGAAAGGCGCTCGACGGAACGCCGCAGCTTTTCCCGGCGCGTGCGGCCATCGCCTGTCAGGGCGTGGAGGGCGCGTATTCGCAGCTTGCCTGCGAGCGTCTTTTCCGAACGCCGGATATCTTCTATTTTTCCAATTTTGAGGCCGTTTTTGCGGCTGTGGACAAGGGGCTGTGCCGCTACGGCGTGGTGCCGCTGGAAAACAGCACCGCAGGCTCTGTGAACGCGGTCTACGATCTGATGATGCGCTATCATTTTTCCATCGTCCGCAGCGTCCGCCTCAAGGTCGATCACTGCCTGCTGGCACGGCAGGGGGCCGCGCTCCCGGGCATCCGGGAGATCTACTCGCACGAGCAGGCCATTGGCCAGTGCGGCCGGTTTTTGCAGTCCCTTCCCGATGTGCGTGTCGTCCGCTGTGCCAACACGGCGGAGGCGGCGCGGCTCGTGGCAGAGTCCGGAAGGAAGGATGTTGCGGCGCTGGCCTCGCGGTCGTGCGCGGCGCTCTATGGGCTGGATACGCTTGCGGAGTCGGTGCAGGATCAGGGCGGCAATTTCACCCGCTTCATCTGCATCTCCAAAGGGTTGGAAATCTATCCGGGCGCGGACCGGACGAGCCTGATGATGACGCTGCCGCATAAGCCCGGCTCGCTTGCGCGGGTGCTTTCGAGATTCTACGCCATGGGCGTGAACCTCAACAAGCTCGAAAGCCGTCCGCTGCCGGAGCGAAACTTTGAATTCATGTTCTATTTTGATCTGGAGGCGCCCGTTTACGAGCCGCGCTTTTTGCAGCTCATGGGCGAGCTGGACGAGCTGAGCGAGAATTGCTTCTATCTCGGAAGCTACAGCGAGGTGATATGATGCTCCGGTGCGGACTTTTGGGCGGAAGGCTGGGACACAGCTATTCTCCGGCGATCCACGCCATGCTCGGCGATTACGAGTACCGCCTCTGCGAAAAAACGCCGGAGGAGGTGGGACGCTTCCTGACCGGCGGAGACTTTGACGGGCTGAACGTCACGATCCCGTACAAAAAAACCGTCATGCCCTTCTGTGCGGAGCTTTCCGAGACGGCGCGGCGCGTCGGCTGCGTCAATACCATCGTCCGCCGCCCGGACGGAACGCTCTTCGGGGACAACACCGACGTTTTCGGCTTTTCACAGATGGTTTTGCACAGCGGCGTTCCGGTGCAGGGCAGGAAGGCACTGGTGTTCGGAAGCGGCGGCGCCTCCGGGACGGCCTGCGACGTGCTGCGGCGGATGGGGGCGGAGGTCGTGCAGATCTCGCGCAGCGGCGAGGATAATTACGAAAATCTGGAGCGCCATGCGGACGCGCAGATTCTGGTCAACACAACGCCGTTGGGGATGTATCCCAACAATGGCACGGCACCGGTCACACTGGAGCGCTTTCCGGACTGCGCGCTCGTGCTGGACGTGGTATACAATCCCGCGCGGACGGCGCTCCTGCTCGAGGCGGAGCGGCGCGGCATTCCGCACGCGGGCGGGCTGGAAATGCTCGTGGCGCAGGCGGCCCGCAGCAGCGAGTTGTTTACCGGCAGAGCCGTCCCGGACGGTAGAATCGCGGAGATCACGAAAAAAACAGCGCTGTCTATGCAGAACATTGTGCTGATCGGAATGCCCGGCTGCGGCAAGAGCATGGTCGGGCGGCTGCTGTCGGAGCGGCTGGGACGGGAGCTTCTGGACGCAGACGCGGCCGTGGAGGCCGCGGCGGGCTGCACGATTCCGGAAATTTTCGCGCAGGGCGGCGAAGCGGCCTTCCGACGCATGGAAACGCAGGCGTTGGAGGCGCTGGGAAAGCGCTCCGGCTGCGTGATCGCGACTGGCGGCGGCTGCGTGACACGCGCGGAGAATTACCCGCTGCTGCATCAGAACAGCGTGATCGTCTGGCTTCAGCGCGACACTGCGCGTCTGCCGTCAAAGGGCAGGCCGCTGTCGCAGAATGCCGATCTTGCGGCCATGTATGCGGTACGCGCACCGCTCTATGCACGCTTCAGCGACTACAGCGCGGACAACAACGGAAGCCCGGAGGAAACGGTCCGGCATATTATGGAGGTGCTTTCATGAAGCTGCTCATTCTGAACGGCCCGAATCTGAATCTGCTCGGTCTGCGGGAGCCGGATATCTACGGAAGCCGCAGCTACGCTGCGCTCGAGGCGTTCATCCGGGAGACCTGCCGCGAGAAGGAGATCGAATGCGAGATCTTCCAGTCCAACCACGAAGGGGCGCTGGTGGACAAAATCCAGGAGGCCTACGGCGTATTTGACGGCATCGTCATTAACCCTGCGGCCTACACGCACACGAGCGTGGCGATCCTCGACGCGCTCAAGGCCGTGGCGATCCCTGCCGTGGAGGTGCATCTGTCGGATGTCCGCGCGCGGGAGCCGTTCCGTCAGATCTCCTATGCAGGCATGGCCTGCGTCAAAACCTATATGGGCCTCGGCTTCGACGGCTACCGCGAGGCCATCCGTTTTTTGAAAGCGTATTTGCAGAAATAACAGAAGCGCTCCGGCTGCGGCCGGAGCGCTTTTGAGTGTGGCAAAGAAGCCTGATTTTCGCAAAGCAGTGTAAAACATGCAGCCTTTTTGTAGGGGCCGACGACTCTGTCGGCCCTCTGAAACGTATCGAATTTCCGGGGATTTTTCGTAAAATCGGCGTTTTCTGCGGGCGGACAGAGACGTCCGCCTCTACAAGGAAAACGGAATACCTGTATCATGAAACGGGCAAAGGGCTTTTGTCCGTCTTAGCGGCGCTCTGCTCAGAACGCATCCCGCTGTTTTTGCCTCTTGCAATCGCGGCCGTTTTCCGTTATAATTTATTCGTGAATAAGTTTGCGAATGAAAGCGTGAATACCATGAGGGAAGCGAATCATGCGCGCGGCGCGCAGACCCGGCGGAAAATACTCAGCGCATCGGCGAAGGTGTTTCTGCAAAAGGGCTACGCGGGCGCGTCGAGCCGCGAGGTCGCGGAGCTTGCAGGAGTCTCCAACGGCTCGCCGTTTTATCTTTACGGCAATAAGGAGGGTGTGCTGCTGGAGCTGGTCAGGCAGATGTTCGCCGGCCAGTTTGAGATGGTCGAGCGGATGCTTGGCGCGGAGGCGGACCCGCTGCTTGTATACGCGGTGGAGACGAGCCTGCAAATGCACATTGCCGAATGCTCCGAGCAGCTGCGCGAGCTTTACGCCGCGGCGTATACGCTGCCGTCCACATCGGAATTCATCTATCAGAACACGGCGGAGAAGCTGATGCGCATTTTCGGCCCCTATCTTCCCGGCGCGACAGCGCGGGATTTTTATGAGCTGGATATCGCGTCGGCAAGCGTCACACGCGGTTTCATGGCGAAGCCCTGTGACCTGTATTTTACAATGGAGGCAAAGCTGCGGAGGTATCTTGCCTGCTGCTTCCGCATCTACTGCGTGCCGGAGGAGGTTTTCCGCCCGGTCGTGGACGCGGCGGTGAGCATGAAGCTGCACGCGGCGGCGGAGGCCGTGGTCGCGCAGACCGTGCGGCAGGTGGAGGAAGGGTATGAAACGGTGATGGCGGAGAGCCGGAGCCGGAACGTGCAGATGGAGGAGAACATATGAAACGATTTTTTGCGATCCTGATCGTACTGGCCGCCTGTCTGGCGCTGTTCTGTGTGACAGCGGGCGCGGAGAACATTCCAAATGATGTGACATGGGAAGAAATCAGCAGCGAAAGCCAGCTGCGCGCGCTGGGAACAGGCACGCATTATGCCAAGGTCACAAAGAACATTACAGTCGAAAATTCGTCGTATATTGAAATCTATGGAACACTCACTCTGGATCTGAACGGGTGTACGATCACATATGCACCGCCAGTGTCCAGCTGCGTTGGAAAATCTATGCTTTACTGTGAGGATAGCTCGAATTTTACCCTGATGGACAGCAAAGGCGGCGGAAAGCTCACCTTTGCGCATCTGGGCGAGACTTATGAGGGGACTGGTACGGAGGCAGGACAAACGCTCTATGCCAGAGCCTGCGCGGTAGCGGTCAGTAAAAACTCGACCTTTACCATGAAGGGCGGCACAATCGAGAATTTTGGCAATACATCCGCCTATGGCGCGGCAGTACACGTCATCACGACGACCGCCAAGCAGACCCCGACCTTTCATATGGAGGGCGGCACCATCCAGAATTGCAAGTCGCTCCTGGCAGGAACGGGGGAGTATAGAGGAAGCGGCGCGGCTGTGCATATAAGGGGTGCAAATTCCACCTTCAATATGACCGGCGGCACCATTCAGAACTGTTCGTCTGAGGGCAACGGCGGCGCCATATTTGCGTGGGGCGCGCATGTCAGCATCACCGGCGGCACAATTTCCGGCTGCACCTCCCAAAAGAACGGCGGCGCGATCTATGCGGCGGAGCTTGCAGGACCGGTATATGCAAAGAACGGCCCTGCTGAGATCACGATCGGCGGAAGTGCGCAGATCAGAGGCAACAAAGCCTCCGGAACGTATAGCTATGGCGGCGCGGTCTATGCGGAGAACGCAGCCATTACGATGACGGGCGGCACGATCGAGAACAACGGCGCGCAAAACGGCGGCAATGAGCTTTTCCTTACTGGCAGCACCACCTTCACCATGCGCGGCGGCAAGCTCCGCCATACCATCGATGCGGCGGCATGGCGGACCGTTTCGCTCCGCTCCAGCGCCAAGCTGAGCATCTCGGACGGCGAGATCGAGCTGCTCAACGAGCCGTATGCCATGGAACTTCGCGATACCGCCAAGCTGACCGCGACGGGCGGCACAGTGATCGCATCCGGTACGATAGCAGCGTTCGACCTCGTCAGTACCGCAGATGTCGATCCCGAAAAGGCGGCAACCTTCGCGGGTGCGGACGCCGAAACGGCGGAATTCATCACCTATCCGAATCTCACCACATATGCGGGCAGCAAGTACATAAAGCTCGTTCCCGGCTGGAAGCTCACATTGGACAGCAATGGGCACGGAACGAATCCAGATCCGATCATTGTCCCGAAAAACTACGGCGCGAAGCTCCCCATGCTGGATGATACAGACGGCTATGTCTGTACCGGCTGGTATTACGACGCAGCGTGCACGCGGGCTTATGCAATGGAGAAAATTACCGCGGACACCACGCTCTACGCGGGCTGGGTGCAGAGCGGCAGCTTCGGGCTGAGCTTCTCCGGTGTGAGTCAGGACACAAACGATGTATGGTATTTGACGTTTGATCCCGTGACCTACGGTACGGAGGAGTGGGGCAAGAGTCAGACAAAGACTTTTACGATCACAAACACCGGTGCGGTCGCGCTGAATGTAGAGCTGGAAAATAAGTCCGGCGGCGGGATCCTCGCCATATATTTTGAGAAAAATGAAAACAGTCCGAGTAAATATTATGTGAAGTCCGCTGTACTGAAGCCGGGAGCGTCGAAGCTCGTCTATATGGAGTCCGAAGGTCTCGGTCACCGGGTCGGAAGTTTCGTTTCGGCTTCGTTCAAGATCACAGCGAAGGACTTCACCGATGAGACCCATAAGCAGGAGTATCTGGTCGGGCTAAAATGGCAGCGCAATCCGGCGATTGCCAGTCTGGACACGCCGGAGCTGAACCCCAACACCTTCGACTACGGCACAACGCTGGGCGAGATCGAGCTGCCCGAGGGCTGGAGCTGGGTGGACAGCAATGACGTCCGTCTCCCTGTCGGAACGACCGAGGCATCCGCACGCTATACACTCAGCGACAACGATAAGAAATACTATGACTGGTCGAACGTCGAGGGCTATGATGCAGAAGCCGGGACTGTCACGCGCGATATCGCGCTGAAGATCGAGAAGGGCGATGCGGCCGCGATGCTCTTCTCCTGCACACTGCCTACCGACCTTATCTATGACGGGACTCCGAAGGAGGCGGTCGTGACCGCGCTGGAGGCCCCGGCGGGCTATGCGCCGTATACCGGTACGTTCACCGTGCTCTATAACGGCAGCGCCACACCTCCGACCGACGCGGGCACCTATCAGGTCTCCATTTCCGGCAGCGGCGACAACTGCTATCGGAGCTTTACCGCGCTTCGGGATGAGAGTTGGACCTTCACCATCTCCCCCGCCTCCGTCACGCCGCCTGCGGCGGTGACCGGCCTTGTCTACAACGGCGAGACGCAGACCGGCGTCGAGCTTCCCGAAAACGCGCTGTTCACGCTCACCGGAAACACGGCGAAGAACGCCGGGGAATACACCGCGACGGCCTCGCTGCTCAGCAAGCAGAACTACGTCTGGTCGGACGGTACGAGCGACGATAAGAGAATCGAATGGTCGATCGCAAGAGCTTCCGTCACGCCGCCTGCGGCGGTGACCGGTCTTGTCTACAATGGCGAGACGCAGACCGGCGTTGTGCTTCCGGAGAATGCGCTGTTTACCCTCACCGGAAACACGGCGAAGAACGCCGGGGAATACACCGCGACGGCCTCGCTGCTCAGCAAGCAGAACTACGTCTGGGCAGACGGCACGAGCGACGATAAGCAGATCGCGTGGTCGATCGCCAAGGCTGTGCTCAGCGACATCACCGTCCTTATGGAGAGCTTTGCGCAGGGCAAGACGCCGTCTACGCCCGCTCTCAGCGCCAACCCGGACCATGCGGCCGTGCGCTTCTACTACTCGACGAGGAACCTCAATTCCGGAGGCACGCTCTGGTCTGCCGAGAAGGGGAAGACGCTTTCCGTGGGTGTGCATTACATCTACGCGGAGTTGGACGAAAGTGAAAACTACCTTGCCTATACCACCGCGCCGACATCCTTCGTCGTCTATACGCTTGCGACCGGTGAACGCATCCGCATCTCGGAGACAAAGCACGGATATGTTCAGGCACCTCCGAGCGCAATGCCCGGCACCGCCGTTCCGGTCGCCGCAGAGCCGGATAAGGGCTACGTTCTCGGCTCGCTGCGCGTCACGGATGAGAGAGGCAGAAGCATTTCGGTCACGGAGAAGGCGGACGGCACCTACTTCTTCATCATGCCGGACTCCACGGCATATATCGACGCGGAATTCGTCGGCAATATGCCGTTTGTCGATGTGCCGGCGTCGGCATGGTACGCAGACGCGGTTCGCGACGCATGGGCAAACGGCCTGATCGACGGCGTGAACGCGACACACTTCGAACCGGACGGTTCTCTGACGGTCGCGCAGGCGATCAAGCTCGCCGCCGCGCTCCACCAGCGCATTGAAAACGGCACGGTCACGCTGAAAAACGGCAGCCCGTGGTATCGCAGCTATCTGGAATATGCGGTCGAGCACGGCATTATTGAAGAGAGCTATCTCGGATACAGCGCTGCGGCGCTGAACGCGCCGGTCCAGCGCGCTGAGTTCGCGCATATCCTTTACGGCGCGGCAAAGCCCTACGCTGCGATCAATGAGATCGGCGCCAATGCGCTGCCGGATGTCAAGACCGGCGGCCGCTACGCGGACGAGATCTACGCACTCTATCGCGCGGGCGTTCTGACCGGCTCCGACAGGAGCGGCACCTTCTATCCGACGAGCCTCATTCGCCGGAGCGAAGCGGCTGCCATCCTGATCCGGGCCTTTGACGAGGAGGCAAGAAGGACACTGACGCTGCAATAAGCCCACAAGATACAGAAAGAGGGACTGCCTCCATGGGAGGCAGTCCCTTTTATGCTGTTGGGGAAGAATCCTGCTTCCTCCGGTGCTACGCCGCCGTAACCGACGCTACCAGCGGCGGCGGTAGACACTGGGCGGCATCTGCTCACGCGCCTTGAACAGCTCGATAAAATGCCCGATGCTGCCGAAGCCGACGTCCATGGCGATCTGGCTGATCGGCAGATCGGTGCTGCGCAGGAGGCGCTTGGCCTCCTGAAGGCGGACGGTCGCCAGATATTCATTCGGCGACAGCCCGACGCTTCTGCGGAAGAGCTTCTGCAAATAGAATTTATTGACGGAGATCTCTCTGGCCAGCACGTCCAGCGAGATCTTTTCCGCATAGTGACAGTTGATATACTCTCTGGCTGCCTGCACATAGGCCGGAAGCTCACTGTGGCGGGCGCTCATGTCGGCATAGAGGATGCAGTTGGACATGATCCCGGTCAGCAGCGACGCAGCGCGCACGTCATCCGTCAGCGTGCCGTTGGCGTTGCGGTAGATATCGACCAGCATTTCGATGCTGCTGCGGACGCTCTCGTCCGCGCCCGCGTCCACGACCGGCATACCGTCGTTCTGCTGGAGAAACAGGTCGTAGTATCTCCGGCATTCCTCGCCGTAGAAATGCACCCAGACGATGAACCAGCTGCCCTCGCCGGGGTCGGTGCAGTAGTGCTGCTTCTTCATGCAGTCCAGCCAGAAAATGTGTCCGCTCCGCACTGCATAGCGCTTCCCGTCATATTCCAGAAGCCCGCCGCCGGAGATACAGTATTTGATCAAAAATGACGGCAGCCTTTCACGCTCGGTGTAGTATTTTTCCCGGCAGGGAAATACGCCAAGCTCCTGAACATAGGGAATGGATTTTTTTGCGGCCTGTGTGGCCGTGGGCGAGAGCCATATGTAATTCGGCTCAAGATCCAATTCGTAGCGCAGCTTGATCTGTTCCATCGAAATCCTCCTGCCTATTTCCACGTTTACCGAAACCTGTAAAAAGCCAAGATACCGTAATTTTGTGTCAACTTTATTGGCAGACAAAGGATGTTTTTTGATGCTATACTCAGTTTATCAGGAAAAAGCATAAAAAGCAATCTGATTTATGCAGAATATTAGGCTAATATGCACATATCTGTTTCGACGATTCCGTACAACGCAGAGAGTAGAGGCGCAGCGGATGAAGCAGGCCGGTATCCGCCGCCCGTCAAAAGAGAGCATACAAACACGGGCGGCGCAAATTCAAAGTCGGGGGGTAGGCAAGATGGAACAGTATATCCTCGAGCTGAAGGGCATCACCAAGATCTTTCCGGGCGTCAAGGCGCTGGATCGGGTCAGCTTTCAGCTCAAGGCAGGCGAGATTCACGCGCTGATGGGAGAGAACGGCGCCGGAAAATCGACCTTTATCAAGGTCATCACCGGCGTACACCGCGCGGAGGAGGGCGAGATGTATCTCGACGGCAGGCGCGTCGATTTCCGGTCGCCGCTGGACGCGCAGAACGCCGGCATCGCCGCGATCTATCAGCATGTCACCAGCTATCCGCATCTGACCGTTGCGGAGAACATCTTCATGGGGCATGAGATCCGGAAGCACGGCATCATGCAGTGGAAGAAAATGAACGAGGCCGCCGGGACGCTCCTGCGTCAGCTGGACGCCGACTTCCAGCCCACCGCCCGCATGGGCGCGCTGTCGGTCGCGCAGCAGCAGATGGTCGAGATCGCAAAGGCGCTGTCCACCAACGCGCGCATCATCATTATGGACGAGCCGACAGCGGCGCTGACAAAGAACGAATCCGAGGAGCTTTACCGGATCACCGAAAAGCTCCGTGACGACGGAAAATCCGTCATCTTTATCTCGCACCGGCTGGAGGATATGTACCGTCTGGCCTCCCGCGTTACGGTGTTCCGCGACGCACAGTACATCGGTACCTACAACGTCGCCGAGATCCAGCCGCCGGAGCTGATCAAGGCCATGGTCGGCCGCGAGGTCAGCGACCTGTTCCCGAAGCCGGAGGTCAAGCCCGGGGAGGAGGTGCTCCGCGTGGAGAACCTTTCCCGCACAGGCTTCTTCCGCGACGTCAGCTTCCGCGTCCGCGCCGGTGAGATCGTCGGCCTGACCGGTCTGGTCGGCGCCGGACGCACCGAGGTCGTGCAGACCATTTTCGGCGTGGAGCATTACGACGCGGGCAAGGTCTTTGTGGACGGAAAGGAGGTCCATATCCGCAGGCCGCAGGACGCGATGCGCCTCGGAATCGGCCTGCTGACCGAGGACCGGCAGAGTCAGGGCCTGATCCTGGACTGGGGCATCGGCCGCAACATCACGCTGCCCGAGCTTGGCGCGAAATTCTCCAAAAAGGGCGGCATCACCAGCGAAACGATCGAAAATCAGGCGGCGAAGGAGCTGGCCGAGGAGATCGACGTCAAGGCTGTGACGGTGTTCGACCCCGCAAGCTCGCTTTCCGGCGGAAACCAGCAGAAGGTCGTCGTGGCCAAGGCGCTGGCAAGCGACCTGAAGCTCCTGATTATGGACGAGCCGACCAAGGGCGTGGACGTCGGCGCAAAGGCCGCGATCTATCAGATCATGGGTGAGCTTGCGCAGAAGGGCATGGCCATCGTCATGATCTCCTCGGAAATGCCGGAGCTTTTGGGCATGTCCGACCGCATTTACGTCATGTGCGACGGCCGTGTGACCGGTGAGCTTTCGCGCACGGAGGCCACGCAGGAGAAAATTCTGGAGCTTTCGATGCTCAAGCACAGCGGCGCGGCATCGGGCTGAGGAGGGATCGGAATGAAAGAGAAAAAAGGCTTCGGAGGCTTCTGGAAAAAGCTCTCCGGCTCACGGGAATTGAGCCTCGTCGCGGTGCTCGTGCTGCTCTGTGCCGTCATTCAGCTGCGCAACAATACGTTCCTTACGGCAAAGACCATCGCGGATCTGCTAAAAAACTACTCCACGACCATCACCATTTCGCTCGGTATGATGAGCGTCCTGCTGATTGGCGGCATTGACATCTCCGTCGGCGCGACGCTGGCCTTCTCCGGCATGTGCGCCTCGCTCATGATGCGCGACGGCGTGTATTCCAGCACGCTGGTCATGTTCCTGGTCTCCATCGCCATCGGTACGCTCTGCGGGATGCTGGTCGGCCTGATTATCGCCAAGGGCGGCGTTCAGCCGATCATCGCCACGCTCGGCATGTGCAATATCTACCGCGGCGCGACCTATATTGTCTCGAACAGCGCGTGGGTCTCCGCGTATCAGTTCCAAAGCTCGTTCAAGGAATTTGCGCAGACGAATACGCTGACCGGCGGCCTGATGAACAATCTGGTATTCATCACGCTCGTCTGCTACATCGTTTTCTTCGTCGTCATGAAGTGGACGACCTTCGGACGGCGCATCTACGCCGTCGGCTCCAACCCCGAGGCGGCCGCCGTCAGCGGTATCCGCATCAGCCGCATCCGCTTCTTTGTCTATACGATCGCCGGTGCGTTCGCGGGCCTGACGGGCGCCATGTACACGGCGCTGTACGCCTCGGCCATGAGCGATATGGGCGCGGGCATGGAGATGGATGCCATCGCCTCCTGCGTGCTCGGCGGCGTGAGCCTGAACGGCGGTCAGGGCAGCGTGGTCGGCGTCCTGCTCGGCTCACTGACGATGGCCGTCATCTGCAAGGCGCTGCCGCTGATCGGCATTTCACAGTTCTGGAAGGACGCCATCAAGGGCGCGATCATTCTGGTGGCGATCATTGTCAACGTGATCGTCCGGCGCGCCATGGATCGCAATACCCTGAAAGTGAGGGAGATTTGATCATGGAAACGAAAGCCAGACGCAATATTCTTGCCGTGCGCGAGCGCTCGTGGAAGCAGGTCGTATTCCGCTGGGAATCGCTGCTGCTCCTGCTGTTCCTCGCGGTCAATATCTTCAACATGAGCATTTCGCCCAACTATCTGGACGCCTCCGGCCTGTTCACGGCCATCAGCACATTCCTGCCCAAGGGCTTCATCGCCTTCCCCATGGCCTATCTGCTGGTGCTGGGCGAGATCGACCTTTCCGTCGGCTCCACCGTCGCGCTTTCCGCGACGCTGCTGGGCATCAGCTATAACAGCGGACTTTCCATGGGCGCGGCCATCCTGATCGCGCTGGGCTGCGGCCTTGTCTGCGGCCTGCTCAACGGACTGATCCTTGCAAAATTCACAGAGCTTGCGCCCATGATCGTCACGCTCGGCACCATGACGCTCTATCGCGGTATTTCGCAGATGATCCTTGGCAGCGAATCCTCCGGCGGCCTGCACAACTGCCGCTGGTTCTACAACATCTATTACGCCCGGCTCGGGCCGGTGCCGTATGTGTTCCTGGTGTTCTGCCTTGCGGCGGTGGCCTTTGGATTTGTGCTGCATAAGACGGTCTTTGGCCGTCAGGTCTACGCCATCGGCTCCAACCGAACCACGGCGCTTTACTCCGGCGTTCCGGTGCAGCGCGTCCGCATTATCTGCTACGCCATGACGGGCCTGATCTCCGGCCTGTCCGCCATCCTGTACGCATCGTGGATGGGTTCCATCCGCTGGGATATCGCCACGGGCTATGAGCTGGAGGCCATCTCCATGGTCGTCCTCGGCGGCATTTCCACGGCAGGCGGCAAGGGCAACTTCCCCGGCACGGTCATTTCCATCTTCACCATCGGCCTGCTGAAATACGGCCTCGGCCTGATTAACGTTAACTCACAGACGATCCTGATGATCATTGGCGCGATCCTGATCCTGGTCGTCATGCTCCCCAATATCCGCGACTCCATTGCCGCGCGCAGAGCCGTCGAGGCGCAGCGGCAGAAATCGGTATAAGCGCCCCGTGCGTTTATATAAAAATAAGGAAAGAAGGAAAAATCATGAAAAAACTGATCGCATTGCTTCTTACCCTCGTCATGGTGCTGGGCCTTGCGGCGTGTGCTGCAAAGACCGGTGGCAATGACACGCAGACCTACGCCATCATCACAAAGGCAGCCGGCAACCCCTACAACGAGCGCGAAGCCGCCGGCTTCGAGGAGGTCATGAAAGACGCCGGCTACAACGCCATCGTCAAGCACCCCGCGGAGATCACCGCCGAGGCGCAGATCACGCTTATCAACGAGCTGGTCGCGCAGAAGGTCAGCGGCATCGCCATTGCGGCCAACGACTTTGACGCGCTGGAGACCGCACTGAAGGCCGCCATGGACGCCGGGATCAAGGTCGTGTCCTGCGACTCCTCCTGCAATCCCGCGTCGCGTATGACCCATATCAATCAGGCGGGCGTTCAGGAAGTGGCGCAGTGCCTCGTAGACGCCACCTATGATCTGTTGGGCGGCGAAGGCGACTGGGCGATCCTGTCCGCGACCTCCATCGCTACCAACCAGAACGCATGGATCGACGCCATGAAGGAGATCCTGAAGGACGAAAAATACGCGAAGATGAATCTGGTCGAGATCGCCTACGGCGACGACGAGCAGCAGAAGTCCGTTGACGAGACCAAGGCTCTGCTCCAGAACTATCCGAACCTGAAGCTCATCAACGCCCCGACGACCGTCGGCATCGCGGCGGCTGCGAAGGTCATCACCGACGAGGGCCTTCAGGGCAAGGTCATTGTGACCGGCCTCGGCCTGCCGTCCGAAATGGCGGAGTTCATGACCGGCGATAACCCCGCTTGCCCGTATATGTTCCTCTGGAACCCGATCGATGTGGGCCGCAGCGCAGCCTACGCCCTGATCGAGATGGTCAACGGCAGCCTGACCGGCGCGACCGGCGAGAGCTTCACCGCGAAGAACGGCACGACCTACACCGTTACCGACGCCGGTGACGGCGGCACCGAGATCATCATTGGGCCTCCGTTCGAGTTCAACGGCGACAACATCGAGGATTGGAAAACGGTCTATTGATCGCGCCGCTTCCTGACGGAGCCGGATAAATAGCGCAAGATGGAGCGGATACATCCGTATCCGCTCCGTTTTTCACGAAAACGACAGAAATTGGAAAGGAAGGGACGTTTCATGCAGCTCAAAAAGACACCGCGCGCGCGCGTCGGCCTGTATACCGCCGGTCTGCGCGCGTACTGGGATCAGTTTTTGGGACTTCACGACCGCATTCTCGGCTACAATCATTTTATCGAGCAGAAGGTATCGCAGTGGGCCGAGGTTTTTGACTTCGGACTGGTGGACGACGAGCAGAAGGCCCGCGAGGCCGGCGAATACTTCAACGCGCACAACGTCGATCTGATCCTGATGCACAGCGGAACGTATTTTACCAGCGCGGCCATGCTGCCGGTCCACCAGATCTGCAAGGCGCCGGTCGTCGTTCTCAATCTCCAGCCCGCCGTGCAGATGAACTATGAAAGGACCGATACCGGCGAATGGCTGGCGCAGTGCGTCGGCTGTCCGGTGCCCGAGGCCGCAAACGCCTTTGAACGCGCCGGGATCACTGTCCGCATCGTGAACGGCCTGCTGGGGCTGGAGCAGGCGCCGCAGGGCGCAATGGCGGACGAGGCGACGGCTGCCGCGCCGTCTGCCGTCCGTGCGTGGACGCAGATCGAGCAGTGGGTGCGCGCTGCCGGGGTCAAGCGGATGCTGCAATATGCGCGCTTCGGCTTCCTTGGAAACAACTACAGCGGAATGTTGGATCTTTACAGCGACTTCACCATGCTTCAGGCGCAGCTGGGTATCCATGTGGAGCTGCTGGAAATGTGCGACCTCGACCGCAGTCTGCGTCAGGTCACGGACGCGGAGATTCAGGAAAAGCTGGACGAAATTCACGCATTTTTTGAGATATCCGGCGATTCTCCCTCCGATCCGCGTGTTCGCCGCCCAACGGAGGAGCAGCTTCACTGGTCGGCGACGGTCGCCGCGGCGCAGTACCGCATGGTGCGGGAATACGATCTGGACGCGCTGAGCTATTACTACCACGGCTCGGATGAAAACCACTATGAGCAGGTGCAGAGCGGCTTTATCGTCGGCCACTCGCTTTTGACGGCGGACGGCGTTCCCTGCGCGGGCGAGGGCGATATCAAGACCTGCGCCGCAATGAAGATCTGCGATGCGCTGGGCCTTGGCGGCAGCTTCAGCGAGATCGTCGCCATGGATTATGTACACAACACCATGCTGCTGGGCCACGATGGCCCATTCCACATTTCCATCTCCAACGGCAGGCCGATGCTGCGCGGCATGGGCGTGTATCACGGCAAAAAGGGGAGCGGCGTATCGGTGGAGGCAAAGGTCCGTCCCGGCCCGGTCACGATGCTGGGGCTGACACAGCTGGCAAACGGGCGCCTGCGCTTCATCGCCAGTGAGGGCGAGGCAAAGCAGCTACCGATTTTGACCATCGGCAACACGCAGACCCACATTGATTTCGGTATGGAGCTGGACGCCTATATGGATGAATGGTTCCGCTGCGCGCCGACGCATCACTGCGCCATGAGCGTCGGCCACAATGCCGCGCTGTTTGAAAAGGTGGCGGAGCTTATGGGCGCGGAATTCGTGCGCGTCGGAAAGTAAAGGGGGAGATGCGGTATGCTGAAAGGATTCAAAATGAAGCTCTATCCCGGTATGGAGGCCGAGTATGAGCGCCGCCACAAGCTCCTGTGGCCGGAAATGAAGGACATGATCCATGAACACGGCGGGAAGAATTATTCTATTTTCCTCGACCGCGATACGCTGACGCTGTTCGGCTATATCGAGATCGAGGACGAGGCGCGCTGGAGTGCAAGCGCGGACACTGCGATCAACCGCAAGTGGTGGGACTATATGGCCGATATCATGGAGACCAATCCGGACAACAGCCCGGTCTGCATCGACCTGCACCCGGTTTTCCATCTGGATTGATAAGCGGGATGGCCGCTGCCAAAGAGCGGCGCGTTTGGTCTGCATCTGAATATGCAAAAAGGCGCGGCAAAGCCGCGCCTTTTTGCTGTGGGATCATTTTTTACGGTGCAATGTTGAGCGCGCCGTTTTGTCAGACAGCCTATTATCCGTTTCCGGCCCACTCGGGGATATGCAGGAAGCCGATCCTGTAGACATACCATGTGGCATGGCCGGAGCCGGTCAGGCGGTCTGGCAGAACGCAGTCCGCGCGGTAAACCGACTTGCAGAGGCTGAGATCGTCCTTTTTCTCAAATTCGGCCTGCATGACCTCGTCCCAGCTGCACCCGTTCAGCAGCGCGGCGGCCCGGATGGCCCGGGATGGGCTTGTGCCGAGAAACAGCAGAAGGGCGAAAAGAAGCGCAAGGACGGCGGCAAGGATTCGTTTTGTCATGGTCGTTCCTCCAAGGTGCACAGCAGAGCCTGTTCAGGACTGCTCCGCGATGTAGAGCCGGACGCGGTTCTGGATGCGGCTGGCCGTCTCCTCGGCGGTCGTCTCACCGGCAAAGAAGGAAGCCGTCTCCGCAGAGATGATGGACTGGATGCTTTCGTCGTAGCGCAGGACGCGGTGCGTGCTGTGGATAAGCGCCAGCACGGCGTCATACTGCTCCTGCGTCATGGCGTAGAGATCGATCATGGTGCTGCCGTCGGAGCTGTAGCCGCCCTTGGCGATGGGAATGGGATTTCCGTCCTTATCCAGAATCGGATCGCCGTTCTCATCGGTCTCATAGTCCTGCTCCATTTCGCTTGCGGCCTGTGCCTCGAAGGCGGTTCGGCTGATGGGAAGCGCGGAATAAAGCGTGCTCTGATAGCTGTCGGACAGAAGAGAGCGCAGGAAGCTCCACGCGGCGTCCTTGTGCTCGCTGGCCGAGAAGATCGAGAAGCTGGTGCTGAACTGGAAGCAGGAGCGCAGATCGCCCGAGGGGCTTGGGAAGCCGACGTAGCACAGGTCGTTTCCGAGGAGTGCGTTGTGCAGATAAACGTCGCCGAGGCTGTAGAGCGAGACGTCTGTCGTCAGCAGCTGTTCGCCGGATAGGATGCGCGTATCGTCGGAGACGTAGTCGCCCGACCAGTCGTAGGAATCCGGAAAGGTGTCGGCGAAATTCAGATAGTCGATGAAGTCCTGACTCGTGAAATTGCAGGTCTTGTTCTGCCAGTCCATGAATTCGTCGGCGTTCATATAGAGAATGGCGGTGAGCATGTCGTTCTTGGTCGTGTGGGGGCTGAAAACGGTCGCTCCGGCCTTCAGCTTCGACATTGCGTCCTTGAGATCATCCAGCGTCCAGCTGTCGTAGCTGCCGACGACCTTTCCCAGACCGGCCGCCGTGACGATGGTGAAGGATGTGGGCAGTTCATAGAGCCTGCCGTCCGTTTCGGCGGCGTTCAGAACATCGGTCATAAGGTTTTCACGCTTGACGTTCTCGTCCGCGTCGATGTACTGCCAGAGATCCTCCAGCAGGCCCTTTGCCGCGTACTGCTGCACCGGCAGGCCGGAGGAAATGAGCAGATCCGGCGTGTTTCCGGAAAGAAGCTCCGTGTTCAGCTTTGTGATACCATCGCTGGACTGCCCGGCAATCACGGTATTTCCCGCCATGGAGTAGTCGGCGTAGTCCTTGACGACGATGCGGTACTGGCTGCTTTCGCGGTTGAATTTGACGATCCGGCTCCGAAGATCCCAGTCGAGATTCATGCAGGCCAGCGTCAGCTCGGTTTTCTGCGGGAGGCTTGCGGCGTCCACGCGATTCAGCAGGACGGCCTGAATGCCGGATGTACCGTCGGTGAAATCATAGAAAATGGCGCAGATGCGGCCGTCGGAAAGGACGGCGGCATTCTGGATGGAGCCGTCGTCGATGTCGCATTCCAGCCAGTCGAGCACCTTCTCCGATACGCCGGTGGCGGCGTTCCAGCCGTAGACCGAATAGTCGCTTTCGTAATACAGATCGTATTCTCCGGTGCCGGGCAGGATGGTGCGCACGTCCGCCGGGAGCAGGTAGCTGTCGCCGAAGGCGAGCCTGGCCGGATCGATCGTGCAGAAGCTGAGCGCGCCGGAATCGGTGTACCGGAGTGTACCGACCGAGCCATCCTTATAGTTGTAGAGATCCGCGCCGCGATCCGAGCCGTCCATGCTTCCGAGATAGCTGCCGTCGGCGCTGTAAATGTAGATGTACTGCCAATCGGTGAGATAGACGTTTCCGGCGCTGTCCGCCTGCATTCTGGCGAGGAAGGTATCCGCAGAGATCGCGCCGCTGTCAAGCAGAAGCTCCGTTTCCAGCGAGCCGTCCGCCGCAAAGTGCAGCAGCCGGTAGCTGTTGCTGCCGCTGCGCTCGGAAATGATGCCGCCGTCCGGAGCGGGATAGCTGCTGGTGCGCTCCAGCGCCCAGAAGCCGCCGTCCGGCGCGGCGCAGAGCGCGGGGATCATGATGTTGTCCGGTGTTTCCTGCGGTGCATATGCGGGCGGGGCGTAGGCCGTGACGGTATCCCATTTCTGCGTGTCGAGGTCGAGGCGGTAAAGCCTCGGCTGAGATTGATAGGCGGCGTTCCCGTCCGGATCGACGGAGTAGCCGCTCAGAAAGGTGGCGGACAAAATCAGCGAATCGCCCGCCAGACAGATGGCGTCCACGCCGCTTGCGTCGGAGGGCAGATCAATGTATGTGGGTACATAAGCGTATTTTGTGCCCGACGTGGCTGCATTTGCCTCCGTATCGGCGGCAGGCGGCTGAACAGAGGGTGACTGTTCGTTTGTGCCGTCCGGCTGATTTTTGCTGCATCCGGCAAGCAGGCCCAGCAGCAGTACGGCGCTCAGCAGGAGCGCGAAAATCCTTTTCAGCATAGCAATCTCCTTTCAGCTGTTTTATCAACTGCCGCAAGTATACCACGATTTTCCGGGAGCGGAAGAGAAACGGAAGCAATTTAAGGAAATCTTAAGAGGTGTTGCAGAGATGAAAAATGCCGCCGCGAAGGCTCGCGGCGGCAGGATGCGGATGATTCAGTGCGTGATGTGCTTGAAGTTGCCCATGGTTTCCGTGACCTCGGAGACATAGGCGAAGGAGCCGGGGAAGCGGCACAGAATGTTCTGGAACTGGACGATCTGGTGGCGGTTGACGATGCAGACCAGAAGCTTCTTCTCCTGCTTAGAGAACATACCCTCAGCGGGAATGACGGTGACGCCGTGGCGCATCTGGTGCAGCAGTACCTCCGCCAGCTCGTCGGCGCGGTCGGTGACGACCTCGAATTTCAGCGCCTTCTTGTTGCCGCGCAGCATACTGTCGCTGATCTTGCTGCTGACGTAGCAGTAGATCAGGCACATGATGACCGGCTCGAATTTCCAACCGTAGACGAAGAAGGAAACGGCCGCGACGCAGGCGTTCAGGAAGAAAATGACCCAGACCAGCTCCGCTTCCGGCTTCTTGCTCCGGACCCAGCCCGCGACCAGATCCATGCCGCCGGTCGAGCCGTTGCGGGCCAGAACGACGCCGTAGATAAAGCCGCTGACGGCGCCCGCCGCGATGGGGCCGAGAATGAGGGAGGTACCGTTTTCCGTGTGATAGCAGATCCCGGAGAGATCGAACCGCTTGAGCAGCAGGCTTACGACGGAAAAGACGAGCACATAGACCATGCTCTTGACGGCGAAGTCCCGTCCGACGCTTTTCCATGTCAGCAGGAACAGCGGAAGATTGACGGCCAATGAAAGATAGCCGATGTCGATATGCAGAAGATACTGGATCATGGTGATGATACCGTTGATCCCGGCGGGAGCAAACGAGTTCGGAAAAACAAAAATTGCATAACTCAGCGCCATCAGAATGGCCGTTGCGACGATCACAAGCCAGTCTGTCCAGTGCTTATTCGGGTGTTCCATGAGAATGATGCCTCCTGAGGCGATTTTGTCCTTGCACAGTATATCGCTGCACCTCACGATTTGCAAGCCAAAATTCAGCATTTTGCCGAAAATGCAGGAAATGTTTTTGCTTATGCAAAAACTTTCATCAAGCGAACAACCGGGTGCTTGCACGCGAGAAGGATATATTTTCCGCTGTGGGCAAAAAAGAAACACAAAACCTCAAAATAAAAGGAAAAACCTCTTGAAATGATGTGGGATTTGCCTATATAATAGACACAGAAAAACGCCGCGCCCGCAGACGGCGCGCGGCGGTCAATTTACAGAAAAGGAAGGATCCCTATGTCCGTTGATATGAGCAAATGGTGTGAGCTGGCGAAGGCCAACATCCACAAGCGCCCCGCAGGCGAAGGCCGCATGGCCGGTAAGATCTGCATCGTGACCGGTGCGGCGCAGGGCTTCGGCAAGGGCATTGCCGAGGAGCTTTACAAGGAAGGCGCGACCATCGTCATCGCCGATATGAACGAGCCGCTGGCCAAGCAGGTCGCGGAGGAAATGGGCGAGCGCGCGGTCGCCATCGCCGTCAACGTCTATGATGAAGAAAGCGTCGCGGCCATGGTCGGCAAGACGGTCGAGCTGTTCGGCGGTCTGGATCTGATGCTGTCGAACGCGGGCGTCGTCCGCTCCGGTCCGCTTGCGCAGGTCGAGAAGAAGGACTTCGAGTTCGTCACCAACATCAACTACACCGGCTATTTCCTCTGCGCGAAGTACGCCGCCATCATCATGCAGGCGCAGCATGAGGCCGACCCCGAGGCCATGTTCGACATCGTGACCCTGAACTCCAAGTCGGGTCTCGAAGGTTCGAACAAGAACTTTGCCTATGCCGGCTCCAAGTTCGGCGGCATCGGCCTGACGCAGTCCTTTGCGCTCGAGCTGTGCGCGTATAACATCAAGGTCAACGCCGTCTGCCCGGGCAACTTCCTGGACGGCCCACTGTGGTCCGACCCGGTTCGCGGCCTGTTCGTGCAGTACCTCGCCGCAGGCAAGGTCCCCGGCGCCAAGACGGTCGAGGATGTCCGCCGCTACTACGAGGCCAAGGTGCCGATGAACCGCGGCTGTATGCCGCTCGACGTTGCCCGCGCGGTCATGTACTGCGTGGAGCAGAAGTACGAGACCGGCCAGGCCATCCCCGTCACCGGCGGTCAGGTCATGCTCAACTGAGGAACGCGCAATGATCGATATTGAAATTCTGAACAAGCTCAACACACCCACGCGGGAAGAAAGGCTGGAAAACCTCCGCGAGGTGCTGAAAACCGCTGAATTCCCGCCGATGGTGCCGCAGTACATCAACAACCATATCCATACGACCTATTCCTTCTCGCCGTATTCTCCCACGGCGGCGGTCTTTGCCGCGCGCATGGAGGGACTCTGCACGGCGGGCATCATCGACCACGACTCCATCTCCGGCGCGCGCGAGTTTCTGGAGGCCGCGAAGCTGGTGGAAATGCCGGTCACGGTCGGCATGGAGTGCCGCGCGTCGATGAACGGCACCCGTCTGGAGGGCCGCCGCACCAACAACCCCGATCAGGTCGGTGTGAGCTACATGACCATCCAGTCCGTGCCGCATGACAGGATCGAGGAGCTGAACGCCTTCTTCGCACCCTATCGTGAGGCGCGCGGCCGCCGCAACCGGGCCATGATCGAGCGGATCAACGCGCTCCTGCCCGGTATTGAGCTGGACTATGACCGCGACGTGCTCCCACTTTCGGAAAGCAGGGAGGGCGGCGGCGTGACCGAGCGTCATCTGATGTTTGCGCTGGCCAAGGCCATGGTCAACGAGGCGGGACGGGGTCAGAGCATGGTCGATTACCTTGCCTCCATCGGCCTGAACCTCTCCGAGAAGCAGAAGAAGCAGATGCTCGACCTTGCATATCCGTTCTACGACTACGATCTGCTTGGAATTCTGAAATCCGCGTTTGTGCCGAAGATCTACATTGACGCGACGGACGAATGCCCGAACGTGAAGGAGCTCGTGGCGCTTTGCAGCCGCATCGACGCGCTGCTCTGCTACGCTTATCTCGGCGACGTGGGCGACAGCGTGACCGGCGACAAGAAGGCGCAGAAGTTTGAGGACGACTATCTGGACGATGTGATCGCCTGCCTGAAGGAGACCGGTGTGCGCGCCGTGACCTACATGCCCACGCGCAACACCGAGGCCCAGTTGACGCGCCTGCGCGGCCTGTGCGACGCGAACGGCCTGTTCCAGGTATCCGGCGAGGACATCAACTCCCCGCGCCAGTCCTTCGTCATCCGCGCGATGGAGAATCCGATGTTCGCCAACCTCATCGACGCGACGTGGAAGCTCATCGAGCACGAGGAAAAGGGAACGCCCATTCTCTGAGAAAAATACCGTGCGGCACAGCCTTGGCTGTGCCGCATTTTTCTTGACAGATCCGTATTTCCGGCGTAAAATAGGCCAAAATCCACGAAAGGAAGCGGAATTATGGAGCGGACAGAGGCATGGGTGCTGCTCACAAAATACAATCAGGATCATTTTCACCTTCAGCACGCGCTGACGGTCGAGGCGGTCATGCGCTGGTACGCCGAAAAGCTCGGCTACGGCGGCGAGGCCGATTTCTGGGCGACGGTCGGACTGCTGCACGATCTGGATTTTGAGCAGTTCCCGGAGCAGCACTGCATCAAATCGCAGGAGCTGATGCGCGAGGCGGGTGCGGACGAGGCGACCATCCATGCCACGGCCAGCCACGGCTACGGCATTACAGTGGACGTCAAGCCGGAGCATGAGATGGAAAAGGTGCTTTTTGCGGCGGACGAGCTGACGGGTCTGATCTGGGCGGCGGCGCTGATGCGTCCGAGCAAGAGCACAAAGGACATGGAGCTGAAATCGCTCAAGAAAAAATACAAGGACAAGAAGTTCGCGGCAGGCTGCTCGCGCGAGATCATCCAGCGCGGCGCAGACCAGCTCGGCTGGGAGCTTGACACGCTTCTGGAGCGCACGCTCGAGGCCATGCGCGATACGGAGGACACGGTCGCTGCGGAAATGGCGAAGCTGTAAGAAGCGACGCCCGGAGAGAAGGGAGAAGCTTCACAGCCGATTGGAATTCTCGGCGGCACAGGCAGCCGCGCTGCCTCTGTATATAGGGAAGCTCTGATTAAATCAGCGGCTGTGGACGGCGAGAGATTTTTCGTCAAGACAAGGTTTGAAAAACGATGGAATACTGTATGTATTTCTCGTTTTTCAAACCGCAGGATTGGCGGAAAAGATCCGTCGTCCGCGGTCGGGGGTTTATTCAGAGGTTCCATAGTACAAGCTCCTGCCCGGAGGTTTCCGGGCGGGAGCTGCTGCTTTCTGGGGAAAGGCGCGCTTTCCTTATTCCGCGCGGAGCGCGTCGGCCAGCACCTGATGCAAAAGGGCGTGACCCTGCTCCGAGGGATGGATGCCGTCGTCGGACATGAGCGTCGGGAAACGCGGCTGACGCAGGAAAGGCGAACGGACGTCGATCACGCGGCAGCCCATGGCCTTCGCTGTGGAGCAGGCGAGATCATTATAGTATTCCTGCCAGCGGTAGAGATGATGCACATCGCCGAGCCACTGCATGATGCGAGCACCGTCCAGTCCGTTGGAGATCACGCGCCAGTAGCGCTCCGCTTCGAGCGGTACGATGGAGGCGACGACAGGCTCTGCGCCGCAGTCCCGCGCCGTCTGGATGGCCTGCCGGTAAAGCTCCGGAAAGCGCTCCGGCGGCGTATGCGGCAGATGCTCCGCCTCCGGCGCAGCGGCGATCTCCGCCCAATTGTAATCGCAGTCATTCCCGCCGAAGGAAAACAGAACGGTTGCGCCGGGAACGCAGGCGCTCAGACGGCGCTGTAGGATCGAAAGCCCGGTCCCAATCGTTGCGCCCATTTTGGCGTAATTGTGCGCTTCAACGCCGACGGCCTGAAGCGAGGCAAAGTCGTGGTCGGGGCAGAGGTGGAATTTCCCGCCGCAGTGATGAACGCCCTTGATGACGGAATCTCCGAAAATGATAAGCTGACGCATGGGGTACATCCTTTCGTGCCTTTATGCTACGCTCAGTATAATGCGGCGGCGGCTCGAAGTCACCCGAAAAAACCGGTAGGACACTCTCGCGCGCGGACCGGTGATTCTCAGAAACGGAAAGGCGCGTGGAAGAAAACCGTCAGAAGCCTCCACAAGGCGTAGAAAATGGACTCTACGATTCGTAGAGTCCATGAAAAGTTCGGTATTTTCGGAGTTTGCCGGTCAAAGGAAAAGAATGCTCGCAGCGATAAAGACCTGCGCCATGTAGTACAGAACGTGCAGCACGGCGTTCCGATAGGGGTTATCATTCGTTCCGAAGGAGAGCACGACCAGCATATTGTCGCTGAGCGAGAAGCACAGGCCGCCGATGAAGAACAGAAACAGCGCCCGGCTCGAGGTTTGCAGTGCGCCGCTGAGCGCACAGGCTGCCACGAAGAGCACCTCGCCGATGTAGATGATCCCGAGCGGGAGGATTTTTCCGGCCTTGACCTGCTTGGCGTTGGAGTAGAACCCGGCGACACCCAGCGCGATCAGCGCCAGCGGAATGGCGTACTGCCACGCATCCGGCGCAAGCTTCAAAATGGCGAGGATATAGAAAATGTGTCCCGCGAAGAAGGCCAGCGTACCGGCGATGAAAAACACGTCGTGCGTTTTCTTCCAGAGGAAGCGGAGCGCCAGCAGCGCGTCGCCCAGCAGTCCGCAGACAAGGCCCCAGAAAACCAGCCGCGCGTAATCACTCGTACCGCGGATGCGGATGCACTGCATTGCCAGCAGCACGAAGCAGGCCGAGGCCAGCGTCTTGAAGATCACGCTCCGGACGCACCGGCGGCGGTAGGACTGCATGATGAATACGGTTTCCAGAAGCGCTCCGGCGGCCATCAGCAGGATCAGCAGCATGGGCAATTCCTCTCTTTCTTCCTTTGCGCCGGCTGACAGGGAGCAGGCACCTGCCCTCGTCACCCGGCACCTTCATCCTAACATATGCAGAAAAAACTGTCAATCATGCGGCGCGGCGCTCAGAAAAGAAGAAGCGACGCGGGTCGGAGGGAGAGCGTCAGAATGGAGCCGGGCTGCGGCACATTTTCCGGCGCTGCCTCGATGCGCAGCACCGGCGCATTTTCCGAAGCGCCGTCTGGCCGCAGAAGAACAACGTTATGCCCGACGTCCTGAATGACGCGGAGAACGCGGAAGGCATAGGCCTTACCGGAGAGGTCCACGGCGTCCGGCCCGACGGCGAGAAGCGAATGCTCCGGCCCGGCGGAAATGCCGCGCAGCGTCAGACCCCAGTCCGGGACGAAAACGCCGCCCTCGCAGGCGCGGCAGGGAAAGAAGTTCTTGTACCCGGCAAGACGCGCCGCGCTCAGCGAGTCCGGGCGGCGGATCAGCTCGTCCAGGCCCATGATGCGGCCGGTCAGGCCGTTTTCCATAACGCAGACCTGCGAGCAGTTGCGGCGGCATTCACCGAGGTCGTGCGAGACCCAGACGATGGGGCCGTTGAAGCGGCTCAGAAGGTCGGAAAGCTCCAGCTCCAGATTCCATTTGAGAAAGCCGTCGAGCGCGGAGAACGGTTCGTCGAGCAAGATCGCCTTCGGCTTTGAGCAGAGGATGCGCGCCAGCGCGACGCGCTGCTGCTGGCCGCCGGAGAGCTGCGCGGGCAGCTTCCGTTCGAGACCCTCCAGACGGAACAGGCGGATCGCCTCCGCCAGCTGCCGCTTTTTCTCGGCGCGTGTGCCGCTGCGGATGCAGCAGAGGATATTCTGCTCGGCGGTCATGGATGGAAAGAGCGCGTATTGCTGGAACAGATAGCCGACGCGGCGCTTCTGCGGCGGCAGATCAATGTGCTTTTCACTGTCGAACAGTGTTTCGCCGTCGAGGATGATCTGCCCGCGGTCGGGCCTTTCGATGCCTGCGATGCATTTGAGCGTCATGCTCTTGCCGCAGCCGGACGCGCCGAGCAGGGCGAGTGTTTCACCGTCCACCTCGAATTTGGCGCGCAGGTGAAAGCTGCCGAGTTTTTTTTCGATATCGACATACAGCGCCATCACGCACGCTCCTTTCGGCGGCGGGCATTTCTCCGCTCAAGCATATTGACCGCCAGCAGCACGACCGTGGAAATAGCGATGTTCACCATGACCCACCGGAACGCCAGTGCGTCGTTGTCCGTTCGCCACATCTGATAGACGGTTGTGGAAATGGTGGCGGTCTTGCCGGGGGTGTAGCCTGCGATCATGCTGGTTGCGCCGTATTCTCCGATGGCGCGCGCAAACGCGAGCACTGTGCCCGCCAGAATACCCTGACGGCAATAGGGGATACGGATGCGCCAGAAAATGAACGTGTTCGAGAGGCCGAGCGTCTGGCCGGAATACGCCAGCGTCTCGTCGAACGACTCGAATGCGCCGCGCACCGTGCGGTACATTAGCGGAAAAATGACCACAATGGTGGCAAAAATGGCCGACCACCACGTCATGACCAGCTTGAGACCGAAGGTTCTGAGCACCCACGCGCCGACGATGCGCTTCGGCCCAAGCACCCGCAAAAGGAGGTAACCGACGACTGTGGGCGGAAGCACCAGCGGCAGCGTCAGAATGACGTCGAGCACGCCCTTGAGAAGGCGCGGGAGCTTTGCGATGTAATAGGCGGCAAAGATGCCGAAGAAAAAGACAAAGAAGGTGGAGATCGCCGCGATGCGCAGCGAGTTCCATAACGGGTACCAATCCATAAAGGCTCCTTTGCTTCGCGCGTCCGAAAACGCGGCGGTATTTCAAGTGCGGGCATCGGCTGACAAGGGCGCACGCGCTTACAGGCCGGGCGGGCTGCCGTCTGTCCTTGTCAGCCGACGCAAAAGGGAAGCGTCTCCGAGGCGCTTCCCTTTGCGGCTTTCAGAGCTTATTCCGCAGCGGAGAAGCCGACGGATTCAAAGACCGCGGTGGCTTCCGGAGTACGGCAGAAGTCGAGGAACGCCTGCGCGGTCTCCACGTTCTTGGAAACATTCAGAACGGCGGCGGGGTAGATGACCTGACCGCACATCTCGGCGGTGGCGTAGTCCACGATGGTCAGACCGGCGGAGAAAGCGTCGGTGCAGTAGATGATGCTGCAGTCAACGGTTGCCTCAGAGACCTGCGTGGTGACCTCCTTGACGTTGGTGCCATAGGTCAGGCAGCCTGCGGCGGCCAGAGCCTCTTCGTCCAGCTCGTAGAACTTCAGGACGTTCTGGGTGTACTGGCCGACGGGAACGTCGGAATTTCCCATGCCGAGCAGGATGGTGCCGTCCTTAAGGCCGGCAGCCATGTCATCGAAGGACTCGATGCCCTTGGGGTTGCCGTCGGGAACGACGAGCGTGACCTTGTTCTCAAGGATATTGAAGCGGGTGCCCTCCAGAACGAAATCCAGACCCTCGGTATTGACCTCGGCGGAGGCATCCTTGTCGAGCTGGTTCATCTGCTTCTGACCGGCGGAAATGAACACGTCGCATTCGGCACCGTTCTGGATCTGCGTCTTGAGCGTGCCGGAGGAGTCGAAGTTGAACTGAATGGTGACGTTCGGATTCTGCTCCATGAATTTGCTGCCGATCTCGGTCAGCGTTTCGGTCATGGAGGCGGCGGCGAAAACGATCAGCTCGACCGGCTCTGCGGCGGGCGCTTCCTCTTCGGGAGCCTTTTCTTCCTCAGCGGGCTTCTCCTCGGGCTGAGCGGCAGGCGCGGGAGCGTCGGTGTCCTCTTTGGCCTTTGCGGGTGCGGAGGCACACGCAGCCATGCTTAGAACAAGCGTCAGGGCAAGCAGAATGGCAAGCAGCCTTTTCATTTTTGTTTCTCCTTTGACGATTTTCTCTTATAAAACGCGGTGAAACGGTTTTAGCATGTTATTTGCCGAACGGGCAGATGGGATAGCGGCAGCTCTCGCAGCCGAGGCACAGGCCGCCGTTGCCCATGGCGGCGATCTCCGCGCGGGTCACGGGTATGCCCGCCGCGATGCGCGGCAGAAGCAGGTCAAACACGGTCGCCTTTGCATACATGACGCAGCCGGGCAGGCCCATGATGGGCTGGCCGTCATCAAAATAGCCGAGCAGGAACATGGCTCCGGGAAGCACCGGCGCGCCGTAGGAAATGATGTTTGCGCCGCTCTTTTTGATGGCGCCGGGCGTGTTGTCGTCGGGATCGACGCTCATACCGCCGGTGCAGAGGATCATATCCACATTTTTCGTGCGCATTTCCGCGATGGCGGCGGCGACATTGTCCAGCCCGTCGCCCACAACGGCGTGCTCGATCATGCGGATGCCGAACGCGGCCAGCTTCTTTTCCAGAATGGGCGTGAAGGTGTCCTGAATGCGGCCGCTGGCGACCTCGCTGCCGGTCGTGACGACGGCAGCGGTTTTCAGCCGGTAGGGCAGCAGCTCAAGGATCGCCTCGCCTGCGGCGACGCAGTCGGCGGCGTCGAGCTTTTCCTCTTTGATGATGAGCGGAATGACGCGCGTGCCGCAGAGCTTGTCTCCGGTGTGGACGGCAGTGTTGGAATGCCGCGTGGCGATCATCAGCTCGTCGATCATGTTGATGGCGTTGAGCTTTTCCACGTTCACGCGGAACAGGCCGTCGCACTCGGCGCGCAGCTCGATCTTGCCCTCCTTGACCTCACCGCGCGACATATGCTCGTTTTTGCAGATGGCGCACAGGCGCTCGGCGGCGTCGTTTTCATGGAGCATTCCCGGCTCCATTTCCCAGACGTAGAGATGCTCCTTGCCCATCGAGAGCAGCATCGGAATGTCCTCTTCGGTGACGATGTGTCCCTTGCGGAACTGCGCGCCCTTGAATTCACCGGGCACGATGCGCGTCAGGTCGTGGCAGAGTACATGGCCGACGGCATTTTTCGTTTCGATCAGCTTCATGGCATTTCCTCCAGAACGGTGATCCGGTCGCCCTTTTGCACGCGGCCGGGCGTGACGACCTCACAGAAGATGCCCTCAGTCGGCATGACGCATTTTCCGGTCGTCTTTTTGATGGCGCAGTCGTTGTGACACTCCTTGCCGATCTGCGTCACGCGCAGGACAGCGGCACCGATCTGGAGCAGCGTCCCGACCGGAAGCGTCTTGAGCGAAATGCCGATCGTATTGATGTTTTCCGCGAAGGCGCCCGCCGTCAGGCTCAGCCCCAGCGCGCGCATGGTGTCGATGCTCTCCTCGGCCAGCAGGCTCACCTGCCGGTGCCAGTCGCCCGCATGGGCGTCGCCGACAATGCCGTGATGCGGCAGAAGCTCGATATACGGAACCTCATGCTTGCGGATGCCCTTTCTTTCACTGATGTTGACTGCAACGACCTCAGCCATGCTCATCCTTCCTTTCGTAAACACCGCTTTTGCCGCCCTCCTTGTAGAGCAGGCGGATATCGGTGATCGTCATATCCCGCTGGACGGCCTTGCACATGTCATAGACGGTCAGCGCAGCGACCGACACGGCGGTCAGTGCCTCCATTTCCACGCCGGTCTCGCCCTTGCAGCGAACCTCGGAGAAAATATGCAGCGCAGCTTCTTCCAGCTCGAAATGAATGTCCACGCCGGTGAGCAGGATGGTGTGGCACATCGGGATCAGCTCACTGTTTTTCTTCGCGGCCATGATGCCCGCGACCTGCGCCACGGCGAGAACGTCGCCCTTTTTCATCCCGCCCTCGCGGATCTTCGCCATCGTTCCGGCGTTCATATGGACGGTCGCCGCGGCCCGCGCGATGCGGAGCGTCTGCGGCTTTTCGGTCACATCGACCATCCGCGCCCGGCCCTCTTCATTGAAATGTGTCAGTTCCATCCTAGCCTCCGATCTCGTTCATACCGCGTCCGGCGCGGCTTTCGCCGTCGCGCGTCAGCTCGTGCTGCTTCGGCTTCATGGCGACGCCGCGCATAATAGCCTCGCGCAGCGCCTCACCCGAAAGCCCGCGCAGCGGGATCTCCGTCTCCGAATGCAGACAGGGCTTCAGCTTCCCGTCGGCGGTGATGCGGATGCGGCTGCAATTAGAGCAGAATGCATGGCTCATCGGCTCGATCAGTCCGACCGTCCCCAGCGCACCGGGGAGACGGTAGATCCGGCTGACGCCGTCTGTTCCGACCGGTTCCAGCTCCGGGACGCGGTCAAGTACCGTCTTTGCGGGCAGAAAACGTGCTTTGTCCCATCCGGCACAGATACCCATCGGCATCAGCTCGATAAAGCGCACGGAGAGCGGGCGCTCCTTCGTCAGACGGATGAAATCCGCGATCTCATCATCGTTGACGCCGCCCATCAGCACACAGTTGAGCTTCGTGTGCTGAAAGCCGGCCCTTTCGGCGGCTTCAAGTCCGCGCAGGACGTCGGAAAGTGCGCCCACACGGGTGATTTCATGATAACGCTCGGGCCGGAGCGTGTCGAGGCTGACGTTCAGCCGGTCAACGCCCGCCGCGCGGAGCGGCTCCGCCAGCTCCGGCAGGAGAATGCCGTTGGTCGTGATGCAAAGCTCCTCAAGGCCCGGAAGCCCGCGCAGCATCCGGCAAAGCTCCGCGACGCCGCGCCGTACCAGCGGCTCGCCGCCGGTCACGCGTACCTTGCGCACGCCCAGCGAGACGGCGGCTGCCGTCATGTCGCGCAGCTCCTCGAGCGAACAGATCTCATGATGCGCGCGCTTCGGAACGCCGTGCTCCGGCATACAGTAGACGCAGCGCAGATCGCACAGATCGGTCACGGACAGGCGCAGATATGAAATTTTCCGGCCAAGCAGATCCTGCATCCTTCTCACCGTTATTCTTTCAAAGATACTATGCAGATTTTATCAAATTTCGGCAGCGAAATCAAGTGAAGCGTCCGACAATACCGGAAAATCAGACGGAATCGCCGGATAAACTTGACACAGAGCGCAGCCGCAAATTAAAATAGAAGCAGCAAAGGCCGTTCCTGCGGAAAGAACGAGCAGAAACGGGGAAGGAGGCAGGAGAATATGCCAAACGGAAATACGATCCTGTCGGTTGCAAAGGCGATGCAGCTTTTGCAGCTGCTCTCTGTGAGCGGCAGGCCGCTGACGCTCAAGGAGATCGCAGAGCAGGCGGAGCTTCCGAAAAGCACGGCCTTCGGCCTGCTGACCACGATGCGCGAATACGATGTGATCTCGCAGGGGACGGACGGAAAATACGGCCTCGGCCTGCGCCTTTTTGAATACGGCTGTCAGATCGGCCGCTCGTGGGATATTTCTGCGGCGGCAAAGCCGTATATGGAGCATCTGGCGGCGGACACCGGCGCGTCGGTCATGCTCTCCATCTGCGAGGGCGGCAGCGTCATCACGCTCGATCAGGTGCAGGCACGGGACAAGCTCCGCATCGTCTCGGACGTCGGTGCGCGGCTGCCCATCTACTGCACGTCGCAGGGCAAGGTGTTTCTGGCGCAGATGGCTCGCGCGGATGCGGAGAAGCTGCTCCGGCGGCAGAAGATGACGCAGTTTACGCCGCATACGATCACGGAGCTGCCGGAGCTGATGCAGGAGATCGAGCGCTGCCGCGAAAACGGCTATGCGATCGAAAACGGAGAGTACAAGATCGGCCTGCGGTCCATTTCTGCACCGGTGCGCACGGTGGACGGCGAGGCGCGGTATACGGTCGGCGTGATCGGCATGTTCCGCAGCACGCATTCCGAGGAATTTGCGCAGGCCGTCGAGAAGGTGCGCGCCACGGCGGGAATGATCTCCGCGGCGCTGGGCTATCGGAAATAAAGCAGAAGGGAAGATCGTTATGGGATACACAGCAGCAGTCATTACCGTCAGCGACCTTGGGAGCCGGGGTCAGCGCGTGGACACGAGCGGTCCGGCCGTCGTAAAAATGCTGGAGGAAGCGGGCTATCGGGTCGTACATACACAGATCGTGCCGGACGAGCAGGCGGAGATTTCCGCCGTTCTGAAAAAATGCGCGGACGAGCTGCATGCAGACCTGATCGTGACCACCGGCGGAACGGGCCTGTCTCCGCGCGACGTTACGCCGGAGGCGACGTTGGCCGTGCTCGAGCGCGAGATCCGCGCTATCCCGGTCGCAATGTGGGTCGAGGGGCTTAAGGTCACGCCGCGCGCGATGCTCTCCCGCGCAGTCGCGGGTACGAGAGGAACGAGCCTGATCGTAAATCTGCCGGGGTCGGAGAAGGCGGCACGGGAAAACCTCGGCGCGGCCCTGCCCGCGCTGGAGCACGCGCTGCACATGATCGCGGGCGAGGGACACGGAAAATAAGAATAAAGCAGCGGCCCCCGGAGCATTCCGAGGGCCGCTGTGTGTATTCAGAAGGCGATTTGTGCAGCTTATGTATGTCCGCAGGCGCGGGTGCGGCTCATTCCTCCGCCAGCAGCGGCAGCAGGACACTGCACTGCGCGAAGCGCGTATCGCGCGAGGATGTGACGAACACGACCTGCGCGGGAATGTCGGTCATGACCTCCTGCATGGAATCCATGACGGTCATGACCTGTGTAGGATCGTCGGTGCGAATGTAGAGCCGGTAGGCATAGGCGGCCATGGAGGGCGCGCTGGAACCGAAGCTGACGTGGATGTTCACGCCCTGCATATTGTCGGTGATGCTTTTCGCGGCGTTCAGAACCGCATCCTCCTTTGAAACGCTGCCGTTCCAGGCGATGGCCTCGCTGTCCGGGAAGTAGAAATCATCAAAGACGACCTCGTCGAAGCCGAGATCGCTCAGCTCGATGGCGATGGAGCTTAAGAAGCCCTGCACGGCGCTGCTGTTCGGATTCATCCAGTAGCAGCGCCGGTCGTCCATCCAGAGCGCGCCGGAGTACATGGCGAGGCTGTCGGACTGGTGGTCGAAGGCGAACAGCGGGTCGGAGAAGGCGGGGACGTGCGCGATCACGGTCAGGCCGCTGCGCTTCGTCAGATCGGAGATCAGCTTGTCCACGGCGGCGATGTCCGCGTCGGCGGTCTCCGCGCCGGGCTGCTCCGAGGAGTAATAATAGTAGCCGAATACGCTCTTGACGTCGATCATGACGGTCGTGAGGCCGTCCAGACTGTCGAGCGCATCCCGCACGGCCTGAACGTCCTTTGCCAGCATGTTGGTCGTGATATAGTAGCCGGAAAACTGCTTCTGCGCGTCGGCCTCCGCAGGATCGTCCGAGCCGGTGTCCACGATGATCTCAAAGGGATACTGCTCCGGGTCCAGCTCCGCAGGCTGCGTGCCGGACGGCTCGATGTGCTGGTCATAGTTCAGCTTTGCGCCGTCGTCGGTGTAGGTGATATAGCGCTGCAAATACACGAAGCGGCTGATGCAAAGGGCCAGCAGCAGCAAGGCGGCGCCGCCCGCGATCAGAAGCGTGCGCTTGAACGCGCGCTTGTTGCGATAGGAAAAAATGCGCAAGAAAACGCCTCCTTACTCTGCGCGCATGGCGGTGATCCGCCGCCAGTCCTCCTGACGGTCGGACGAGACGATGCGCATTCCGGCACGCTCGATGGCGGCGGAGACCTCGTCAAAGCGCGTATCGAGAATGCCGGAGCAGATGAATACGCCCTCCTTTGTCAGGAAATGCGGCACGACGGGGCTGAGCGGAATAATGACATCCGCGACGATATTGGCCAGCACGATGTCATAGCCGTCTCCGAGGCGCTCCATCATGGCCCGGTCGCCGATCACGTCGCCGGTGACGGCGGTGAAGCGGTCGGCATACAGCGCGTTGATGGCGGCGTTCTCGCGGGCGATGTCCTCTGCCTTCGGGTCGATATCCACGCCGACGGCGGTCTTTGCGCCGAGCAGCAGCGCGGTGATCGAGAGGATGCCGCTGCCGCTGCCGAGATCAAGCACACGCTCGCCGCCGCGGATCGTGCGTTCCAGCTCCCGCATGCACATCTGCGTGGAGGCGTGCGCGCCGGTGCCGAAGATCATGCCGGGGTCGAGCAGGACGGGAATGCGGTGCTCCGGATTCTCCGGCGAGAGCCACTGCGGCACGACCAGGAGCCGCTCACCGATGGGCAGCGGCTGATAATACTGCTTCCAGCTGTTTTCCCAGTCCTCGTCGCGGACGTTGGCCAGCGCGACCTCGAGCGTACCGAAATCTACGCCGGGATACTGCGCGCGCAGCGCGGAAAGCTGATCGCGGAGCTGGCTGACGGTCTCCGGGGCAGCGGGGCCGTCCTCCAGATAAAGCCGGATCTGCGACAGACCGGTCATCTGCCGCTCCAGCTCCTCGTCCACATAGTCCCAATACTGACGGTTCTGATCGAGAAATTCATGGAATTCCTCCTGATCGTCTATAATAAAGCTGTCAAAGCCCAGAACCGTCAGACGCTCGGCGACCAGCTCGATCGCGGCGGAGGTGGTCTTGACGGTCACTTCGATCCACTGCATGACAATGCCTCCCGAAAGGAAATCTGTTGGCGGCACCGCGCCGGAAGGGCGCAGTGCTACCCATATATTTTACATGAATTCCGGGAGAATAACAAGAGATATTTTACTTTTCGGCGCGGATGGAGTATAATACAGTCTATCAACAGGCAAAGGAAGAAATTATGGACAATCGAATCGAGATCCTGCCGGATGTCTTTCTGACCTCCGTGCAGACGGATAAATTCAAGACCGGCTGCTTCAGCGTCAATCTCCTGCGGCCGATGCGCCGGGAGGAGGCGTCGGCCAACGCGCTGATCCCGAGCGTCCTGCTGCGCGGAAGCGAACGCTGGCCCGATATCCGCGCCATTTCTGCGCGTCTTGACGAGCTTTACGGAGCAAGCGTCGGCACGCTGGTGCGGAAAAAGGGCGAGATGCAGATGACGGGCTTTTTCGCCGACTATATCGAGGATGCGCTTGCGGGGGAGCCGGTATTCTCCGAGGTGCTGGACTTCGTGAGCCATACGCTGCTGCACCCGAAGCTGGAAAACGGCTGCTTCCGTGCGGACGTGGTCAGGAGCGAAAAGCGCAACCTTGCCAACGCTATCGAGTCGCGCATCAACAACAAGCGCAGCTATGCGGTCTCGCAGCTGCTGGGGACGATGTGTGCCGGCGAGGCCTACGGCATTGCGCGGCTTGGCGAGCTGGAGGACGTGGAGCGCGAGGACGAGCGGAGCCTTTTTGCGCATTACAATGAAATTCTGGCGCATTCGCGCGTGGAGATCTTCTACATGGGCAGAAAAACGGCTGCGGACGCGGCGGAGGCCTTCCGCGAGGCGCTGAAGGAGCTGCCGCGCGGAGTATGCACGGCGGTCGGAACGAGCGTTGTGGAGCGGGCGGAGGCAGTGCGCGAGAAGGTCGAGACGATGGACGTTGCGCAGGGAAAGCTTGCCATCGGACTTCGCACCGGCTGCACGGCGGCGGACGAGGGCTATCCGGCGCTGCTGATGATGAACGCCATTTTCGGCGGCGGCGCGACGAGCAAGCTCTTTACCAAGGTGCGCGAGGAGATGTCGCTGTGCTATTACGCAGGCTCCTCCGTGGAGAAGTTCAAGGGCGTGATGCTCGTCTCCTCCGGCATCGAGACGGCCAATTATGAGACGGCGAAGAAGGAAATTCTGAATCAGCTCGAGCAGTGCCGCGCGGGCAATATCTCCGACTATGAATTCGACTCCGCGAAGCGCTATATCCTCTCCGAGCTGAAAAGCGCCGCCGACAGCCCCGGACGGCTCGACGATTTCTATATCGGAAACGCCGCCGCCGGACTGGACGGGACGCTGGACGCGTTGGCAAAGAAGATCGAAGGCATTACGAAGCAGGAGGCCGCGGCGGCCGCGAAGCGGCTGACGCTCGACACGATCTATTTTCTGAAAGGAGCCGAAGCATGATCCGAAAAGACTTTCCGGCTCTTGGCGAGCACTATTTTGAAGAGAAGCTGCCGAACGGACTGACCGTCCGCGTCATTCCGCGGCCTGGCTTTGCGAAAAAATTCGCGTTTCTGGCGACGGACTTCGGCTCGATCGATATGCGCTTTTCCTTTGCGGGAAAGGACTGTGCCGTTCCGGCGGGCGTGGCGCACTATCTGGAGCATAAGATGTTCGATCTGCCGGAGGGAAACGCCATGGAGCAGTACGCCGAATACGGCGGCGGCAACAATGCGTTTACGAACTACACCATGACGGCGTATTATGTCGAATGCACCGACTGCTTTGAAGAAAACTTGAAAATCCTGCTGCGGATGGTGACGACGCCGTATTTCACGGACGAAAGCGTGAACAAGGAGCGCGGCATCATCGAGCAGGAGATCCGCATGTATGAGGACAACGCCGATTCGGCGTGCTTTGAGAACCTGTTCGCGGCGATGTACAGCCGCCATCCGGCGCGCATCCCGATCTGCGGAAGCGTGGAGAGCATCGCGGAGATCACGCCCGAGACGCTTTACGCCTGCCATAAGGCGTTTTACGATCCGGGAAACATGATGCTCTGTGTGATCGGCGACGTGGGCGCGGAGCGCGTTGCGGAGCTTGCGAAGCAGTATACGCCGGCGGGCGCGCAGGAGCGCGCCGTCCGCGACTACGGCGCGGCGGAGGACATGGCCTGCCGCGAGACCTCCGTAAAAAAGAAAATGGAGGTCTCGATGCCGACGTTTGCGATCGGCTTCAAATGCCCGCCCGCAGAGGACGGCACGGAGGCGGAGCGCATGGACATCATCGGCGACCTTGCGGCGGAGCTGCTGGTCGGAGAGTCGTCGGCGCTCTATCAGCGGCTGTATGAGCAGGGCGTGATCGACGCCGATTTCTCCTGCAACTTTGAGCATATGAAGGGCCTTGCGCTGCTGGTCGCCTCCGGCGACAGCGAAACGCCGGAGCTTGTGCTCGACGAGCTGCTTGCCGAGGCGGAGCGCGTCGCGCGCGAGGGCGTGGACCGGGCGCAGTTCGAGCGGCTGAAAAAATCCATGCTCGGGCGGCGCACACGCGACCTCGACAGCTTCGAGGGCGTCTGCTACGCCATGTGCAGCTGCGGCTTCGAGGGTGTGGAGTATCTGGACTATCCGGCGCTGTTCCATGCGGTCACGCCGGAGGATGTGGAACTTTTCGTGAGGGAAAACGTCAAAAAAGAGCGGGCGGCGCTCTCGGTCATTGAACCGGCGAATGAGCAGAGGGGGTAAAGCAATATGTTTCTCGCGTCTCCGATCACCTTCCCGAATCTGGGGATCACGGTCGATCCGAATCCCGTCGCCTTTACGGTATTCGGGAAAAGCATTTACTGGTACGGCATCATCATCGCGGCGGGCTTCCTGCTGGCCGTGCTGTACATGATGCACCGCGCAAAGGACTTCGGCATCACGCAGGACGACGTGCTGGACATGGTGCTCTGGGCGGTGCCCATTGGCGTGATCTGCGCCAGAGCCTACTACTGCATCTTCTACTGGGAGCTGTACAGGGACGATCCGATCTCCGTGCTTTACATCTGGGAGGGCGGACTCGCCATCTACGGCGGCATTATCGGCGGCGCGCTGACGCTGCTGGTCGTGGCGAAGGTGAAAAAGATCCCTGCGGCCGTGCTGCTCGATCTGGCGGCGATGGCGGTCATCATCGGCCAGTTCTGCGGCCGCTGGGGCAACTTCATGAACCGCGAGGCGCACGGCGCCGTGACGGACTGCTTTTTGAAGATGGGCCTTGTCGAGGCCAACGGCGAGGTGGTCTATTACCATCCGACCTTCCTCTATGAATCGTTCTGGAACCTGATCGGCTTCATCGGGCTGCACATCTACTCGAAGCGGAGAAAATTCGACGGCGAGGTGTTCCTGCTCTACATGGCGTGGTACGGCCTTGGAAGAGCATGGATCGAGGGCCTGCGCACGGACAGCCTCTATCTTTTCTCGACCGGCATCCGCGTCAGCCAGCTGCTGGCGGCCGTGTTCTTCGTCGTGTCGGCCGGCGTGATCGTGTGGGTGCGGGTGAAGCGCCGTCCCACACCGGAGACGCTCTACGTCAACCGCAGAAAACAGGCGGAGGCGGAGGCACCGCAGCCGGATACGCCGGAATCGGAGAATATGTGAATTTTCTGCAAATTGAGGAAAAATCCGCTTCACAAATCCGCGCGAAGGATTATAATAGTCACAAATAAAAAGCAAGAAAGGAGTTCATATTATGAATTTCGCGGAAAATCTGGAACATGCAAAGAATTTTGCCATCGAAACGGCGATGGCTGCGAAGGACAAGGCTGTTCAGCTGGCATCCATTGCAAAGGCGAATATTGCGATCTATGCCGAGGAGGATAAGATCCGCAAGGCGCAGCAGCAGCTGGGGCAGCTCTACTACCGCGACTACGCCGTGGGCGAGGAGATGGACAGCGCGGAATATCTGCCGTGGTGCCACAAGATCGACGAATCCAACGCACTGATCGCCGAGCTGCGCGACCGTATCGAGCAGCTGCGCGCCTCCGAGGAGCCCGAGGCTGAGGAAGCTGCGGAGGAGCCTGCCGAGGAGAGCGAACCCGCCGAGGAAGAGACCGGCTGCGGATGCTGCTGCGGCACGACCGAGGACGCGCCCGCTGAGGAGACCTGCTGCTGCACAAAGCCTGAGGAAGCGCCTGCCGAGGAGCACTGCTGCTGCGAGAAGCCCGAGCAGACGCCCGCAGAGCCGGAGGACACGGCCATTGAGATCCACATTGCCGGTCAGAAGGACGGCAGCGCGGAGTAACCAGTCATCCGCACAGCCTTACAGGATATTTCCCAAAGCGCCTGCTTTTGCAGGCGCTTTTCTTTTATCCCATGCCGAAGCAGGTCGAAAAATGAGACCGTTTGGAGCCATTGCGCAACCGAAGATGACGCCGTATGGTATCATCTCCGCATGGGGTGATGCCATGTATTTTCAGAGGATCCGCGACGTGCGTGAGGATCACGACAAGACCCAGCAGGAGATCGCGGATATGCTGCATATGCAGAGAAGCGTCTATCGCCGCTATGAGCTCGGCGAACGCGAGATCCCGGTCTGGGCGCTGGTGAAGCTGTCCGAGTATTACGGCGTGACGACGGACTATCTGCTTGGCTTGGGAGAGAAAAAGTAATGCGCAGGCTGCTGATTTTTGCGGCCGCTTTTGCCGCTGCGGCGGCCTTTTCTGTTTTGACGATGCCCTCCGCGCTGCCGGTGCTGGCCGCAGCCGTTCTCGCGGCGGGCATATCCCTGCTTCCGCCTCTGCGGCGGGAACGCAGGCTGCGCGCGCTCCGGATCTGCCTGCTGGGCGTTTCGGTGGGACTTGCGTGGTGCGCCGGCTACCGCGCTTTGGCGCTTGGCAGCGCGGCGCGGTATGACGGCGCGGAAATGCAGATCGACGCGCTGGTGCTGGAAACGCCGGAGGCGGGCAAATACGGCGCGGCCGCTCCGGTGGAGCTTCGTTTGGACGGGCGGCGGCTGCGCTGCACCCTCTATCTGCGCGAGCAGGAGCCGGAGCTGCGGCCCGGCGACCGGGTAAGCTGCCGCGTGAAGCTCAAGCTTGCGCCGGGGAGCGTTTCGCCGGATGAAAACCTCTATTCCCGGACGCAGGGCGTCTGGTTCCTTCTGAGCGCGCGTTCGGCGGCGGAGATCGCTCCGGCGGCGCATGTGGGGCCGCGCTTCTGGCCCGCGCGGTTTTCGGAGCGCCTGCGCACGCGGCTCGCCGAGGTATTCGACGCGAATGCGTGCGGCTTCCTGACGGCGCTTCTGACCGGAGACCGAAGCGGCCTTTCCCGGCAGACGCGGAACGAGCTTTCCATCGCCGGGATCTATCATACGGTCGCAGTCTCCGGGATGCACGTTTCCATTTTGCTCGGCGTGATCGTTCTGCTCTGCGGCGGCAGGCGGCGTCTGGCCGCCATGATCGGCATTCCGGTCATCGTGTTCTTCGTTCTGATGACCGGCGCGTCCGCGTCTGCCGTCCGGGCGGGCGTCATGCAGACGCTTCTGCTTCTGGCACCGCTGATCCGGCGGGAATACGACGCGCCGACCTCTCTGGGCGCAGCGGCGCTGGCGCTGATGCTGGAGAACCCGTGGACGCTCATGGATATCGGCTTTCAGCTTTCGTTTGCATCCGTGGCGGGGATCTTACTGTTTGCGCGGAGGCTCTATCAGCCTCTGATGGAGAAAAAGTGGTTTCGGAAGCTATATTACAGCCCGGCGGCCGTCCATAAGCTTGCGATGAGCATGGCTTCCGCCTTCTGCTGCTCCATCGCGTCGATGGTGTTTTCGCTGCCGCTGGCGGCGTACCATTTCCGGACGGTCTCGCTGATCGCGCCGCTCTGCAATATGCTGACGCTCTGGGTGGTCAGCATCCTCTTTACGGCGGGGATGGGCGTCGCGCTGCTGGCGCTGGTCTGGAAGGGCCTCGCGCTGGGGCCTGCGTGGCTGCTGGGCTGGCTGGTGCGGTATGTGCTCGGGACGGCGCGGCTGCTTTCCAAGCTTCCATGCGCGGCGCTGTATCCGGAAAACAGCTATATTCTGGCGTGGTGCGTTTTCTTCTACATCGCGCTGCTCCTGCATATCTTCCTGCCGCAGAGGCCGCGGCTGCGCGTGAGCGTTTCGTGCTTTGCCGTGACGCTGTGCCTGTCGCTGCTGATGGCGTATGCGCAGCTGCATCTGCCGTATTTTACGTTCACGGCGCTGGATGTCGGACAGGGACAATGCCTGCTTTATCAGCGCGGGACGTGGACGGCGGTGATCGACTGCGGCGGCGGGGACCCGTGGAGCGCAGGCGAGAATGCCGCGCGGTATTTGCAGAGCTTCGGCGAATACCGCATCGAGGCGCTGGTCGTGACACACTATGACGCCGACCATGCGGGCGGCGTGGCGCAGCTTCTGGAGCGGCAGCGGGTGGAAAGCCTGTTTCTGCCGGACAGCGGCGACGAAACGGGACTGAAAAACGAGATCCTTTCCAAGGCGAAGGAGCGCGGCTGCGCGGTCTATCTGGTGCGGGAGGATCTTTCCGTGCGCTTTCCGGGCGGAGAATTGCAGATTTTTGCGCCGCTTTCGGACAAAAGCAGCAACGATTCCGGAATCTCCGTCTTGGCATCGGCCGGAGAATATGATATGCTGATAACTGGCGATATGACGGAAAAGACGGAGCAGCTTCTTCTGGAACGGGAGGATATCCCGCAGACGGAGCTGCTGGTGGCGGGCCATCACGGCGCGGCAGGCTCAACGGGCTACGCGCTCCTGAGCAGGCTCCGCCCGCAGACCGTCCTGATCTCCGTGGGCGAGGAAAATTCCTACGGACATCCGTCGCCGCAGACGCTGGCACGCATCGAGGCGGCGGGCGCTGCGGTCTATCGCACCGATCAATGCGGGACCATTACGATCAGAGGGCCGATATATGGCAAGACAAACGGCACAGACCCCGGATGACGGCCTGCAAAGGCTCAAGGCCGATCTCAAAAACGGGGAATTTCAGAATTTTTATATTTTTTGCGGTGAGGAAGCCTATCTGCGCGAACACTATCTGCGGATGCTGACGGGAAAGCTCACGGGCGGCCCCGCCGGGGCCTTCAACGAGCATCGCTTCAGCGCCGAACAGCTGACGCCGGAGGTGTTCTCCGAGGCGCTCGAGGCTATGCCGATGATGGCCGAGCGCACCTTCATCCGCGTGGACGACGTGGACCTGTTCAAGCTTCCGGAGGCGCAGCGGACGCAGTATGCGCAGCTGCTCAGCGATATCCCGGACTACTGCTGCGTGGTGTTCAGCTACGACACCGTGGAGTTCAAGATCAACGGCACCATGAAAAAGCTGGCAGAGGCCGTCCGGAAGAACGCCTGCGTCGTCGAGTTCAAGCGCCAGAGCGAGCGTGAGCTTGCCGCGTGGATCGCGCGGCATTTCCGCGCCGCAGGCAAGGATATTTCCGACGAGCTGTGCCGCTATCTCATTTTCATCACCGACGGCATGATGACGACGCTCGGGCCGGAAATTCAGAAGGTCGCCAATTACTGCACCACGCCCGCCGTCGCCCGAAGCGACATTGACGCGATGGTGACGCCTGCGCTCAAGGCGCGCACCTTCGATATCTCGAACGCCATCGCCGGAGGCGAATATGAACGGGCGCTGACCGGACTGCGGGAGCTGTTCGCCATGCAGGAGGACTGCAATCTGATTTTGGGCGCGATCGGCTCGCAGATGCGCAGACTGCATTATGCCAAGACCATCATGGCCTGCGGAAAGGGGCAGGACGTCCTTATGGAGCTGACCGGCCTCAAGAGCTATCCGGCGGGTCTGACCATGACGGCGGCCCGGCGGGCCTCGGAGGGCTTCTGCCGCCGCGCGGTGGAGCTGTGCCTCCAAACGGACGTGCGCATGAAAACGAGCTACGACGATCCCGAACGGCTTCTGGAGCTGCTGGTCGTGGAGCTGGCACAGGAGGCGCGCCGTGGTTAAGCTCAGGCAGGCCATCGTCGTCGAGGGGCGCTACGACGTCAACACGCTCCGTCAGCTTGTGGACGCGCCTATTTTTGAGACGCGCGGCTTCGGCATCATGAACGACCGTGAGCGGCTGGCGCTTCTGCGCGCCGCCGCCCGCAGGCGCGGCCTCATCATCCTGACGGACTCCGACGGCGCGGGCTTCGTCATTCGGAATTTTCTGAAAAACGCGCTGCACGGCGAAAATATCCTACAGGCGTATATCCCGGATATCTACGGCAAGGAAAAGCGCAAGTCCGCGCCCGGAAAAGAGGGCAAGCTCGGCGTCGAGGGCATGACGCCGGAGGTTTTATTGCAGGCCCTTCGGAATGCAGGCGCGGAGCTGGACGGCGAAAGCATCTCCGCATCCTCCGAGCCGGTCACGAAGGCCGACCTCTATGCCCTCCGGCTCAGCGGACACGCGGACAGCGCCTCGCGCCGCAAGGCTTTGCAAAAGGAGCTGGGCCTGCCGGAGCATTTGAGCGCAAATGCCCTGCTGCAAGCGATTAATCTGTTGTTTACCCGGGGCGAATTTCTGGCACAGTATAAAATAGACCATGACTGTCAGGCAGAATGACAGTTTACACAGAGGATTGAACTTATGATAGACATTTCTGTCAAGGATTTGGTAAAAAGCTTTGATTCGGAGCGCAACGTACTCGACGGCATTTCCTTCGACGTTCAGGAGGGGGAGCGCGTCGGCCTGCTCGGCAAGAACGGCGCGGGCAAGACGACGCTCTTCAAGATCCTGACCGGCGAGCTGGACTATAATTCCGGCGAGATCGCGTTTGCGTCCGGAAAGAAGGTCGGGCTGATCTCACAGATCCCGGTCTATCCGGCGGGCTATACGGTGGACGACGTGCTGCGCACGGCATTCGCGCAGCTCGACCGCATCCGGGTGCAGATGCAGGCCATCGAGGCGCAGATGTCCGACCACACCCCGCAGGAGCTGCTGAGCCGCTACGACGAGCTGATGAACCGCTTCACGGCGGGCGGCGGCTACGAGGCCGACACGGAGACGGACAAGATCTGCAACGGCCTTGCCATCTCCTCCGCGCAGCGCGGGCAGGAGTTTGCAAGCCTCTCCGGCGGAGAAAAGACGCGCGTCAATCTGGCGCGGCTGCTGCTGGAAAGGACGGACATCCTGCTGCTCGACGAGCCGACGAACCATCTCGATATGAACAGCGTGGAGTGGCTCGAGGACTACATCGAGAAGTTCAAGGGCACCGTCCTGACCATCTCGCACGACCGGTATTTTCTCGACCGCGTCGTCAGCCGCATCGTGGAGATCCACGACGGCAAGGCGGAGTTCTACAGCGGCAATTATTCGTTCTATGTACAGGAAAAGCAGGCGCGCTTCGAGCTTCAGCTCAAGCAATACGAGAAGGAGCAGGCCAAGCTTGGCCAGCTCGGCTTTACGCTCGAGCGCATGAAGGGTTGGGGTATCAACAACCGCACGCTCTACCGCCGCGCCATGTCCATCCAGCACCGTATGGAGCGCATCGAAAAAACAGATAAGCCCACCAAGGACAAGACCATGCGCGCGCGATTCAACCAGCGCGATTTCTTCGGCGACGAGGTTCTGTCCATCAAAAACCTCTCCAAGCAGTTCGACGGCAGAACGCTGTTTTCCGGCGTCGATCTGGAGATGGGCGGCGGTGAGCGCGTTGCGCTGCTGGGCGACAACGGCACCGGAAAGACAACGTTCCTGAAGATCCTGCTGGGCGAGGAGACGGGTGAGGGGAAGATCAAATTCGGCCCGTCGGTGAAATGGGCGTATCTGCCGCAGGTCATTCATTTCGACCACCCGGAACGGACACTGCTCGACACGATGCTTTACGAGAAGAACTGCACGGTGCAGACGGCGCGTGACCGGCTGGGCGCGTTCCTGTTTGAGGGCGACGACGTTTACAAGACGGTCGGCAAGCTCTCCGGCGGCGAACAGAGCCGCCTGCGGCTGTGTATGCTGATGGACGAGAGCATCAACCTCCTGATCCTCGACGAGCCGACGAACCATCTCGATATCGCCTCGCGCGAATGGGTCGAGGATGCGCTTGAAGAGTACGAGGGCGCGCTGATCTTCGTCTCGCACGACCGCTATTTCGTCAACAAGTTTGCCACGCGTATCTGGGAGCTGGAGGACGGACACATCCGCGACTATCTCTGCGGCTATGAAAAATACCGCTCCATCCGCTCGTTCGAGCGCATTCAGGCGGCGGCTCCGGCCGCGAAGGAAAAGCGTGAAAAGAAGGTGAAGCCAGCCGCTCCGGACAAGAGTCTGGAAAAGCAGCTCCGCGCCATCGAGCGGGAAATCGAGAAGCAGGAAGCGCTTCTGCATGAATACGATGGCAAGATCGATGCGGCGGCGTCCGACTATCAGGAGCTTTCGCGGCTGATGGCAGAGCGGGAGACGGCGGAGAACGCCTATGCGGAAATGATGGAGCGCTGGGAGGCTCTCTCCCTGCGGCTGGAGGGTGCGGAATGACGCTTTTGATTTTTGCGGCGTTTTTCGCCGTGCTGGGCATCGTGTGCATCCTGATCCCGTTCCATATCGGCATGACGGGCATATGCCTGCTGTTGCTGGCGGCTGTGCTGGCGGCGCTCTGGCTGCTGAAAAGGAAGAACGCGCCGAAGGTCTGGGGCCGCATCCTCATTGCCCTGACCGCGCTTTCCATGACGGTCATTTTCGGCGCGATGGCCGCGATCATTGTGCAGGGAAGGGATGACGTCATGCCGGAGAAGGCTCCGCAGTTCGTGGTCGTGCTCGGCGCGCAGATCCAGGGCGACCAGCCCTCTCTGACGCTCAAAAAGCGGCTCGACCGGGCGTATGAATATCTGACGGAGCATCCGGAGGCGTCCGCTTTCGTCTCCGGCGGACAGGGGCCGGACGAGCAGCAGACGGAGGCTTCAGTCATGTCCGCCTATCTGACGGCGCGGGGCATTGACCCGTCCCGCATCGTGGAGGAGACGGAGGCCTCGGACACGCGGGAAAATCTGCTGTTTTCGGCAGAGCTTGCAAAGGAACGCGGCATTGACACCGGAAGCGTCCTCATTATCACGAGTGATTTCCACATGCCCCGGGCAAAATATATCGCGGGGAAGCTCGGTATGACGCCCTATGGGCTGACGAGCGACACATGGCCGTGGATCTTGAAGGTCAATTATCAGCTGCGCGAGGTCTTTGCCTTCGTCAAGGCGTGGTGGAAGACGCGCTGAGTTGACATTCCCGCGCTGCGGCGCTACAATCAGGATAGAAACATGAAAAGGAGTGCTTTTCCATGAGTGAATGCAGCGGCAACTGCTCCAGCTGCGGCGAGAGCTGCGCGGATCGTAAGCCCGAGAGCCTGCTGGCAGAGCCAAATAAGAATTCCCATGTCAAAAAGGTCATTGCCGTCGTCTCCGGTAAGGGCGGCGTCGGAAAATCCACGGTCACGTCCATGATGGCGATGGCCATGCGGAGGCTTGGCCACACGGTCGGCATTCTCGACGCCGACATCACCGGCCCGTCCATCCCGCAGGCATTCGGCCTGCATGAGCCTGCGCTTGGGAGCGACGACGGCATTCTGCCCGCCGTGACTAAGGAGGGCGTCAAGGTCATGTCCATCAACCTTCTGCTTCCGAACGAGACAGACCCCGTCGTATGGCGCGGCCCGGTCGTCGCCGGAGCAGTCAAGCAGTTCTGGTCGGACGTGTGCTGGGGCGATGTGGACTATCTGTTTGTCGATCTGCCGCCCGGAACCGGCGACGTGCCGCTGACGGTGTTCCAGTCGCTGCCGGTGGACGGACTGATTATTGTGACCTCTCCGCAGGATCTGGTGGCGATGATCGTTTCAAAGGCAGTCAACATGGCGCGGATGATGAACGTGCCGGTCTACGGCTTCGTCGAGAACTACAGCTATCTGGAGTGTCCCGACTGCGGTAAGCGCATCGAGGTGTTCGGCAAGAGCAAGCTCGACGAGATCGCACTCAGCTATTCTCTGCCGGTGCTGGCGCGGCTCCCGATCGACCCGAAGATCGCGGAGCTGTGCGACGCGGGACAGATGGAGCAGGCGGATGTTGAAAAGCTGCTTCCGGCCGCGACGCTGATCGAAAAGGCATAAAAGGCATAAAGAGAACCCCCCTCTGCGACAGCTTTCCCGTCGCAGAGGGGGTATTGTATATATTGGAGCGCGGCGGCTCAGTCCAGCGGCTGGAGGGTCAGGCCGCCGGAGGTCGTGTCGATCTCCACGGTCGCATCGCTGCCGGAAACGGCGCCGGGCAGGGAGCTTTTCAGCCTTCCGCTGATGGTATCGAATTCATAGCGGAACGCGCTGTCCTTCGGGAGCGTGAGCGTGACATCGCCGCTGACAGTGTCCACGTCGATCTCACGCGGCAAGGAAGAGGACGTAAGCGTCACCGAGCCGGAGGTCGTGTTGGCGTCTACGGAATCAAAGATGCCTTCCAGCTCTGCGTTGCCGCTGACGCTGTCCAGCTCCAGCTCGGAGACAGTCAGACTCTGACCGCGGATGCTGCCGCTGGTCGTATCGATCTTGAGCTCGGATGCCTCTATGCGGTCAAGCTCGATATCGCCGGAGATGCTGTCCAGCTCCAGCTCATCCGCGCGCACATCCGAAACTGTCAGCTTCGCGGAGCCGACGCTGAGCTTCAGTTCCTGATAGAGCGCATCAGGCAGGGAGAGCGTCAGGGCCTTCTTCGGGATGTTCAGAACGGTGCCGCTCTGGCAGGCCTGAATGTGCAGCGTGCCGTTTTCCACGCTGTAGCGCAGGCGGTATTTCTCCTCGCCCTGATAATCCTCGGAAAATTCAATGCTGTCGCCTTCTGCGCGCCGGACGGTCACGCTGCCGGAGATCCAGTCTACCTCGATCTTGCGGATATCCGATACGGCGATCTGAGCGGCCACGGAAGCAGCGGGAAGCTGCGCATCCACGGCGCCGAGAGAGGTATCCGGCGCGGCGGACTCGTTATCTGCAACATTGTTGACGCCTTCCTGCGCAGACACCTTGCCTGTGCTGCCGTTTTCCAATGTAGGATCGGCGGCTGCGAGCGGTGCGGCAGGCTCCGTATTTGCCTGCTCAAAGCGGTAACGCAGCAGAACGCCCACAAACGCGCCGCACAGGATCACAACGATTACGGCCCATAGGATCACGCGGGCCAGCGTATTTTTGTCTTTCATAAAAATCTCCTTTATTTTTTCCAATCATAGATCGCGGAGGCCAGCCCCGTCGCCGCTCCGGCGATCAGAAACAGGATCCACGTCAGGTGCCACGCGCCGGTAGCGAAGCTGAGCACGAAGTAGAGCGCCGTGGTCAGAAGCCAGAGCGCCGCGATGGCCGCGCCGTGCCCGGAGCCGGGGCGGCTCTTCGCGTCAAGAACGGCGTTCAGAATGCTGATGACCGCCGGAGCAATCAGAAACAGGATCCATGTGATATGCCATGCGTGGGTCGTGAAGCTGATCAAAAGGTAGAGCGCTGTGAACAGCATCCAGATGCCGCCGACGGCTCCGCGCAGGCCCGGATGCGTCTCGTCTGCGGCGGTCTCCGGCGCGGACGGCTGGGACTCCGGCGCTGCCTCGGCAGAAACGGCGGAGCACTCCGGCTCGACCAGCGGACGCACGTCGCCGATGCCCTGAATGACCGCATCATAGGCCTCCTGCTCCGATTTTCCCTCGCTCAGAAGGTCGTCATAATGCTCCAATGTGTTTTGCAGGATCTCCTCCTTGATTTCCGCGTTGCGCATGTTCAGCGCAGCGCCGGAAAACAGCCCGTCAATATATTCGATCAGCCGTTCCCGCATATCGCTTCCTCCGTTTCCATCAGTGTGTCAATGATTTTTTTCGCCTGCCGCCACTCGGCAAGCATTCGCCCGTAGCTCTGCCGCCCGACGGGCGTGATGCAGTAGTATTTCCGCCGTGCGCCCACAGGCTCGCTTCCCCAGTAGGACGTGATCTGTCCGCTGTCCTCCAAGCGCTTGAAGGCGGTATAGAGCGTTGCCTCCTTAAGCTCGTATTCCCCCTCGGAGGACCGGGAAATGGTCTTGTTGATCTCATATCCGTAGCTGTCCTTTTTCAGCAGCTGCGCCAGAATGATGGCGTCGGTATGACCCCGGATCAGGTCTGCACCGATCGACATGGCATCGCCTCCCTTGCTGTGACCACATAATACAACGAAATACCTCGCCTGTCAAGGTATATCTTCACAAAAACCTATTTCAATTAGCCGGGACAAACTCTTGGGCAACACTGCACAATTGCATCTTCACGCTTCGGTGGATTTTTTCCGCCGATTCTGCGGTTTGAAAAGTTTGAAATACATACAGTATTCCGTCACTTTTCAAACCTTGATTTGACGAAAAATCTCTCGCCGAGTTGTGCGGTGTTGCCCTTGACTTTCCGCTGGAAATATGCTACCTTTTTCTTCGTTGAGGGAGTAATCGGCACGACGGTGCGGCGCGTCAACATACTGACCGGCTTTCGGTCTGGCGCGTCTTAATTGATGAGACTCACAGATGGCGGTCTGCCGTGTGTGCGTCTGGTTTGCTTCGGAGCGGCGCGCGGCGTCGGCTCCTTATTTTTATTTTGGGAGAGATATTATGGGTTTTGTCGAATTGCTTCTTCTGGCCATCGGGCTTTCGATGGATGCGTTTGCCGTTTCGGTCTGCAAGGGCCTTGCCATGAAGCGCGCCCGCTTCCGCGACGCCGCGATCTGCGGCGTATGGTTCGGCAGCTTTCAGGCGCTGATGCCGTTTGGGGGCTATCTGCTGGGCAGCCGCTTCGAGCAGTACATCCGGGCGGTTTCGTCGTGGATCGCGTTCATCCTTCTGGCGCTGATCGGCGCGAACATGCTGCGCGAGGCGCTTTCCAAGGAGGAAGAGGAGCATGCCTCGGCGGGCCTCGACTTCAAGACCATGCTCGTCATGGCCGTTGCCACCAGCATCGACGCGCTGGCCGTCGGAATCACCTTCGCCTGTGTGCCGCTTCAGCTCATTGCGGCCAGCGAGCTTCTCAATACGCTCCTTGGCGTCTGCATCATCGGCCTGACGACCTTCGCCATCTCCTGCACCGGTGTGAAGATCGGCAATGTGTTCGGCACGCGGTGGAAGTCCAAGGCGGAGATCGCGGGCGGCGTGATCCTGATTTTGATCGGCGTCAAGATCCTGCTCGAGCATTTCGGCGTTCTATAATAAGAGAACATCCCTCAGACGCTGTCTGAGGGATTTCCATATCATGCCTTTTCAGAACGTTCATAAAATCCCGCCAAAGTTCACAATTTGTTCAGCCCGGTTTCGGTTTTTGTTCAGAATTCGCCTTTATAATCGGGAACATAAAAGATAACAAATTGAACGGAGGCATTCATTATGGACTATCGTTTTGAAAATGTAAATGAAAGTGAAAATGAAAACCAGGGCTATCAGCCGCAGTATAGCTATCAGCCGCAGCCGGACACCGCTCCGGAAGCACCGCAGAAGCCGAAGAAGAACCGCACCGGCGCAAAGGTCACGGCACTTGTTCTGAGCTGCGCACTGGTCGGCGGCGCGATGGGCTTCGGCGGAAGCGCACTCCAGAATCATCTGGCCGCGAAGAACGCAGACACCGAGGAAGCGCAGCAGGCCTCCGTCGTCTATGAGGGAAGCCGCGAAACCAGCGTCATCAACATCGCGCAGATCGACACCAGCAAGGAAATGACGCCCGCCGAGGTTTACGCACAGAACGTGAATTCGACCGTCGGCATCCGCACCTCAATCACCACGAACTACTGGGGCTATCAGACCCAGGCCGCTGCGGCAGGCTCCGGCTTCATCCTGAGCGCCGACGGTTACATCCTGACGAACTACCACGTTGTGGAGGATTCCAACTCCATCACAGTTTCGCTTTACGACGGCACGGAATATGACGCCACGCTCGTCGGCTGCGACGAGTCGAACGACATCGCCGTTTTGAAGATCGACGCGGAGGGCCTGACGCCCGTCGTGCTCGGCGACTCCGACAATCTGAACGTCGGCGATCAGGTCGTCGCCATCGGCAATCCGCTCGGTGAGCTGACCTTCTCGCTCACGACCGGCGTTGTCAGCGCCCTGAACCGTGAGGTCACGCTTTCCAGCAATGTCACGATGAACCTCATCCAGACGGACTGTGCCATCAACTCCGGCAACTCCGGCGGTGCGCTCTTCAACCTCTACGGCGAGGTCATCGGTATTACGAACGCCAAGTATTCCAGCTCCTCCTCGAGCAGCGAGGCTTCCATCGATAACATCGGCTTTGCCATCCCGCTGAACCATGTCAAGAACATCGTCAAGAGTATCATCGAGACCGGCAGCATCACCAAGCCCTACATCGGCGTGACGGTCAGCAGCGTCAGCTCGGAGGCTCAGGGCTACGGCCTGCCCACCGGCGCAGCCGTCCGTTCGGTCGAGGCGGATTCTCCGGCAGCCAAGGCGGGACTGGAAGAAAATGATATCATCACAGAGGTTGACGGCACTGCCATCAACTCCAGCACAGAGCTTGTCAACTACGTCGGCGAAAAGACGCCCGGCGACGAGCTGACCTTCAAGGTCTATCGTCAGGGCGAAGAGCTGGAGCTCACCGTGACCATCGGTGAAAAGACGCAGTCGGCAATGCCCACCACGACAACAGACGACGCCCAGCAGTCCCAGCAGTCGCAGGGCCAGAGCCAGCAGGGCGGACAGTTGTTCCCGTGGGGCTTCGGCTTCGGATATTGAGCCGTCCATAATGAAAACGAAAATTTACAGGGGGTAGCTGCCCCACCCCGGAGCGATCCGAAGAGGCAGACCAGAAACAGCGCCGCGCAGCGGCGTGAACATAAACGGAGTGCCGCGCACGATGCACGGCGCTCCGCTTTTTCATATTCCGACGGATGCCCTGGGCGCGGGCGGAAAAATTTCCGGACAGGGGAAAATTCTGCTTGCTTTTTTCCTCCGCACGCGGTAAGCTAACAAAGTAGATAAGTTTCGGCATTCGCGCTGCAATTTTTTGGGCACGATCTACAACTGCATATGGCCGGATGAAAGGATCAGGAGAGTGCATAGGACTATGCCACCGAAGGGGCTCGCGCAAGGAACTCTCAGGTAAAGGAACTGATCCCGGACGGAACTCTGGAAAGCTGCTGCGCAGCACCGAAGAAGCAATCCCCAAGGGGAGAATCTTTCAGGTTCATCAACAGAGCGCGCCTGTATCAGGCGCGCTCTGTCTTTTTATCCGGCAGCCCGCGCCGCATTTCCGTTCCGAAGGAACGGTCAGACAAGGGAGTTCACTATGATTATCACCAGAAAAAAACCGCCCGAACAGCTGCTGGCCATGCTTGCGGGCGTCCATCGCGTGGCGCTTGCAGGATGTAAGAGCTGTGCGACGGCCTGCCAGACCGGCGGCGAAAAGGAGCTGGCGGAAATGACCGCCTTTTTGCAGGAGCACGGCTTTGAGGTCGTGGGGACAATCCTGCCGGACGAGTGCTGCCACATGCTGCTCGTCAAGCGCGACATCAAGGCCCTGCGCGACAGCGGCGCGGAGGCAATCGTCGGCATGGCCTGCGGCGACGGCGTCCAGACCGTCGCGGAGCACGTCCATATCCCGATTTTCCCGGCCAATGACACCCTCTTCCTCGGCCAGATCGAGCGGGCGGGCGTTTTCCACGAGGCGTGCCGGATGTGCGGCGACTGTATGCTCGGCCAGACCGGCGGCATCTGCCCCATCACGCAGTGCGCCAAGTCGCTGGTACACGGGCCGTGCGGCGGACAGAGAAACGGGCGCTGCGAGGTCAACCCGGAGAACCGCTGCGCGTGGATCCGCATTTATGAGCGGCTGAAGGACATTGACCGCCTCGACCTGCTGGACGCAGACCGGGCGGATAAGAATTATCGAAGCACAGCTTGGCCGCAGGCGCACAGTCTGCGCGACGGAATGAAAAAAGGAGGAAAAGTATGAGCGAACTCAAGAGAACGGTATTGTATCAGGCCCATCTGGACGCCGGAGCGACGATGGTCGATTTCGGCGGTTGGGATATGCCCATTCAGTACCCGGACGGCATCGTGGCCGAGCATCTCTACTGCCGCAGCCACTGCGGTATCTTCGACGTTTCCCACATGGGCCGTATCGACGTGGAGGGCCCGGAGCAGGTCGCCTTTTTGCAGCATGTTCTTTCGAGCAACGTGCTTGCGCTCGACGTGAATCAGGCGCAGTACTGCATCATCCCGGATGAAAACGGCTATGCCATCGACGACGCCTATCTCTACCGCTTTGAAGAGGGAAAATATTTCCTCGTCATCAATGCCGGCAACATCGACAAGGACCTTGCGCACCTGTACAGGCAGGCGGAGGCCTTCGACGTGAAGCTGACAAACGTCTCCGACCGCTATGCGGCCATCGCCGTACAGGGTCCGGAGGCCAAGAAGATCCTCATGACGCTCTCCGGCGGCAGAACGCTGACGGTGGAGAATGTGAAAAACGCGCTCAATACACTCGAAATGGAGGGCCGTCCGGTGCGTCTGGCCAAGACCGGCTATACCGGCGAGCCGATCGGCTACGAGCTGTACTGCAATTCCGAGGATGCGCGCTATTTCTGGGACCGGCTGATCGAGCTGGGCGCAAAGCCCACGGCGCTGGGCGCGCGCGACACGCTTCGCATGGAGGCGGCGCTTCCGCTCTACGGCCACGAAATGGGCGAATGCGAGCTTGGCGGCGAAATTCCCATCTATGCCGTTCCGCTGGCAAAATTTGCGGTCTCCTTCGCGCCGGAAAAGGGCGAGTTCATCGGAAAGGCCGCGCTCAAAAAGCAGTTTGAGGCCTTCAAGAAGATTATGGACCGTGATTACTCCGCGCTGGCCGATCTGCCTTACCGCATCCAGCCGATCTATCTGGAGGGGAAGGGCGTCCTGAGAAAGGGCTTCCCGGTCTACAGCAAGGACGCATGGTCGGAGGGAAAGCCCATCGGCTATGTGACCTCCGGCACCATGATCCCGTATTTCAAGACGAAGGGCGAGGGACTGGATACCGTCATCACCGAGGAGACCGGCAAGCGCTCCATCGGCCTTGCGTATATGGATTCCCGCGTCTGCCAGAATTTCAACATTGAGGTGGATATCCGCGGCAAGCGCCAGCCCGCGCTCGTCGTCGGCTACCACATCCGTCAGGACGCGGCTCCCTACGCCCGTCCCATCCTGCCCGGCGTTGTGCCGGAGACGTTCAAGCCCTCGGCGGAGCCGTATCCGCAGAAGGCGGCGGAGCTTCTGAAAAAGGCGCAGGAAAACCACCTGTGGCGGCAGCAGCGCTGCATCAACCTGATCCCGTCGGAAAACACGCAGTCGCGCGCGGTGCGCCTGCTGTGCGCATCCGACCCCTCCAACCGCTACGCCGAGCATAAGAAGCAGAAGGCGTTCTACGACGCGGAGATCTTCTATTATCAGGGCACGAACTTCATCGCGGAGGTCGAGGCGATGCTTGTCGAGGAGATGAAGAAATACCTCGGCTGCACGCAGGTCGAGACCCGCGTGACCTCCGGCCAGATGTCCAACACCGCCGTATTCTCGGCGCTCATGGACTTCAAGAACCGTGTGGATCGCAAGCGCACGCCGCAGCGGCTGGGCTGGGTCATGAACAACCACATCGTGCGCGGCGGACACCTGTCGGCGCAGCCCATGGGCGCGCTCCACGATTACATTGCGACCGATCCCGTCACCGAAAAGCAGATGGTCGTGAATTTCCCGGTCTGCGCGGACGACCCGTACCGCATCGATACCGAGGCGGCCAAGGTGCTGCTGGCAAAATACAGACCGGAATTCGTGATCTTCGGCAAGTCGATGGTGCTCTACAAGGAGCCTGTGGCGGAGCTGGTGAAATTCATCCGCGAGCAGGGCATCCGGACGACCGTCATGTACGATATGGCGCATGTGCTGGGGCTTGTCGGCGACCATTTCCAGAAGCCGTTCGAGGAGGGCGCGGAGATCGTCACCGGCTCGACGCACAAGACCTTCTTCGGGCCGCAGCGCGGCGTGATCGGCGTCAACTGGAAGCAGGAGGATCTGAAATGGGGCCTGTGGGAGACCATCGAGACCCGCGCCTTCCCGGGCAGCGTCTCGAACCACCACCTTGGCACGCTCCTCGGCCAGCTGATGGCGGCGTATGAGATGAACGCCTTCAAGGATGAGTACCAGAAGGCCGTTGTGGAGAACGCGAAGAGCTTTGCCGCCAGCCTGAAGGCGGAGGGTCTTGATGTTGCGGGCGACCCGGCAGCCGGCTATACCGAGACGCATCAGGTCATCGTGCGCGTGGGCTACAGCCACGGCCCGGAGGTCGCCAAGCGCCTCGAGGAAAACAACATCGTCTGCAATTATCAGGCGACGCCGGAGGAAGAGGGCTTCACGGCCTCGGGCGCTCTGCGCATGGGCGTCAACGAAATGACGCGCTTCGGCTTCGGCAAGGAGGAATTTGCAAAGCTGGCGCATCTGATCGCCGACTGCGTCCTGCGCAATGCCGACGTGAAGGAGGAGGCTGCCAGGCTCCGCGAGGGCTATACCGAGATGCACTACTGCTTCTCCGATGCCGAGACCGACGCGATGCTTAACACGTTTGCAGCCGCGACCGGCATCTGATCGAACTGAGAAAACCAAAAGCAGGCGGCCCGACGGCCGCCTGCGGAAAACAAATTTGCCGCTGAAAAAATGAAATGGAGGAACCAAGATGAATTTTCCCGCTGAATTGAAGTATACGAAGGACCATGAATGGGTCAAGATGCTGGACGACACCACCGCGCTGGTCGGCATTTCCGACTTCGCACAGAGCGAGCTGGGCGACCTTGTGTTCGTCAATCTGCCCGCCGTGGGCGACGATGTGGTTGCCGGTGAGGCTGCGTGCGACGTGGAGTCTGTCAAGGCCGTCTCCGACGTCATGAGTCCCGTGACCGGCTCGGTTGCGGAGGTCAACGAGGAGCTGGACGATTCTCCGGAGCTTCTCAACTCCGATCCCTACGGCGCATGGATCATGAAGATCGAAAACGTCACCGATTTCTCCGAGCTGCTGAGCGCGGAGGAGTATGAGGCCTTTACGAAGGAGGCGCACTGATGGGCTCATTTGTTCCGACAACGCCCTCGGAACGGCAGCAGATGCTGAAAACCATCGGCGTCGGCTCGGTTGAGGAGCTGTTCCGGGATGTGCCGCAGGAAATGCGGATCGACGGATATCTCGACCTGCCCTCCGGCAAAAGCGAGATGGAGACGCTGGAATCCGTCTCCGCGCTGGCGGAAAAGAACCATGTGTTCCGTACCTGTCTGCGCGGCGCCGGAAGCTACCGGCACTATATCCCCGCGGCGGTCAAGGCCATCGTGAACCGCGAGGAATTCGTCACCGCCTACACGCCCTATCAGGCGGAGATCAGCCAGGGCATTTTGCAGGCGATTTTTGAATACCAGACCATGCTTTGCGAGCTGACCGGCATGGATGTTTCCAATGCCTGCGTCTACGACGGAGGCACCGCCGCCGCAGAGTCGATCACCATGTGCCGCGACCGTAAGCGCACGAAGGCCTACGTCTCCGCGACGACCGATCCGCAGGTGATCGAGGTCATGAAAACCTACTGCTTCGGCTCCGACGTGGAGCTGACCGTTGTTCCGCAGAAGGACGGACGGACCGACCCGGAGGCGCTTCGGAGCCTGCTGGGGCAGGACGCCGCCTGCTTCTACGTTCAGCAGCCGAACTTCTACGGCCTGCTGGAGGAAGCGGAGCTGCTCGGTGAGATCACGCACGCCGCCGGCGCCAAATATGTGATGGACGTCAATCCCATCTCTCTGGCGATCCTCAAAACACCCGCAGAATGCGGCGCGGACGTGGCCGTCGGCGAGGGCCAGCCGCTCGGACTGGACACGGCCTTCGGCGGCCCGTATCTGGGCTTTATGACCGCGAGCAGCGCCATGATGCGCAAGCTCCCCGGCCGCATCGTCGGCCAGACGGTGGATACGGAGGGGGAGATCGGCTACGTTCTGACGCTCTCCGCGCGCGAGCAGCACATCCGCCGCGAAAAAGCGTCGAGCAATATTTGCTCGAACGAACAGCTGTGCGCCTTCACCGCGGCGGTCTATCTTTCCGCCATGGGCGAAAAGGGCCTGCGGCAGGCGGCGACGCTCTGCACCTCCAAGGCGCACTATTTCGCGCAGCAGCTTGAGGAAAAGCTCGGCTGGAAGCGCGTGCATTCGGGTGAATTCTTCCATGAATTCGTGACGGAATGTCCGGATACGGAAAAGGCGCTGGCCGCGCTGGCAAAGCGCGACATTCTGGGCGGCCTGCCGGTCGAGGGCGGCATTTTATGGTGTGTCACGGAGGTCGTGACGAAGGAACGGCTGGACGAGGCCGTCGCCATTCTTCAGGAGGTGAGCTGCGGATGAAAACGATCTTTGAGCTTGGAGAAAAGGATCATGCGCTGACGCTCCTTCCGGAGTGCGACGTGCCGGAGGTCATGCCCGTCGCTGCGCGCGAGAAGCCGCTTCACCTGCCGCATGTGAGCGAAAACGAGCTGATCCGGCATTATACGGCGTTGTCGCACCGCGTTCACGGCATGAACGACGGCTTCTATCCGCTCGGCTCGTGTACCATGAAGTATAATCCGAAGGTCAATGAGACGCTGGCGGCACTGCCGGGCTTTGCGCGGCTGCATCCGCTCCAGCCGGAGGATACGGCGCAGGGCGCGCTGGAGCTGATGTACCGCACCGGGAAGCTGCTCGGCGAGATCACCGGCATGGACGGCTTTACGCTCCAGCCCGCCGCGGGTGCGCACGGCGAGTTCACCGGCCTGCTGCTCATTAAGGCATACCACGTTTCCCGCGGCGATACGGTGCGTCGGGAGATCATCGTGCCGGACTCCGCGCACGGAACGAATCCGGCCTCCTCGGTCATGGCGGACTTCCGGGTGGTCAACATCCCCTCCGGCCCGGATGGGTGCGTGGATCTGGACGCGCTGCGCAAGGCCGTCGGCCCGCAGACGGCCGGCCTGATGCTCACGAACCCGAACACCGTCGGTATTTTTGATAAAAACATTCTGGAGATCACGAAGATCGTCCACGACGCGGGCGGCCTGTGCTACTATGACGGCGCGAATCTCAACGCGGTCATGGGCGTCGTCCGTCCGGGCGATATGGGCTTCGACTGCATCCACCTGAATCTGCACAAGTCCTTTGCCACGCCGCATGGCGGCGGCGGCCCAGGCTCCGGCCCGGTCGGCTGCAAGGAATTCCTGACGCCGTTCCTGCCCGGCCCGGTCGCGGTGGAGACGGAGAACGGCTATGCGTTCGCGCAGCCGGAGCATTCCATCGGCCGCGTGCGCGATTTCTACGGCAATTTCCTCGTCGTGGTCAAGGCGTTCGCCTATCTGACCATGCTCGGAAGGGAAGGCGTACACGACGTGGGACGCAACGCCGTCCTGAACGCCAACTATATGATGGCCTCGCTTCAGGATACCTACGACATGGCGTATCCCGGCCCGTGCATGCATGAGTTCGTCATGACGCTCGACCGCCTGCACAAGCAGACCGGCGTTTCCGCGCTGGACATCGCCAAGGGACTGCTCGACAACGGCATCCACCCGCCCACAATGTATTTCCCGCTGATCGTCCACGAGGCGCTCATGATCGAGCCGACCGAGACGGAGCCGAAGCAGACGATGGACGAGGCGATCGCCGTGTTCAAGAAGCTCTGCGCGCTGGCACACGAAAACCCGGACGAGCTGCACTCTGCGCCGCATAAGACGCCGGTGCGGCGTCTGGATGAGGTGCGCGCCGCCAGAAATCCCATTCTCCGCTTTACATTTGAAAACTGAAACGACCGGCGCGGCAGAGCTTTTCTGCCGCGCCGGTGATTTTTCGGAAAAGGGCAGGGGAGATGCGCGCCGCATCCGGCTTTCGGAACAAGCATTCCCGATTGACGAAAGCGATGAAAAACAGTATAATCAAGGCGAAAACAAACGAATGCGGCGGTAGGCGGACATGAAAAAGAAATCGATCATCCCGAATATGCTCAGCATCCTGCGGATGCTCGGTACGCTGGCGCTGGTGTTTGTGCAGCCGGTAACGCTCCCGTTTTTTGTGATCTACACGCTCTGCGGCGTCAGCGACGTGCTCGACGGCTGGATCGCGCGTGCGACCGACTCGACCAGCGAGCTTGGCTCCCGGCTGGACAGCGCGGCGGATCTGATGTTCTACGTCGTAATGATGCTGCGGATTCTGCCGGAGCTGGTCAAGCGGCTCCCGCAGGGCATCTGGTATTGGGTCGGCGGGATATTGCTGCTGCGCGCGGGACTGTACCTGACGGTCGCACTGCGATTTCACCGCTTCTCCGCCGTACATACCTATCTGAATAAGCTCACGGGCGTCTCGGTGTTCCTGATTCCGTATTTTCTGAATGCAGCGGCGCTCCTGCCGGTCTGCTTCGCGGCCTGTACGATTGCAACGGTCGCGGCAGCGGAGGAATGGGCGCTGCACCTGACCGCGAAAAGCTATCACCCGGAGCGGAAAACCATCCTTCGGCTGCAACCGGAGGAAAAACAGAAGTGAAAATCGGCTTTTTATGAAAAAAGGACTTGCAAAAAGGAAAGGTGTATGCTATTATAGTTGAGCTGACAAGAGCAGTGTAATTTCATATCCGGGTGTGGCGAAGTTTGGTATCGCGCTTGAATGGGGTTCAAGAGGCCGCTAGTTCGAATCTAGTCACTCGGACCATGCAGAGTGTCCTTATAGGATCTGAGTATCCTGTAATGGACACTCTGCTTTTTTATGTAGAGAATGGTGAAACGCCGGAGATGTCGCTGCTCACCCGTTCCCGCAGGCACAGCAGCTTGACCTTATGCTCGGTCAGCAGATCGATGTACTGCTTTGTCATGCCCCAGTCCCGCCCTATACGGTCAAGGCTGCTTATCAGCACCACATCCACCTTTCCGGCAAGGACGGCCTCCATCACCTCTTGCAGAGCCGGACGGTCAAGGGTCATTCCAGAGCCATGCTCGGCGGCAGCACCAACGATGGTGTACCCGGCTTGCTTCGCATAGCGGCGAAGCTCCTCGGCCTGCCGTTCCAAAGAAAAGCTATAGAATGGAGGATTGAAATGAGAAAAGCGATTGTAATTACACTTGGCGTGATCATCAGCGTGACCGGTGTTCTTGCCATCTGCGCGCATCTTGCGGACGCCGCAAGGCTGGCGCTGTATGTGCCGGAGGATGAAGATGACGATGACATCTACTGATCCGCCCGCTTTTCGTGTCCGGCCAGCGCAGCCGGAGGAAGCGGGCGCTTTCTTTGCGCAATATGCAGATCAAGACGAACAGATGGGGGCTATCGGCCACGTCCGTATAGACTTCGGTAGTAACGGTAAGGAATTCTTCCACACATGGCATCCACGTGGTCGGTTGGAACTGAATACGCTGAAATTCAAAATAGATCTCCAACTTGTCGTGGATAAACTGCGGGAAACGGTTTTGAAAGACCTTTCTTCTATGCGGCATTTTTGCCACGAAATCGGCGGCGATATTCCCGGCGGCTGGTCGCAGAATTATGGCTACGTCGTAGAAACGGAGCATTACGAATACTGCCTGCGCTGCAATCCCGTGCCGGGAGATTATCAGGCATATCTAAGCTGCTATGATCTGAACGAGCAGAAGATCAACCATGCCTATCAGCCGCTGGTCGGTCGGGTGCGTTTCATCAATGGCGATGCGCAGCAATTTACAGATGCCAAAGAATATCTGGACTGCATCCGCGAGGAACTGCCATACCGAGCAACGAGCGGCTTTTCTTTTCGTACAGTCACGCAGGACCCGGCGATCCGCAAGGCAGTGGATGATATCGTGTATGACTTCTATGGCGAGGAAAACCCGTGCAATGAAGAAGATTATAATTTAGCCCCATCTGAGGAAATACAGATGGGCGGAATGTAAAAGGAGGAACGAAAATGGAATTTCAGGTGATCAACCGGAACCGCAATGCCGTCATCCCGGAGGGGATGTTCAAGCTCTGCGGGATGGAGGATGCAAAGTTAATTTCTATGGTGCAGCTCAATGGCGGCATTCTGCTTATGCCGGAGAGTGTGAGCACCTATCAGCTGCTCATGCTCATCGATGCGTTGAACGAGCAAGCATGCGAGTTTCTGGAGGCAGTCGCCGCAGAGTGCGGCCCGGCAGAGGCAGAACACCGGGACATGACGCTGGACGAGGTGCTCCGAGAGTTTACGGTTGCCGTGCCGAACTGGGCGCGAGAAAAGGCTGGGATCACGGTAGACACCAAACTGGATTGCGAGGCCAGCGAGGATGCTGGCGTGATTGCCGTCTATCCGGCATCGTACAGGCATGATCTGACGGATGTGCCGCGCTCGATCCTGCAATGCCTGCTGGCCTCTGGCCACAGCCTGTACGCGCTGAACGATATTCTGACTGCAGAAAGCGAGAACAGTGATGCAGAGTAAGATCCCAGTTTATCCCTACAATGCCAAAACCGCACGCGAGCGCGGCGAGATCGAAAAATGGCGTGAAAGCTTCCGCGAGAATTGTGCCTGCGCGGGCGGGATCGATATCCTCATCCGGGAAAACTTCGATGGGATGCACCTGAAGGACGGCACGGTGGAAAAGATCGTCGAGCTTTACGGCTACAAGCGTGTGGAGCACGTCCTTGCGAACACCGTGCAGGAGCGGTGCGGCGATGGGCGCTTCCGTCCGGACAACCGAGCTTGGGCGGAAAACCATTACATTCCGGAGGATGAAATGCATAATTACTGCTTCGCAGCCCGAAGTCATTCTGCCATTCTGGACGGTTTCATTTCAAACTACAGAAAACTCGTCATGGAACACGGCCAGCACGAGGAAACGCAAAAATTAAGGCCAGAGCCGGGAGAAAAGCAGGAAATGCAGATGGGAGGGATATAATATGCCATTTATGAAACCCTATATGGTTAAGCTTCTGCGTGAGCAGTTTCCACCGGGCACGCGAGTCCGGCTGGATTCCATGATGAATGATCCGCAGCCAATCCCGAAAGGCATGACCGGAACGGTGCAGGGCATTGACGATGCCGGTCAGCTTTTGATGAAATGGGATAATGGGCGCGGGCTTTCTCTCGTCCCCGGCGTGGATGATTTTTCTGTGGTAAAGCCGCAGAAATTAAGGCTTTACATGCCGTTGGAGCTCGGCTATTATGAAAAAAATGACTGGGGCGACTACGAAAGTGAGGAGCTCACGCTTCCCGACAGCGATGCAGTTGGCTATGTGGATACCGTCAACGGTGCATTGGAGCGTGAATCAAAGTTTCTGGACACGCCGCGCGGATTTATGAAATACTACAGCAGCCGGAGCGACGGTGTTGACGCAAAGGTGCAGTCGCTCCATTTCAAAGCAGAAGCAAGAAACGGAAAGCTCTGGGGCGTGGCTGAGTGTATGGTCTCCGGTGAATTGACCGGCGAGGAATTGGCGAAGCTCAAAGACTATATAGCCGGACAAGCCAGTGATGGGTTCGGAGAGGGCGTGGAGCAGCACGAAATTACGGTCGGCAAACAGGAGTTTTACGCGCACCTCTGGAATTTCGAGGATTGGAGCATCCAGACCGAGCAGGAGCGATTCAGTCAGAAGTATGCAGAAGGTCTGCCGGAACTCTGCTTTTCCACGCTGCCCAGCACCGGCGCACTGATTTGTATCAAACGCGGCGAGAGCGGTTACTATCCAAGTGACTGGAACACGCCGGATTGCGCACAGAACCGTCAGATCGCAGACGAGCAGAATCAGCGCCTCGGTGTGACACCGGCGCAGGAGGAAGCTATGGTTTGCGGGAGTATGCACGGATGGACAGTGCCCGGCGCGGACCCGGCTTTCGTGGAAAAAATGCAGAAAAAGCAGGAGCAGACAGGAGGAATGACCCTTGCGCAAAGTATGTGAGGTCTATCTGGTAAGCAGCGCAGCAAGCGATGAGCGCGGCGTGGAGCTGACGTTTCCTGTCAGCCAGTACGAGATGATGGACGCTTTCGAGCAGATTCACACGAAGTCACCGGGGGACGTGTATTGGCAGGTGGATGAATTCTACTGCTTTGACTACCTTGCGCCCCATCTGGACGAGAATATGTCGATCTTCGAGTTCAATTCCCTGACAGAGCAGCTTTCCAAACTGGACGAACGGCAGGAAACAGCAATGAACGGTCTTTTACAGATGCAAGTGAACAAGCACATACGGGAGAACAACGGACCCATCACAACGCAGGAGCTGATGATGTTGGCTTCCAATGTGGATCATTGCCAGGTGCTTGCAGACGTTCATTCGAATGAAGATCTCGGAAAATTCTATGTAGAAAACGGCTTTCGCGAGGATCTGGACGCCCTGCCGGACAGCGCCTATGCCCTCTTGGATTACGCCAAAATCGGCAAGCAGATGCGTGAAAGCGAGGCGGGCACATTTACGCCGCACGGCTATGTTGTCCGCACGGAGGAATTGGAGCCGCTGCCAGAGCATGAGTCGCAGCGGGAAATTACCTATATGATCCGCCTGACACTCATGAACCACGAGAACGAGCAGCGGACAGCCATCCTGGATCTGCCTGCAACGGAACAGCGGATGCAGGAAGTCCAAAAAGAACTCGACGCACCGGAGTGGTATGATGCGCAGTTCACCGGCTGTGATGCCATCGTGCCAAAGCTGAACACCATGCTGACCGATGTGGAGGATCTTCCGAGGATCAACGAACTGGCACAATCCCTTCAGGAGCTGAAAGCCAGCGGGCAGCTCACAAAATTCAAGGCCGTAGTCAGTGCGACGCAGTGTGAGACGCTGGACGATGTCTTCGACCGCATTGAAAAGTTGCCGCAGTATTGCTTCGAGACAAAAATCCGCGATAAAGACGCGCTGGTGCGTGATGAGCTGGAATTTGTTCTCGGCGGCAAGGATGCAGACCTGATCTACAAGCACCTGAACCGCGAAGCCTATGCCGAAGATGTCCTCAAACAGTACGGCGCTGAGATCACGCCCTACGGCATGGTCAACCGCGAGGATTTCGGCCCGCTGCACGAGCCAATTCCGGAACAGAAGCAGGAGCAGGCGCAGGAGCCGCAGATGGGGATGTAAAAAGCGCCTGCCGAAGCAGACGCTCGTCTTATTTCCGTATTTCCATCAGCCGTTCCACCGGAACGCCGAGAACCTCCGACACATCCAGAAGCAGACCGACCGTCGGCTTGCAGACGGCGGTTTCGACGCGCTGCAAATGATTGCGCGAATAGCCCGCCATCTCGGAAAGCTGATCCTGCGTCAGCCCCTGTTCTTTGCGGTACCGCATGATATTTAACCCGATCTGAATGTAATCCTTGTAGTGCTTATCCATGACGCACCTCCCTGCTGCCTCTATTTTACGAGAGATGCCTATAGTATTCGTCGATATACTTTGCGCAAATACGCAGACTGTGTTGTATTTTGGAGAAAATCATGGTAAAATACCACACAGAACGAGTATATACCGAACTTGTGTGGTGAAAGAGCATGATGAGCAACGAATTTGAAAAGGCGCTGGACGCTTTTCTGGAGGGAGCCGAGGCAGACGAAGCGCATCAGGCGCTCTATGACATCATCCGCGCTGCGTTCCTTGCCGGATGGCGCTCGGCGGGCGGCGATCCGCCGCAGGAGCACAAGCTCTTTGAATTGATTCCGGGCGGTAAACCGCTCGAACCACCCAAGTGAATAATGAAATTGCAGAAGGGCCGTTTTCCCGGAGAGGAAAGCCGCCCTTCTTTTTTGCGCCCTTTTCCGGGAAATCGGTCCGGAAAGGACAAATATGAATGATGAAGAACTGCGCGACTATCTGAAACGCTTCTGCTTTGGGCGCGAGCATCTCATTTGCAGCCGCGACCTTGTGCGGCAGAAGAATCTCCGCGAAAGCGATCTGCGCAAAAAAGTCAATCGCCTGCGGCGCAATGCCGTCCCAATCGCCAGCAGCCGCGAGGGTTACTTTTACGCCAGCAACGCCGCAGAGCTTTATTCCACCATCCGGCAGCTCAAGGAAATGCGTGCCGGTCTGGACGCTGCAATTCACGGCTTGGAGCAGGCAATGGAGAACTTTTCTGAGAAGCCGGACGGGGGTGGCCGGGATCGCTAGACCGTTTATCCCCTGGATCGGCAGCAAGGAAAAGCTGATCCCATACATCTGGCAGGTGTTCCCGCCAAGCCCGAAGCTCTATCTCGAACCCTTTGGTGGCGGCGGCGCGCTGCTGCTCGGGATGCAGCCGCAGATCAGCAGGCTTGACATCTACAATGATTTTAACTGTGACCTTGTGAATCTGTTTCTCTGCGCGCGGGAGTGTACCGTTCAGCTCATCCGGGAGCTGCAATTTCTGCCGCTTCACTCAAGAGCCGAGTTTGACCTCCTGCGGGAATTTATGAAGCACAAGGAGCTGCTGCAAAAGCGCATTGCAGACGAGCAAAGCGCCGTGCGCGAATGCTTCACCGGCGAGGAACAGGCAGAGCTTCTGGAAATTCTGCGAGAGCGCAGTGACCTTTTCGATGTGCAGCGGGCGGCGGCGTATCTGAAAATGACCCGCAGAGAGATTTTAACAACCAGCGGTCATGTGTCAAACCAGCAGGCATTACAGAAAGCCCATGCTGAATACGATAAATACAAAAAGCAGCAGGACCTGCGGCTGTCGCCGGTTGAGCAGAGCTTTCTGGACAGCGTAGAACAGTTGGAAAGACTAGAAGATCAAGCGCATTGAGTATAAACCGGGCAAAGAGAAGCACGGTCACTGAACCGTGTTTTTCTTTGCCCTGCAAAATATGTGAGATTATCGGCACGATGTATTCAGCAGCGCCGTTGTCCGTGCATTGATACCCATAAGCTCCCGCTGTGTCTGTCGGTTCGCCTGACACATGGGTATCAGAAAATTTACAGCCTTTCGGATCTGTTGCAGGTCGGAGGAAGTGAGCGCATTCTGATACAGATGCTCCAAAACACGGCTGTAGGCATCCTTCAAAGGTACGGACACGGCAGGCTGAAAGAAATAAGTTGAGATCAGGCCGCCGATCAGGGCGGCTTCGTTATCGGTATACTGCATGACTGCTCCTCCCTCGCAAGAATCAAACGAACGGGGCAATCATACCACAAAATATTGTAGCAGGCTATTCGCAAAACGACGAAATATACGATGCGCGGCAGCGCGGAAAGGAGAAGTTATGAACGTCAGAAAACCTGTGGATTACAGTACAATGTATCGGGAATTGGCCGCAATTCTTGCGCAGAATCTTCCTCAGATGGGCGAAATCCATGCTATCGGTAAGGCTGTCAGCCAGTGCCCGGAGAAAGGCGCAGCCGTCGCAGCCGCGGAGTTTTTGCAGGCGAATTTCCCTGACCACGCAGGCTTTTCCCCTCGCAACGTGCGCCGGATGCGCGATTTTTATCGGACTTATGAAAATGACCAAACGCTCATCCAGCTGGCGATGAAAATCGGCTGGACGCTGAACGTGGTCATTATGGAAGCGGAACTGACGAGAGTACAGCGGATATCCTGTCTGCAAAGGGCTGCAGCTGAAAGACTATCGAAAAAGAAACTTTTAGAGATCATTTTGAACGGAGTATTTGCGGAGGAATCTATCGACGCACCCGACGAAATATGCTATAATATTACAAATGCAAGCGTAGGCAGAACTGAGCAGGCACAATTTGAGCCACCGCTGTGTCGTGTGGCGGAAAGAAAAATAGTTCCAGTGCGATGGAGTCGAAGAAAGCTCCCATTACTGGTTGCCCGTTGCGGACCTTTAATATCGGGTTTTCTTCGCGCTGTTTACCGCTTTCCATATTTGCAGACATGCCTGGGATCGTCATAATAATTTGTAATTAAGTTAAAAAGGCAGAGCGGAAAAATTGATATAATTTATCTGCTGAATTTAATAGAAAGGTGCAACTGGTGTTTGTATGACAGATCATGAACGAATGAGGCGTTATTATAATGCTAAGCGCGTGATGATATTGAATTATTCTGATTTGGAAGAATTCCACAGAACATGTGAAGCGCCAGAACATTTACTCAGAATTACCTCCAACGATGCAACGGTGCAGAGGTTTTATTGTGATTCGCTACGCTTTGTAATGAACTACATGTCTGCATGGTATGCATTAAAATCATTCATTCAGGCTCAGATGAAAAATGCACATTTCTCTATTACAGCAAATTTTAATGAAAAATACTCTGAGCAGATTAGTGAGAGATTTGCAAGGAACGATTTCTCTAGATTTTTTGAAGCGTGCAGAAACACTTTTATTCATGAGGGAATACCATTCGCAAAAATACAAATAAGCGTTGGGCAAGTGGACATGGTTAGAATCATGGTAGATTCTGATGAGTTGAAAAGGAGTTCGTATTTTGAGTCCAAAGGTCTTCCATACATAGATGGAAGACAAAACATTGACTTTTTTTCGGTTTGCAAAAAGCACTACGGAGAGTTCATGGATTTTTGCAAATGGTTTGAAGAAAACATTGAATGGAAAAGACCAACATAAATGCTTACTGAAGGTATTTTATACGGTCAATTTTTGTTCGCAGCACAGATGCCGTGTGCTGACAAGGTTTATATAGTTTACGGCATTGTCTAAGACATTGATCCATATCATTTTTGCAAAGGGCATTGCAGAAAAATTCCTCGAAAAGAAACTTTTGGAGATCATTTTGAATGGGGCGTTTACAGAAGAACCTATCGACGCATTTGTCAGAATATGCTATAATATTAGAAGCTGAACTGAAGAAACGTAGGTGACGGTCATGCAGACATTCAAAATTTTCTATTCTTGGCAATCGGATTTGCCTGGAAATAAGACGCGGAATTTTATACGAGAGTGCATAGACAGAGCCATAAATCTTGCGCAAGAATCAGAAACAATTGAGGCAGAGCGAGATGAGGCTACTTTGGGCGTGACCGGATCTCCGGATATTGTAGCAACGCTTTTTTCAAAAATAGAAAACTGCGATTTATTTATTGCTGATTTAAGTCCCTGTTTTACCGAAGATCAAAAACGTGTGAAAAAAAGCCCGAATCCGAATGTTTTAGTCGAACTGGGTTATGCAGTGAAGACGCTCGGTTGGGAAAGAGTCATTTGCCTTTGCAATACGGATTTTGGCAAGGAATATCCGTTCGATATTGCGCATAATCGAATTACAGGGTTCTCGCTTGATGGTAAGAATAAAAATGAAGTCATGAGTAAGATCGCAGAAATCATTTTTATAAATATTCGTGATATCAGGAAAAAGATGCCACGAGCGAAAGCGGGCATGGCCAGTCATGTTGTCGGTGCATATAGTTTTGTTGACCGTGCTGTTATTGGAGGACTAATTCCAACAAAAATTGGTAAACAAGAAAGCTACCTTCTTCACAATGAGAAGTTACTTTCCGAGGCTAAAAGCTTGTTTACCGAGATACAAGAACTAGAAGCAAAGATGCAGTCAGAACAGGAAACAGAATTAGAGTCTCAAGAAATGTGCGAGCAATCTATTCTTCCAATTAAAGCGCAAAACGAGCTCCGGGAGGCAGTCCGTGCTATGGCTGAGCCTTTCAAAGGGACGGAGCTTCCGGTGGTGTGGAAGCGCATTGAAAAGGACAAAGCCAGAATTAAGCAGTGGCTTGGGATGGAGGTCGAAGATAATTTCTTCGATGTCGGAAAACTTAAGAAAAGCACATTGATGCTGTATCTTAATCAGAGTAATTTCAACGGAACGTATAGCGAAAAAGAAAAATACAATAAGCTGAGAAACCTCTCTTATAACCTGTGGCAACTTGAAATACGGGTAAATTATTTAAATTCGTTTGATGGGATGTATTTTATTCCACTCGCCATACAGAACATTTCAACTGTGCAGGACACAAACATCCGAGTAGTTGTACGGATTGAGAACGGAGATATTATTGAACCGACTGAACACTTAGTTTGGCGTGAATATAATGGCATGCAACATATCTTTTGCAGAGACGATGATACACTAGATGCTGGAATTATCGGTGAATTATTTGCCCCGGTTGAAGACGGAAATATCCACACAGAAATTGCTCCATTCGAACCATACAGTTATATTCCAAAACCGTTACAGCTTGACGCTTATGGACGGCTATCACAGTCACAAAAAACAGAAGAAGACTATAAAGAAGAGTTGAAAGAGTTTATAGCATCTACCAGTGGACATGGATATTACGAATTTGATGTTGCAAATCTACGTCCGAACGAATGTAAATGGCTCAGTGGTGGAATGCTCATTAAACCTATCGATGGAAAGATAAAAGTCCACTATCAGATCCACTCGGATCGTTCTACAGGGGACTTAGGCGGCACACTCGAGTTGTGCTCCGACTGAGTTGTAACATGTATGATGCATAGTGAGTCGGCGCCCTGAATTTTAAGTTGATCCAAAGTGTTCTGAAAACACATGCAGAGTGTCCTTATAGGATCCGAGTATCCTGTAATGGACACTCTGCTTTTTTATTTTCCACAAAGATCATACCGCAGCCTGTTCCGGGGCGTAGCTGAGTGCTACGCCTTTTCTTGTTTCCATGATATGATGAGCATGAAATCGCTGCCTCCTGCCCGAACTGCGAGGAGGTATTCTATCACCGTTACACGCATTTCCCAATCTACGGTCTGAGCAAAGAGCAGTTTGATTACATGGCAGATGCCATCTTGCAGTCTGTCGAAGAAATGAAGCAGGGAATCTGACAAAACAACCGCACGCCGCCGGATCTCGCGGCGTGCGCGCTTAAAAAGGAAGGAACAACCATGCGAGTATTGGCAGTTGGCTGCCACCCGGACGATCTGGAGATCGCCTGCGGGGGTACGCTTCGGAAATATGTCGAGCAGGGCGCGGAGGTCTACACCTGCCATGTGGCGAACGGCAATCAGGGCCATGTGATCATCGAGCCGGAGCCTCTGACGGCGATGTGCGCGGAGGAATTTGAAGAAGCGTCGAGGATTATCGGCGCAAAGCAGACGTTCAACCTGAATGTCGGGGATATGCCGGTCAACAGCCATGACCTGGCTGTCATGGACGCGATGGCGGACGTTGTCCGCTGCACGCGGCCGGATGTCATCATCACGCACTATGATGCAGTGCGAAAACGCGGAGCTGATCGCCGTCATGGAGATCACACCGGAGCTGGCGGAAAGCTGCCGCGCGAAATGGAACTGCAAAAAGGCCTATACGTCTGCGGAAGACCTGCTGAACGATCCGGAGATCGACGCGGTCTATATCGCGTCCCCGGTTTTCCTGTACGCACAGCAGGCAATGGCCGCGGCAGACGCGGGCAAGCACATTCTGATCGAAAAGCCGCTGGCAATGACGGCGGCGGAGGGCCAGAAGGTCATCGAGCACTGCCGGGAAAAGGGTGTTCTCATTGCGGCGAGCTTTATGATGCGCCTCGGCGCCTGCATTCAGGCGATGAAAAAGGCCATCGCCGAGGGGAAAATCGGCAAGATGGTTTCCGCTTATGCGCAGTTTACCTGCTGGTATCCGGATATCCCCGGCACGTGGCGGCAGAAAAAGACGCAGGCCGGCTATGATGCGCAGCAGGATCATGCGGCCACATCGGGAAGTCGAGCGCGGCGTATGCTTGTTTTTTACGTTTTGATATGCTAGGGTGTATTTGAAAACTCCCAACGCACCCGGACAGCGGGTCTTTTCACGCTGCACTGCGCCATTTTTCCTTGGAATACGTCAGTATTCCTGCGAAAAAATGTCTTGCTCAACGCAAAAATTCCTCGCTGCCGGTCACATTGGGAGTTGGAAGAATACACCCTAGATTAAATCCATATCAGGCTGAAGGAGGGCACACCATGATTCAGATTCAGGCGGGCATGCCGTCGGCTTCGTATCAACAGCATTTGAAGGACCAGAACGTGACGCTGCTGTTTGATCTTGTGCGCCGCCGTGTACCCATTTCGCGTGCTGAATTGACGAAGACCTCCGGACTGTCGGCGGCGGCCTTTGCATCCGGCGACGAAGCGGTCACAGTCTGCCTGCAAAGCTATGGTAGAGATCTATGCTGTGCAGTCGTGTCGCTGGTCAACCTGCTGGACGTGCGCGCCGTCCGGCTGGGCGGCTTCCCGTATCTTCTGGGCGAGCCGTTCGCGGAGCTGCTGCGCAGCATATTCGCGGATAATTTTCACATCCTGACCAGCACTGGAGCGCGGAATCTCCAGTTATTTGACTGCAAATACGAGGATGTCCGAAAGGCAGCCGTCTTGCAGACGCTTGAGGCAATTTTCTCAAAGCATTGACGCGGAAAGCGAAGAAAGGAAAAAAGATGACCAGACAATATCAGATTCAAAAAATCACCGGGAAACCGGACTGGAAGGAGATCAAAAAAGCGCCGATCGACCAGCAGCTATGGCTGCCCTGCGAGCAGATCAGCGCCTATGCGCAGCTTGCGTATGATGACAGCAGGCTGTATGTGCATCTTCACGCGGAAGAACCAATGATCCGCGCCGAAAATACCGGCGTTCTCGATCAGCCGTGTCAGGACAGTTGCCTGGAGTTTTTCTTCAGCGCCGCGGCGCAGGATGTGCGGTACATCAATATTGAACTGAACCCCAAGCTCTGCCTCTATTTTGGCTTTGGAACCGGGAATGGCGATTTGATGCGGATCCTGCTTCCGGACGGCGCAAAGACCTTGCATGCAGCCAGCGAAAGAACGGCCGACGGCTGGGATGTGACATATGAACTCCCATTCAGACTGCTGCGCCTGTTCTTCCCGGATTTTGTTCCGCATGGAAAAATCCGGGGCAATTTCTATAAATGCGGCGATCTGACCGCGCAGGAGCACTATCTTGTGTGGAACCGCGTAGACGCAGAACGGCCCAATTTCCATCTTCCGGAGTACTTTGGAGAGCTGATTTTTTCTGAATGAGCAAGCGCCCCGGCTCGGTGATGACGGCACACGGAGTTTTGTGTCCGACACCGCGCTCTGCGCCGCCGTATCTGCGACAAAGGGGTGATGCCGATACAGTAGGAAAATCCTGCTTTTTACACAACCGACCAAAGCTGCTCACAGCGCTTTTGACGTTGAAGCTCGCTGTTGACAAACGTTAGCTTCTGTGATATTCTCGGAATATAACATGCGTTAGCATTTATGGAAGGGGCGGTATGCAATGGAACATCTCAAGCTGTCTGACGGCGAGTGGAAGCTGATGAAAACGCTCTGGGCGGGGCAGCCGTGTACGCTTGCGGAACTGGTGACTGCTTTGGACGCGGACACTGGGTGGAGCCGGGCGACGATCTTTATGATGCTCAAGCGTTTGATTGCCAAAGGCGCGGTCACGATGGACGACAGCGGAAAATTTCAGAAATACAGCGCTGCGATCACGTATTCGGATGTCGAGCCGGAGGAAACGGAATCGTTTCTGTCCAAGGTCTACGGCGGCAGCGTGGGAATGATGGTCTCGAATCTGGTCGGACGCGGTGCGCTGTCCGAACAGGAGATTCAGGAACTGAAAGCCATTTTGGACGCAGCGGAAAAACAGGAGGAATCCTCATGCTGAAAGAAGTTTTGACCGTTTCCGCGCTGATAGCGGTTGTGCTTTTGGTGCGGGCGGTGTTCAAAAACCGTGTGCCGAAGCGGATGCTCTATGCGCTTTGGCTGGTCGTGCTTTTGAAACTCTGCTTGCCGGGAACTTTGTTTTCTCTGCCGGTTCTACCGGCGGAGGACGCGGCAGCTCCGGCGCAGAGCGCAGAGCTGCCCGTACAGACTGCACCGGTTATCCAGCAGCCTGTGCAGTCTACGACACAGCCGCAAGCACCCGCGCAGCAACCGGTTTCCCCGGCACAGGAAACTGTGAAACCGGCTGCAAAGCCGCTGACGACGGCACAGATTTTGCAAATTGTCTGGTTCAGCGGCAGCGCATTGCTCGGACTCTGGCTGTTCGGCGCGTGGGCGGTGTTTACGATTCGGCTGCACCGCGACCGGCGTTTTCTCGGCAAGCGCGGCGGAACGTGCATCTATGTTTCCGGTGCGGTCAAATCGCCGTGCCTTGCCGGCCTGATTCCGGCGGTATATCTGACGGAGGACGTGCTGCAAGCGGACGAGGCGGAATTGATTTTGCACCACGAACTCACGCATTTGCGGCATCTGGATTTTCTCTGGTCGTTCTGCCGGACGGCGGCGGTAATTGCTTACTGGTGGAACCCTTTTATCTGGCTGGCCGCGATTTGCTCCAAGCGCGACGCGGAGCTGGCGTGTGATGAGGCAGTCGCTGCCAAACTGCCGGAAAAGGAACGGCTTGCCTACGCCCGCGCGATTCTGGCACAAGCGCCGCGCAAGGCGTCAGCCCTGAGTCTTGCCGGGCCTCCGGTCAAAGAACGGATTTTGTTCCTGACGAAAAAGCAGCGCACCAGCGTATTGTGTGTGATTCTGGCGCTGCTGCTCGTCGCGTCTGCGACCGGCTGCTCGTTTGCCGAGCTGACACGGAAAAAATCAGAAGAAATCACAAGGCCGGAAGAAGCAGCAGAAGCCGCAAATGCTTCCATCGAACAGAATACAGTGCCGCCCGAGTCGGAGCCTGAAAACACGTCGCTGGAGGAGCGTCTTCCGATTGACGAAGCAGCGCGGGCGGCATGGTCGGACTTTGCAGACACATGGCGGTTGGACTATCTGCCGGACTTTTCGCGCGGGACAGCACCTGCATCGACCTCGGAATATCTGATGTGGGTTTTCACTCGGAATATGGACGCGCTGAAGGAACAGGGCTATATGACAAAATCGTATGTGGAAACGGAGATCCGAGCGCACTTTGAAGTTGAAGATCTGACGCACGAGGGACTTACAAGGACGTGGAACTTTGACGGCGAAGCGTACACGGCTGTTCCGGGCGGCGTAAAGGACCGACCTCTGGCGCGGCTTGACAGTGTCACGACGGCGGAGGAAAATGGGCAGCTTGTTTACTATGTGCAATACACTCTGGTGCAGCCGGATTATCTGGTGCTCAGCGATCAGGAGTGGAAGGCACTGGCAGAACAGATTGCACACGGCGACACAGCGGATTTGCAGGAGCTCGGTTCCTATACGGTTTGCTTTACCTATGAAAACGGAGAGCCGGTCTTTCTGAGCCACACGGAGGTTGTTCAGGAGGGGAGCTTCCTTCGGGATGCGGCATTGCGTGCGAAATTTACAGCAGATGCATCGCGGGTGGCGGACAGTGAGCTTCTGGGCTTTCTGCGCAGCACCGAGCTTGCAGCGAGGACGGCGGGGACATATCAATCAGGTCTCGAGTTCCAGGCCCCGGAAAGCCTGCCATCTGCGCAGCAGCTTTTTATGCTGTTCCTGACTTGGACGAGCGATGCTGCGCTGGAAAGCTGCAAAAATCCGGAGGATAGGCTGTACTACTTTCCGCGCTCTGTCATTTGCCGGACGCTTGACTGCTATCTCAAGGAATATGTCTTTCATATCGCGCAATGTGATGGATATGACGAGCGAAGCGGTATGGTCGTGCTTCCAGTGCTTCCGAATCTTGAAGGCGAGCTGGATATGCAGATGTACGGGAAAAGGCTGGATGGCGGCATCATGACCTGCGGCGTGGATTTTTATTCTGATGAGCGCGACGGCACACCGGCTGCACGGCCTTACGACCGGACGGAATATATGCTGCAATGCTATGACGGCGGGTTTTATATCCTGCGTGCGGAGGGCAGGAGCATACCCAACCCAGAGGAGGAAATCGGCGGCATTCATCCGTGGGACGCATGGGATTTGCTGCCGCAGTCGGTGACGGAGGGCTTCGTGGAGCTTGGCATCGTCGGCGTTTCGCGGGAAGACTATAACGTAGTCAAATACGGCCGCGACGGGCTGTATGTCCATGTGCTGCGTCTGCAGGAGGGCAAGAAAGACACATGGCAGGGGCTGGACGGCAGCGTCAGCTGTGTTTATACGACAAGTCCGGACTATCCGACGCCGCGCGGTCTGCGCGTCGGCGACCCGGAAGCCAGCGCGGCAGAAACGATTGGAGCGCTCTGGGGCAGCTTTGAATATGAGCTGCAGGACGGCGTAATCTCCCGTATGGGGTTCTTCTCCTATTACGACGAGGGAGGCCCAGGCGAAGCGTTTACGATACGCCCGGCGGATTATCAGCCGGGAAACTGATAGAAAGGAGCTGCCATGATACGAAAAGCATTGACGATTTTGGCGCTGATTCTGGCTGTGCTGCTGGTCGTGTCTGCGGCCGGGTGCACGTCTGTGGAGCTGACGCAGCAGAAATCGGACGAGGTCACGCCGCCGGAAGACACGGAAGCTGTCGCGGCCTCCGAATCTCTGGTGCAGCCCGCCGCGCAGGAACAAACAGAGCAAGCGCCGGGCATTGACCAGAGTGATGCAGAATATGACGATGTAAAAACCTGGAGCTGGGCGCCGTATGAAACGCTCTATCGGACGGATGGCGTCCGCATGGGGCTGGTGCGGGAGGCCGATGGTACGCGGCACATCGGGGAAGTCCCCGACACAAAGGTCTGGATCCGGCTGAAGGACGGCACGCTTCTTTCCGACGAGCCGTTTGATGCCTGCATCGACTATATGGGCGAGCCGGAGGGCGAGGTCTACTGCATCCGAAACGGCACCGGCTATCGCTATACCGTCAGCGCCGGAGACGGAAGCTTCCGGCTGAGCGAGGTGGACGAGCCGGAGATTTTAGAAGAAGACCATTTTGGTTATCGCCTGCGCGTTTACCGCTGGGACAGCCGTGAACCGTGCTATGGCATTGTGACCGCAGACGGAGCAGAGGTGATCGCGCCGGTCTATGAGCGCGTGGAGATCCCATTCCCGGATCGCTTCCTGCTCTATGAAGGCGGCGCGTCGCAGGGGCCGGTCATGGGCCGGTGCAGGCTGACGGACGAGACCGGCAGCACGCTCAGCGCGCGCTTCCATTGGATCGACTACAGCGTATTTGACGACGGGTACATCGGGATCGCGGTATGCTACGGCGAACGTGCGGCGTATCCGTGCTATGACGAGGACGGCCAGCCAATGCCGGAGGGCTATTGGCTCGTGGACCGGGATGGAAATCTTCTCAGCGAACGCTTCACGAAGCTTTCCTTTGGCGACGGCGATGAGACGCACACGGCGTCAAAGGGCGATGTTCTGCGTGCCCAGCGCGAGGACGGCACCGAAACGCTGCTGCCGGTCGCGGAGCTGCTGCTCCCATAGGCTGCGGCCGGTGCCTGACACAGAAACTGCCTGAAGCTGGCGGCGCTGGAGCAGAAGCTTGGCTGATAAAGGAACCTCTGAATAAATCCCCGACCGCGGACGACGGATCTTTTCCGCCAATCCTGCGGTTTGAAAAACGAGAAATACATACAGTATTCCATCGTTTTTCAAACCTTGTCTTGACGAAAAATCTCTCGCCGTCCACAGCTGCTGATTTAATCAGAGCTTCCTAGGGTGTATCTGAAAACTCCCAACGCACCCAGACAGCGGGTCTTTTCACGCTGTGCTGCGCCATTTTTCCTTGGAATACGTCAGTATTCCTGCGAAAAAATGTCTTGCTCAACGCAAAAATTCCTCGCTGCCGGTCACATTGGGAGTTTTCAGATACACCCTAAAAAGTGAAAAGCGCCGCCGCGATCCCTGCCCGCTTGGGCTGGACGCGGCGGCGTTTTTTCTTTGCTTGAGCGTTGTGCGGTATTTCCGGCTTTTACGAATGCCGTGTAATCTGTCCTGCATTCTGCGTCTGCGGACAGCTCTGCTGCTTTGATGCGCTGCGCGCTTCCGGACACGTTTTGTAAAGCTTCAGACCAGCATAAACCCGCAGCAGCCGATCTCGGACAGCTCTCGGAAGCCCATGGAGCGGTAAAAGGCTTTGGTTTTCGGCGTATCGTCCGTTGCAAGCATGATCTGCCGCACGTTTTCGTACCGCTTCAAAACGGCGCGAAGCAGCGCGGAGCCGATGCCCTTGCGCTGATATTCCGGGAACACCAGAAGATCCTGCACGAACACGATGGTCTGGCCGTCGCCGACCACACGGATCAGGCCCAGAATCTCCGCGCCCTCATATGCGGCCAGCGTCAGCAGCGAACGATCAAAGCCGCGCCGCAGCGCCTCCGGCTGCTCGGTGTAGGCCGTCCAGCCGACGCTGGCATACAGACGCAGAATTTCGTCCTCGCAATATTTTCGGTATTCCTTGATCTCCACGGGAACGCCTCCTTTTGAATTCTCTACAATGAATTTTAGCATAATACGGTGCGCTTTGAAAGCCCCTTACGGGCCGCGCTGGGCGGTTGACTTTTCGACTGCGTTCCTCTAAAATCAATAGAAAACGAAGCTTTTGAGGGGCGGGAAAAGACATGGATAAAAACGAGATCATCCTTCTTCACGGGACCGAGTATCAGCAGATGGCCGTCCACCTGATGCGCGCGGCGGATTTGCAAAAGGACATCGGCGACAGAACGCAGCGCATCGGCATCAAGCCCAATCTGGTCGTGGACGCACCTGCCGCAAGCGGGGCGACCACGCATCCGGAGCTTGTGGCGGGCGTCATCGAATATCTTCAGCAGGAGGGCTTTCAGAACCTCGTCGTGCTCGAGGGCTCCTGGGTCGGCGCAAGGACCTCGGCGGCGTATGTGGCCAGCGGCCTGCGCGACGTCTGCGAACGGTATCATGTTCCCTTTATCGATTTGCAGAAGGACAGCTCCCGCAGTTGCCGCGCCTATGATATGGACATCTGCGTCTGCGAGCAGGCGTTGGCGCTCGACTATCTGATCAATATGCCCGTTCTGAAAGGACACTGCCAGACCGGCATCACCTGCGCGCTGAAAAACGCGAAGGGCCTGCTCCCGAACACTGAGAAGCGGCGCTTCCACTCGCTCGGGCTGCACCGGCCCATTGCCAATCTCAACACGCTCCTGCCGAGAGGGATCGTGCTGGTCGATAACATCTGCGGCGACCTCGATTTTGAGGAGGGCGGCAACCCGGTCACGATGAACCGCATCTTCTGCTGCAAGGACCCCGTGCTCTGCGACAGCTTTGTCTGCCAGACCATGGGCTACCGCGTGGACGAGGTGGAATACATCGGCCTTGCCGAGCAGATGGGCGTCGGCTGCGCCGATCTGGCAAAGGCGAGGATCACCCGCCTCAACGAGAGCAGCGCTGCGCCGCAGCACTCCACGCGCCAGATCCGCCGTCTCGCGGCCTACGCCGCGCCGGACTCTGCGTGCAGCGCCTGTTACGGCTCGCTGATCTACGCGCTGCACAAGCTGGAGCAGGAATACGGCCCGCTGAGCCTGCCGCAGAAGATTGCAATCGGGCAGGGCTATCAGGGAAAAACGGGAGAGGTCGGCGTCGGGCGCTGCACCTGCCAGTTCCGGCAGAGCGTTTCCGGCTGCCCGCCGACCGCCGCCGATATCTGCGAGTTCCTGCGTAAGAATTTCGCGCTGTAACAAAGGAACGGGGCGCGGCGTTTTTGTCAGAGTATGCGAATTCCGGGAAGTCTTCACGACACGGCAAGGATAAGCTCCGCCGGAAGAAAAGAAGCTTATGGGAATTTGTATCAGGCGTTCTGGAGCGCCTTGACAAAGGCGGCTTTGTCGGGGGCCTTGAAATAGGCGCTGCCCGCGACGAGGACGTTGGCTCCGGCGGCAGCGCAGATCTTTGCGGTCTGCTCGTTGACGCCGCCATCTACCTCCAGCTCGCAGGCGGGATTCTGCTCGTCGATATAACGGCGGATGGCCGCGACCTTCGGCATCATGTCCTCCATGAAGGACTGTCCGCCGAAGCCCGGCTCGACGGTCATGACCAGGATCAGACTACAAAGCGGCAGATAGGGCAGAACGGCCTCCGGCGGCGTCTTGGGCTTGACGCAGATCGCGGGGCGGACGCCGCATTCGCGGATCTTGCGGAGAGCCTCCAGCGTGTTTTCCTGCGTGTCGGCCTCGATGTGGACGGTGAGAATGTCTGCACCTGCCTGACAGAAGCGCTCGACATAGCGGATGGGCCGGTCGATCATCAGATGCACGTCCAGCGGAAGCTCCGTGACCTTTCGGATGGCGGAGACGACGGGCAGGCCGATGGAAATGTTGGGGACAAAAAGACCGTCCATGACGTCGACATGAACATAATCGGCGCCGGCGGGTGTCAGCGCGCGGATATCGCGCTCCAGATTTACAAAATCGGCGGACAAAATAGAAGGGGAGACCCGGTTCATAGAAAAACCTCCAGACGAAGCCTGCAAACCGGCACCAAAACGACCGGCGGCAGCATAGTAATGGATGTGCGGCGCGGCAGCCTGCGCAAGGCTCTTCCCGCGCGGCAGACAGCGCCGCTTAAAATAGGGGCTGCCATCCGGCAGCCCCGCAGGATCTGCATACCGCCATTATATAAGCTGGGGAAAAGCCTGTCAACAGCCTTTCGCGCGCCGTAGGACGCACGCAAAGATGATAGTTCGGAAAAAATATGGTTGACAAATGAGGCATTGGCGATTATAATAATCTGGCATTGAAGAAATGCGCAATATGCGAGAGTGCTGGAATAGGTAGACAGGCACGTTTGAGGTGCGTGTGGCAACCGTCGTGTGAGTTCAAGTCTCATCTCTCGCACCATGATTGCCGAACACTATAGATGAAATGGCAAAAAAGCCAGTCATCTCAACGTGTTCGGCAATTTTTTATTCTCAAAATTCTTTGGTAACTCCATAGATGAAATCACGGATGGCAGGGGTTTTGAACCTCTGCCTTTCCATATTCTGAACACGCAGCAAGCTTTTTCAAAAGAAAATCTGGAAGATTTTCTAATTGGCAAGACATATCGCCCGGAATCTGATAGAATAGAAGCGTACATGGATGTTCCTGCGTTCAAAGGCGGCGGCGCCTACGGCGGAAAACTAAGACCATCCAAACCGGAAGATGAACGCTTCTGGGGCGAGCCTGGTGAAATAAAGTATTCTTATACGGCAAAGGGCGAGCGAATTGAAACGTATATCGGACCGGATGGAAGGGCGTATCTTGAAATTCATTATACAGATCATGGAAATCCAAAAATGCACGACGTTCCGCATGAACATGTAATCACGTGGGACGAATCCGGCTTTCATTTTACCAAAGATCACACGAAAAAGTGCTTATGTAAGGAGGTTACAGGAATGATCTCATGGGTGGGAACAAACAGCTTTGAGGACAATCGCTTCAAAACGATTTCTGATTTTAAACAGTGTATGCAGCGCGGCGGCGAGGTAGAGTTCGAGTGGAACGGCGTCATGTACTGCTGCTTTGGCTGCGTGGAGGATCCGGACAGCGGACGGACACGGATGCTGATTTCGCAGGCGGGCAGCGTCGAGGTAAACACGCGGACAGAAAAATGGTGCGACAGCGCGGACGAAATTCTCGAATACCTGGTAGGAAACGATCGCCTGCGCGATGTGATCACGCAAGTCAAGGTCTGGAGCCGCACCATTTGAATTTCATCTATAGTGTAGTGAAAACGCATGATTGCCGAACACTATAGATGAAATGGCAAAAAAGCCAGTCGTCTCAAGGCGTTCCTGCTCGGCACGTATCATGGTCGCTGCACACATCTTCAGGCGTACTTGGACGAATTTTGCTTCCGCTTCAATCGCCGTAAAACCGGCGATCAGATCTTCTTGCGCCTGGCAAGAACTGTCGCTGCATCTTGTGCACAGCTGCATTAAGCCGATAAGCACATTTTGAATTTACAAAACGCGCTACAGGTACAAGTTTGTCAGACCGGCGTGGTAGTCGAAATACTCTGCGGTGAAGTCGGGCGGACGGGGCGTCCGCCCCTACAAACCTCTTGGTATTGGAAATGCCTCGACTTCCATACGTCAAATATTCAACGGGCGCGAATGAAACGACTCGCACAGCCTATCGTGTGCTTGGGAAACCCGATTGGACGGCCGCCCGAATGGCGTTCCTTGCGGAACGCACGATCGGTGAATGGCACGCAGAAGCAAAATGCTTTTTCAGGCGCGTCAGCGCGATTCCGCGTCCCCAGCGCCTTTTTTTCCCCCATTCTTTTCTGGCAAGACAGAAAAGAATGGGCCGCCGGAGGCACACCGCGCCATTCCGGCGCAGAAAAGATATGGCCCGCGGAGCGGCGGTGACGGCGCTCATAATCGCACCGCGCCTTCGGTGCATTCGAAATGCACCGCCGGAGGCATTCCGCACCAATTGGTGCAGAAAAGAATGTGCAGCCTTCCTCTGCAAAAAACGGAATAATCCCACGCCCTCCCGCATAGAAATATTCCGGAGGGGATTTTTATGGATGCGACCTTGGAGCGGACGGCGATGACGCCGTCGGAGCAGCAGCGGCGGCTGTGCCGCCTGCGGGCAAGCTATCCGTTCGTATATTGCAGGACGCTGACGGCCACGGCGGGCGGACGCCCGCTCCCGGCCCTTCAGATCGGTCAGGGCGATACCAAAATCCTGCTGACGGCGGGACATCATGCCAACGAGTACATTACCTCCATGCTCTGCTGGGAGCTGGTGGAAGCCTATCTGGCCGCTGTGGTGCAGGGCGGCAGCTTCGGCGGACGGGATGCGGGCGCGCTGTATCACAACGCGATGCTCTACGTTGTGCCGATGGTCAACCCGGATGGGATCGCGCTGGTGACGGGAGAGCTTTCACCCGACAGCGCGGAATACCGCGCGGCACAGGAGATCGCCGCCGCGTACCCGGATATTCCGTTCCCGGCGGGCTGGAAGGCCAATTTGCAGGGCGTAGATCTGAATCTCAACTACCCGGCAGGCTGGGAAAAGGCGCGGACGATCAAGGCGGCGCTGGGCTTTTCCGGGCCTGCACCGCGGGACTATCCCGGCGCGCGTCCGCTCGATCAGCCGGAGACGGCGGCGCTGGCGGCATATACCTGCTGCGTCAGGCCGGAGCTGGTGCTGGCCTATCACACGCAGGGCAGCGTGATCTATCACACCTACGGCGGGCTTCAGCTGCCGGAGGCGGACGCGCTGGCGGAGGAATTCGCGGCGGCGTCCGGCTACAGCGTGGAGGAGGCTCCGGCGGAGTCCGCCAACGCGGGCTTCAAGGACTGGTTTCTCCGGCGCTTCCGCCGTCCCGGCTTCACGATCGAGGCTGGCCTTGGAGAAAATCCGCTTCCGCTCATGCAGCTGGAGGAGATGGTGCGGCGGAACGCGCCGCTGCTGGCGGCTGCGCTTGCCAAATAGAAAAGAGTGCTGCAAGGATGCTTGCAGCACTCTTTTTGTGTCTGATGCGGAGGATCAGCTGATAAACTCGATCTTCTCCGAGCAGATGAAATAGAAGCGGCCGTCGGCGTCGTTGCTGAGGACGAGCGTATTGCCGATGGAGCCGAGCAGGCTCGCGCCGACGAGCAGGAGATTGCCCGCCGTGAGCGAGACGGTATGCGCCATGCCGCAGCGGTCCATCGAGGAAAGAATGCCGTTGTTCCGGCAGTTCGGCGGGACAACGCAGGGCTTCGGCTTCGGCGGCTGGCACGGATGGCAGGGAGGCGGACACTTCGGACGCAGGATCTGAAGCAGCGTCTGCTTGGCGGCCTGATAGCTGGCGGCCTGCTGCTCCGGGGTAGCGCCCGCCGCGTCGAAGGCAATGGCGTCCAGCGCACACAGCGAGACCTCGCTGATGCTGACGTTCGGGCAGGAGCATGCGCCGAGCAGCGGCTGGAAGGCTTCCAGCAGGTCGGGGCGGAAGTCGGCGCTGTCGGGATCGATGCGCGCGGCCAGCGCAGTCAGCGCGTTGATCGTGCCCTGTGCGTCCTCCACGCCGTCGAGATTTTCGCTCATGACCGTGAACAGATTTGCGACCGTCTGCGGACGGTAGTATGGAATGGCGTCGTAGACCTGACCGGATACGTCGATCAGCTCACACGAGCAGGGCGTAAAGCGGTTGAACGAGCCGGTGAGCGTGTCGGCGAGGTTGTCATAGGTGCCGGTCTGGCCGCAGGGGCAGACCAGATACGAGCCGATGAGATAGCTGCTTGCCAGGAAGGCAAAGCGGTTGAAATCGATCAGCGCGGGCAGGTCTCCGCTGCAAAGCAGCTGGAGCGCGGCGGCGAGGCTGTCGCGGCAGGCGCAGGTCTCCGTGCTTTCGTTTTCGGCCTCAAGCTCCGGCGGCTCCGCCGGGGTGCAGCAGACCGGCGCAGGATTACAGACGGAAGGACCGGCTGCGCCGGTGGTGGTATAGTTGCCAAAACAATTGTTACTCATGCGATCACTCCTTGAAAAAGGCTTCCGATTCGGATAACGGTATGGAGATTCATTCCGCTACACCTACTATATGCAGGCATTCCTGCCGGTGTGCGTGCCTCCGCTTGACCTTTTTCGACAGGTGCGTTATAATTTTTCCATCTGTTTTTGGAGGCGATGGCTTTGCACATCAGAAAACGGCGCGGCGGAGCGCTGCTCCTGCTGGCGTCGATGCTGCTGGCCCTGACGGCGGGCGTTTCGGCGGCAGACGCGGAACCGGCGGAGGATACGCTGGAGACGCGCGTGGCGCAGTTTATGGAGGAAAACTATCTCAACGAGCAGAATTTCTCCATGTCCTACTACAATACGGTGACCGGCGAGAGCTACGCCTTTGAGGATACGCATATGATGGTCGCGGCCAGTACCTACAAGCTGCCGCTCAACCTCTATTACTACCAGCAGGAGCTTGCGGGCGAGATTGCGCCGGACGCGCTGATCGCGGGCGTTTACAGGCTTTCTGACTGCCATTATCAGTCCTTGGTCTGGTCGAACAACGAGATCTCCGAAGCTATGCTCTACCAGATCGGCAGCTTTCAGGAGTACAAGCGGACAATGCGCACATTTACGGACATGACCGACGACGAGATCGATCCGCGCTACTATTCCGGCAATCTCTACTGCACACGCATGATGATGGATGCGCTCAAGTACCTTTATGACCATGCAGCGGATTATGAGGAGATGCTCAGCTATATGAAGGAGGCTAGTCCGCAGAACGGCTACTTCCGGAAATATGTGACCGAGTGCGAGGTCGCGCACAAATACGGCAGCTTTGAGGGCGCGGAAAACGACACCGGCATTATCTACGCCGGGCAGCCGTTCCTGCTGGCGGTTTACACACAGGATGTGGCCGGAGAAGAAATCTGCGCAAAGGCCGCGCGGCTGATGAAGGACTACACCGACGAGCAGTATGCGATCCAACTGGAACAGGAGAGGCTTGAAACGGAGCAGCGCGAACGTGCGGAGCGTCTGGAGGCGGCCAGGGCCGCGCAGGAGGAATCACAGGAGGGCGCCGAAGAACGCGAGGCCCTGCGCACGGAGCAGAGAGAGGCTGTGAAGGCCCGGCTCCTTGCCGCGGAGGCGGAGCGCCTGGCGGCTGAGAAGGCCCCGGAGGAAAGCGGAGGCTTCCGCCTGCATACAAGGGACTATCTGCTGGTGGCAGGCGGCGCAGTGCTCATTGCGCTGATCGGGTATCTGGGCGTGCACGGCCTCACACGTCATGTGGGCCGCTACGAAAAGCGCTGGAAGGACAAATACGACGGCATGATGAGAAAATAATGCAGGAAGCATGAAAAAAGTGTCCGGCGGCAGGAAATGCATCCTGCCGCCGGATCTTGTTTTCTTGATGTCAGGAGGCTGCGCCGCCGCAGGAGACTGACAGCGAAGCCGCAGCTTGCGGAGCCTGTGCCGGGCTTATTCTGAGGCTGCCTGCCAGTCCTTGCAGACGTCCACCCATTCGTCGCAGCCGGAGTACTGCTCCAGCTCCGGGATGGTCAGCTCGATGGCGCTGTTGGCGCTGCCGCAGGCCGGGAAAACGGTCCGGAAGCGTTTGAGCGATTCGTCGAGGTAGACGCTCACGCCCTCCTTGCAGGCAAACGGACAGACGCCGCCGACGGCGTGGCCGGTGTATTCCGGAACCTCGTCGTGCGCGGGCATTTTGGCCTTCACGCCAAAGCGGGCCTTGTATTTGTGGTTGTCGATGCGCGCGTCGCCCGCCGTGACGATCAGGATGCAGCGGTCACCGACCAGAAAGGAGAGCGTTTTGGCGATCCTTGCGCCGTCCACGCCCAGCGCGAGCGCGGCCAGCTCCACCGTTGCGCTGGAGGCCTCCAGCTCCCGAATGCGTTCCTCCAGCCCGAGCGGGCGGAAATAGGCTCTGACTTTTTCAATGGACATGGTTTTGCCTCCTGCGTTTTTCGGATATTCTATCAGAAGAAAACCAAACTTGCAACCCTTGCGAAAATGCGTTATAATGCCTGCGGAGGGAGGCGGTCCTATGACCAAGACCAACGTGATGCGCCTTCTGGACAGCGCAAAAATCCCATACCGCACGGCGGAATATGCCTACGACGAAAACGATCTCGGCGGAATGCACGCGGCTGCGGGCATCGGTATGCCGCCGGAGCAGATCTTCAAAACGCTGGTCGCACGCGGAGAAAAGCGCGGCTATCTCGTGTTCTGCATTCCGGTGTGCTGTGAGCTGGACCTGAAAAAGGCGGCGAAGGCTGCGGGCGATAAGAAGGTGGAGCTGATCCATGTCAAGGAGCTTCTGCCGCTCACCGGCTATATCCGGGGCGGGTGCAGCCCCATCGGCATGAAGAAGCCGTTCCCGACCTTTCTGGACGAAACGGCACAGCTCTATGACGAGATCGGCGTATCCGCAGGCTGCCGGGGGTGCCAGATTTTGCTTGCGCCCGATGCGCTGATCGATTATGTAAACATGTCGCTCTGCGACTTGACGGAATAAGGAAGGGAGAAACCACATGAGATTTGAGTACAAAACGAGGGGCACATGCTCCAGCAAGATCCTTTTTGACGTGGACGACGGGATCGTTCACAATCTGGAATACATCGGCGGCTGCAACGGCAATCTTCAGGGCATGAGCCGCCTTGTCGAAGGGATGAACATTGACGACGTGATCGCGCGCGTGCAGGGCATCCATTGCGGCATGAAGCCGACCTCCTGCCCGGATCAGCTGGCGCAGGCGCTTTTGATCGCAAAGGAAAAGCTTGCGAAGGAAGCGCAGCCGGAGGCGTAAGCGCGGAGCTGTTTCTCAAGACATAAAAAGTGCGGACTGCGATGCAGTCCGCACTTTTTCCATATGCAAATGCTCAGAAAGCCCTGCACGTTACCAGTTCCGGTATTTGCAGTTGCCGATGAAAAAGACGATGCTTTCCGCGCCGAGCAGGATCAGATCCGAGCCGATCAGCGCGCCCATCGACACGAAGGAGAGCATCGGGTCGAAGAGCATCAGCACGCCCAGCACGATGCCGAGCACATTGGCGATCAGTGTCAGGTAGTAGCTGCCCTTACCGGCGACCAGACGCACGATGTTCAGGTGCGTCAGCCGGGAGATGCAGTGCGTCAAAAACCAGATCGGGAAGATAATCAGAAGCAGATTTAGCCCGATCTCCGGGTGCGCGATCAACGCACAGCCTGCCAGCACGCTCAGAATGCCCGTGACCAGCGAGATCGTCGGGCCGAAGCCGGTGTGGCGCTCCATCACGATGTAAAACGCAATGTCCACAAGCCCTGTGAGCAGCGCGATGATCCCGTAGACCGCCACAAAGCTCCGCAGAGCTTCGCGCGGCTGGAAAAGCGTGATGATACCAAGGATCAGCAGCAAAATGCCCTCGATCAGTTCCAGCCATCCAAGGCGCTTGCGTGTATTCATGCTTTTGCCTCCTTATTCTCGTTCACGATCTGCATAAACTCGTCGCCCGTAATGGTCTCCTTCTCATACAGGAACGCGGACAGCTTATCGAGCAGCGTCCGGTTCTCCTCCAGAAGTTTTCTGGCCTTTTCATGCTCTGCCTTGACCAGCGCGACGACGCGCGCGTCGATCTCATTCTGTGTCTGTGCCGAGCAGGCCAGCGACGTGTCGCCGCCGAGATACTGATTGCTGACCGTTTCGAGCGCCACCATATCGAAGGCCTCGCTCATGCCGTAGCGCGTAATCATGGCGCGGGCGAGCTTTGTCGCCTGCTCGATGTCGTTGGAGGCGCCGGTCGTGATCTCGCTGAAGACAACCTCCTCCGCCGCGCGGCCGCCGGTCAGCGTGGCGATCTTATTTTCCAGCTCCTGCTTCGTCATGAGCACCTTGTCGGTCTGCTCGACCTGCATCGTGTAGCCCAGCGCGCCGGAGGTGCGCGGGATAATGGTGATCTTCTGCACGGGTGCGGAGTGCGACTGGAGCGCCGCGACCAGCGCGTGGCCGATCTCATGGTAGGCCACGACGTGCTTTTCGTGGTCGGTCATGACGGCGTTCTTCTTCTGATAGCCCGCGATGACGACCTCAATGGATTCCTCAAGGTCCGCCTGCTCCACGACGCTTCTGCCGCTGCGGACGGCGCGCAGAGCCGCTTCATTGATGATGTTGGCCAGCTCCGCGCCGGACGCGCCGGAGGCCATCCGCGCGATGACATGGTAGTCCACGTTGTCGGCGGCTTTGATCTTCTTCGCATGGACCTTCAGGATCGCTTCACGGCCCTTGAGGTCGGGCAGCTCGACCGGCACGCGGCGGTCAAAGCGTCCGGGGCGCGTCAGCGCCGGGTCGAGGGACTCCGGACGGTTCGTTGCGGCGAGAATGATAACGCCGTTGTTGCTGTCGAAGCCGTCCATTTCGGTCAGCAGCTGGTTGAGTGTCTGCTCACGCTCGTCGTTGTTGGAGAACTGATTGTCGCGCTTTTTGCCGATGGCGTCGATCTCATCGATAAAGACGATGCACGGCGCCTTTTCCTTTGCCTGACTGAACAGGTCGCGCACCTTGCTTGCGCCCATGCCGACGAACATCTCCACAAACTCCGAGCCGGAGATGGAGAAGAACGGGACGTTCGACTCGCCTGCGACGGCCTTCGCCAGCATTGTCTTGCCGGTTCCCGGAGGGCCGACGAGCAGCACGCCCTTCGGCATGGAAGCGCCGATGTCGGTATATTTTTGCGGATCGTGGAGATAGTCCACGATCTCCTTGAGGCTGTCCTTCGCCTCGTCCTCACCCGCCACGTCGTCGAAGCGGATGCCCTTCGTAGACTCCACATAGACCTTGGCATTGCTCTTGCCCATGCCGAACATCATGGCGTCCTTGCCGCCGTTCTGGGACACGATGCGTTTATAGAGCATCTGGCCGACGAAGAAGAACAGCACCAGCGGCAGCAGTCCCGTCAGCAGATAGCTGAGAAGGGGAGAGGTGGTCTGCGCGACATCCTGCGAGAATTTTGCGCCGGATTCGTACAGCCGCTGCGTGAGCGTGGGGTCGTCCATCGCGCCGGTCTTATAGATCTGCGTTTCGTCCTTGTCGGTGAAGATGATCTCGCTGTCCTTGACCTCTACCTCGCCGATGTTCTTTTCCTCGATCATGCGCATGAACGTGCCATAATCGGTCTCCTCGACCTGCGCCTGCATCAGCAGCGGCGAGACGATCCAGTTGAACAGCAGGATCACGATCAGAACAATGCTGTAGTAGTAGAGCAAAGGCTTTTTCGGTGATTTGACTTCCTTCATCAAAATGCCTCCCTGTTTTTGCCGCGCACTGCCGCGCGGTCTGACTTCTAATTCGTATTTTACCCATTCGCACCGAAGATGCAAGGGACAAATGCGAGAAAATGTGTAAAAACACCGCACAGCGCGTGCGTTTGAGTAGAAAAAGCGATGCCTGCGGCAGATAAAGAGCGGGAGCGCCCGTTGGGCACTCCCGCAGGTATCCACTTACTTTTTCAGCTTGTTGTCCACAACGTCCTTGAGAACAGCGGTGAACGCATCGAGCGTCATCGCGCCGAGGTCGCCGTCCGCGCGGTGACGCGGCGAGACCGTACCGGCCTCGATGTCGCGGTCGCCGACGACGAGCATATAGGGGATCTTCTCCATCTGCGCGTCGCGGATCTTCTTGCCGATCTTCTCGCTGCGGGTATCGACCATCACGCGGTAGCCCTGCGCGGTCAGCTTGGCGGCCTGATCCTTGCAGTAATCGACAGCGCGGTCCGTGACCGGCAGGAAGCGAACCTGCTCCGGCGCCATCCATGTGGGCAGCGCGCCGGCATACGTCTCGATCAGGTAGGCAAGCGTGCGCTCGTAGCAGCCAAGGCTCGTTCTGTGGATGATATACGGCAGCTTCTTCTCGCCGTTTTCATCCGTGTAGTACATGCCGAAGCGCTCAGCCAGCAGCATGTCGATCTGGATGGTGACGAGGGTGTCCTCCTTGCCGTAGACATTCTTATACTGGATATCGAGCTTCGGGCCGTAGAACGCGGCTTCGTCGATGCCGATATCATATTTGACGTCGAGATCGTCGAGGATCTTTGCCATGACGCTCTGCGCGTGATCCCACTGCTCTTTGGTGCCCTCGTACTTGTTCTTGGGGTTCGCGGGATCCCACTGGGAGAAGCGGAACGTGCACTTATCAAGCAGGCCGACTGTGCTGAGGCAATACTTGGCAAGATCGAGGCAGTCACGGAATTCATCCTCCAGCTGATCCGGGCGGAGCACCAGATGACCCTCGGAGATCGTGAACTGACGCACGCGGATGAGGCCGTGCATTTCGCCGGAGTCCTCGTTGCGGAAGAGCGTGGACGTTTCGCCGAGGCGCATCGGCAGATCGCGGTAGGAGCGGCCACGGTTCAGGTAGACCTGATACTGGAACGGGCAGGTCATCGGACGCAGGGCGAAGCATTCCTTCGTTTCGTCCTGCGGGTCGCCGAGGACAAACATACCGTCGAGATAGTGATCCCAGTGGCCGGAGATCTTATAAAGCTCACGCTTGGCCATGAGCGGGGTCTTGGTCAGCAGATAGCCATGCGCCTGTTCGACGTCCTCGACCCAGCGCTGCAGAAGCTGAATGACGCGCGCGCCCTTCGGCAGGAGGATGGGGAGACCCTGACCGATGCAGTCAACCGTGGTGAAGTATTCCAGCTCGCGGCCCAGCTTGTTGTGGTCGCGCTTGAGGGCTTCTGCCTGCTCGGCCAGATACTGGTCAAGCTCTTCCTTCTTCGGGAACGCGACGGCGTAGATCCTTTGCAGCATCTTGCGCTTGGAGTCGCCGCGCCAGTAAGCGCCGCAGCACTGCGTCAGCTTGATGGCGTTGCCCTTGATGCGGCCGGTGGAGTCGAGGTGCGGGCCTGCGCAGAGGTCGGTGAACTCGCCCTGCGTGTAGAACGAGATGTGCGCGTCCTCGGGCAGATCGTTGATCAGCTCAACCTTATACGGCTCGTCCTTTTCCTGCATATATTTGATGGCCTCTTCCCGCGGCAGCTCGAAGCGCTCCAGCTTCAGCTTTTCCTTGCAGATCTTGCGCATCTCGGCCTCAATGGCGTCAAGATTTTCCTGCGTGAAGTTGAACGGCGCGTCAAAGTCGTAATAGAAGCCGTTGTCGATGGAAGGGCCGATGGCGAGCTTGACTTCGGGCCACAGACGCTTGACGGCCTGCGCCATGACGTGGGAACAGGTGTGCCAGTACGTTTTGCGGTACTGCGGGTTTTCAAACGAGAATTCATTGTTTTCAGACATTTTCATTGCCTCCCTGTAGTTTTTGGGGCAAAACAAAAACTGCTTCACCCCTGATACAATTTCAGGGGTGAAGCAGATACGCTCCACGGTTCCACCCTGCTTACGGATCGCTCCGTCGCTCGTGATCTCTGTAACGGGAGAACCCGGTTTTCCGTACTCACGGTGCTTTCAGGAAAACGGCTCGGAAGGGGTGATCCTGCCGCGGCTGCCGGGACTCTCGCACCATACAAGTCCCTCTCTGAGGCGCCCTTCGGCAAAACCTTGACTTCGTCTACGCTTTTTCGCCTAGATTATAGCACTCTGTTTTCCGTCTGTCAAATGGAAAAATATCTGTAAAAAATTTATCTGATTTGTAACGATTTGAAGCGCAAATATTCGCCGCCTTTCTACAAATATATATTTTTATGTAAACGACGCATCATTTCCCGAAAGTGAGCGGGCGTGAAAAATTGTCGATTTTATGTATACAAATATATTATGCTTGACTTTTCACGAAAAAATAATATAATTCATAATATAACAATCGCGTCATATATTTGTAACGACTTTGTAACCGCTGGAGCACCGGCGGAAAAGGAGGCATTCCAATATGAAACGCACCTTCAAGATCGGCCCATTTTTACCGGCGGCGCTGGCGGCGGCAGCGCTCTGCGTCTGTCTGATCGCGGCAAGTCTGCCTGCCATGGCCGAGACCTCTGAGGAAGCGCAGCCTGCGCAGACGGCGGCCGCGCAGTCCCCGCGGCAGATCCTTTCCGGACGCGCGGATCGCCCGATCGAGGTCAGCTATACGTCGGCGCTTCCTGCGTCTGCGGCGGTAAAAAGCGCCGCTTCGGCGCTGCCCGCCGCAGAGGAGACGCCCGCGGAGCCGGAAGCTTCCGAGGCGCTGAACGTGAAAAAGCCGCATTCCGAAACGCAGGAGGACGACCGCCCGGCAGACCTGACCCCGGTGCGGGAGACCGCGCCGGACACCGAAACGGCGGAGGCTCTGCCGGACGCCGAGGCACAGACGGCGGCGGAGACGCCGGATGATCTCGTTCTGCTCGACACCTTCATCGCCACGGCCTACTGTGTGACCGGCACGACCTCGACGGGTACATACACCACGGTCAACCGCACGCTGGCCGTCAACCCGGAGGTGATCCCCTACGGGACGCACGTCTGGCTGTATCTGGACGACGGAACGTTCGTCGGAGACTATTATGCCGAGGATACCGGCTCGAACATGATGGAAAATCCGTATGTGATCGACATTTACATGGGCGAGGACTCCTACAACGAATGCATTTTGTGGGGCGCGCAGCATGTGAGCGTCTATGTGGAAGCGGACGCATCCTGAGAGTTGAAAAACTGCCCTCCGTTTGGTACAATGACGGTACCAGACGAAGGGCGGATTTTTTATGGATCTTTGTAATATCAACGACATCAAGGCGCTTCTGGCGCGCCACGGCTTCCATTTTTCCAAGGCGAAGGGACAGAATTTCCTGACGCAGAGCTGGGTCCCGCGTGAGATCGTCGAAGCCTCCGGCATCGATGAGCACTGCGGCGTTCTGGAGGTCGGCCCTGGCATCGGGCCGCTCACGAACGAGCTTTGCAGGGCCGCAAAGAAGGTCCTTGCGGTCGAGGTCGATACCTCGCTCCAGCCCATCCTTGCCGAGACGATGGCCGGAAACGAGAATCTGGAGATCCTCTTCCGCGACATCCTGAAAACCGATATTCCCGCGCTGGTGCGCGAGGAATTTCCGGGACTGCGGCCGATGGCCTGCGCGAATCTGCCATATTATATCACCTCGCCCGTGCTGGCGGCGCTTTTGGAGAGCCGCAGCTTTGAGGCCGTGACCGTCATGGTGCAGAAGGAGGTCGCGCAGCGCATCTGCGCGCGGGCCGGAACGGCGGATTACAGCGCGTTTACCGTGTTCTGCCAGTATTACGCCGTACCGGAGCTGCTGTTCGACGTACCGCCGTCCTGCTTCATCCCGCAGCCGAAGGTCACCTCGGCGGTGCTCCGGCTGAACGTGCGGACGGAGCCGGTCTGCGAGATCACCAGCGAAAAAATGTTCTTCCGCGTTGTGAAGGCCGCCTTTGCCCAGCGTCGGAAAACGCTTCTCAACGCGCTTTCCTCCGGCTTGGGGGAGCTTTCCAAGGAAGCGCTTTCCGAGCTTCTGACCGGCTGCGGCCTTGCGCCGTCCGTCCGCGGCGAAACGCTGGATATTCCCGCGTTCGCGCGCATCGCCAATGCGCTTTCCGCGCGGGCGGAGGCTTAAATGTATTTCGTCTATATCGTGCGCTGCCGGGATGGAAGCCTCTATACCGGGGCGGCTGCGGATCTCCGCCGCCGGATGCATGCGCACACACAGCAGACGGCGGCCTGTGCGCGCTATACACGCAGCCACCCCGTCGCCGCGCTCGAGGCGGCGTGGCGGACGCAGACGCGGCCGGAGGCGCTGCGTCTGGAGGCGCTCATCAAGCGCCTGACGCGCGAGGAAAAGCTTCGCCTCATTGCCGCGCCGGAGACGGTCGCCGCCGTGTTCGGCGAAAAGCTCCGGGGCGCACAGTATGCGCCGCTCCCGCCGGAGGAACTGCATTTGTAAGAGTGCTGCCGCGCTCCGGCTGTTCGGATATCTGCGCCGCAGGGCGTCTGGATATAATTTTTCTACAGAAAGGGTGGTTTTTATGACGATGCATCGTGTAGGGAGGGCGCACGCTTTCTGACCCTCCAAATTTAATTGGAGGAATGTAAATGGAAAACAAAAATCGAATCATCATCCGCGAGGCGGTCGCGGACGGCGATAACGCCGCCTTCTGGGAACAGCTCTATGCCTATTTCAAGCGGGACATTTTCCCGGAACCGGAGGATCCGGACAGGGAGTATTTCCTCGGCGGAGAATACCGGGAGCAGATCCAAAGAATCCATGATCGGGCGGCGGGGCGCTGCCGATGGCTGTTTTTCAGCCGGGACGGGCAGGATATCGGGCTGGCGATGCCCGTGATCTTCCCTGTGGAGGACGGTAAGTGCTTCCTCATGGAATTCTGTGTATTCCCGGAGTTTCGGGGCAGCGGCACCGGCAGACGGTGCGCCGCTGCGCTTCTGGACTGGGCGAAGGAAAACGGCGCGCGCTATGCCGAGCTGAATTGCGGCGACACGCGGCGAAGCCGCTTCTGGGAAAGCGTCGGCTTCCGAAAAAACGGCGCGGACGAATGGGGCGAGCCGCTGATGCTCCTGCCGCCGGAGGATGATGTGCCTGTGACCGTCCGGCGTCTTACGGAGCCGGAGGACTGGCAGCTCAAAAAGCTGGAGAACGGCTTTTTGACGGAGGTCGGCGAGGAAGCACTGACCGAAGAAAAGCAGAAGCGCCTTGCCGAAGCGATCCGTGCGGAAAAAATCTCGTTTTTCCTTGCCATGCGCGGCACACGCGCCGTTGGAATGTGCAGCGTCGCGCGCTGCTTCTCGACCTTTTCCTGCGGGGATATCGGCGTATTTGAGGACTTTTTCATCGAGCCGGTCTTTCGGAGGAAGGGGATCGCGCGGAAGCTCACGCAGGCCGCGCAGGCATGGTGCCGTGAAAACGGCATGGCCAGCCTCACCGTCAGCTGCGCGCCCTGCGACGAGGGCATGTACCGTGCACTGGGCTTTGCGCTGCCGCTCGGACAGAGCTTCGCCTGCCTGCCGCAGGAGCAGTAGGCAAAATAGAAACACGCGCCGGAAGGCGCGTAAAATACACATAAAATGTGCGTACAGGAAACGGTACGCACATTTTGCTACTCACCGAGCTGCGCCTTTTTTTCGCAGTCCCTGCATAGGATCGTCCAGCTTTCGTCCACATTGGAGCTGTCGCTGACGCGAAGCTCCTTGCCGCAGCCGTCGCAGTGGACGATCCTCCCGCCGCAGCCTGCCAGCAGCAGACTCAGCAGCAGCGCCGCCAGCAGCGCACAGAGGCGTCTGGATCTTCGCATATTGCCACACTCCTTCGACCGTTTTTTACAGTATAGCATAAGAAAACGCATAGCGCAAGCCTGCTTTTCGGCGGTTTGCACAACTTTTGCGGGAACGCGGGCATTTTATCCGTGCTTTGACGCCTCTGGCGCGTCAGGACCCCACTGCGGCAGCGGCAGACGCTGCATCGCGCCGAAGATCTTCGATTTGAGATCCGGATACTGTGTCTGGAGCTGCGCGATCAGCTCCTTGACCTCCTGACGCTTGGTATGCTTGTCCGCAGGACAGACATTGTGTACAACCGGGAGCTGCCGGCTCTGTGCAAAGTGCTCAATGGCCTTCTCGCCGATATAGAGCATTGGCCGGATCTGCGTCACACCGCTCCGGGAAAGATAGGTGACCGGCTCAAAGCAGCCGATGCGGCCCTCGTATAGAAGGCTCATGAGAAAGGTCTCCGCCGCGTCGTCAAAATGGTGCCCCAGCGCGACCTTGTTGAAGCTGTGCTCTGCGATCAGGTCGTTCAGCGCGCCGCGGCGCATTTTGGCGCACATGGAGCAGGGATTTTTCTCCTTCCGGTAATCGAAAATGATCGGGCCGATCTGCGTGTGCTTGCAGGTGTACGGCACATCGAGCTGCGCGCAAAGCGCCGCGACGGGCGAAAAATCCATGCCGTCGAGGCCCATATCCACCGTGAGCGCCTCCAGCTCAAAGCGCTTCGGGTAGTATTTCCGCAGCTCCGCCAGCAGGACGAGCAGCGTCAGCGAGTCCTTTCCGCCGGAGACGCCGACCGCGATGCGGTCGCCCTCCGAGATCATATGATAGTCCTCCACGCAGCGGCGGAGCTGGCCGAGCAGCTTCTGCATGGCGCATCGCCTCCAAAAAGTAATTTGCGTTTCGAGAATACGTGAGTATTTAAGAGATTTCGAGAGAATTTAAAAGTTCTTTCGGGGAATTCTTAAAAAAGACGAAAATTCCGGTTGACACCGGTTTTCCAATGTGATATAAAATATAGGCGCGTTTATGAGGCTATTGTATGCGCGCCCCGAACTTTTGTCAAATTTTTTGAATGCAAATCGGAGCAGCCCCGCACGATCCCAGCGCGGCTGCGGCGGAGACCAGAAACGCCCGGCGCGCCGGAATGGTGCGGTGTTGCTCCAAACAAACGGAGGAAACAGACATGACCACTATGGTGAAAAAAGAGAATGTCCAGAGAAAATGGTACGTTCTCGACGCAGCCGGCAAGCCTCTGGGCCGCACCGCTGTGACCGCCGCCAGACTTCTGCGCGGCAAGCATAAGGTTGACTTCACGCCCAATGTTGACTGCGGCGATTTCGTCATCATCGTCAACGTGGACAAGGCGATCCTGACCGGCCGTAAGCTCGATCAGAAAACCTACTACCATCACACCGGATGGATCGGCAACCTGAAGGAAGTCAAGTACAACAAGCTGATGGCTGAGCGCCCCGAGTTCGCAATGGAGCTGGCCGTCAAGGGTATGCTTCCCAAGAACGTTATCGGCAGAACCGCTCTGACCCGTCTGCACCTGTACAAGGGCGAAGAGCACAAGCACGCCGCACAGAAGCCCGAAGCCTGGACTTTGGACTAATCAGGAGGTAACAGACTATGTACGAGAGCAAAAGACAGTATCAGTACGGCACTGGCCGTCGTAAGTCCTCCATTGCCCGTGTCCGCCTGTATCAGGAAGGCACCGGCTCCATCACCATCAATGGCCGCGATATCGACGATTACTTCGGTCTCGATACCCTGAAGATGGTCGTCCGTCAGCCTCTGGCTGCTCTGGATCTGGTCGGCAAGGTCGATCTGGTCTGCACCGTTGAAGGCGGCGGCGTTTCCGGCCAGGCCGGCGCGATCCGCCACGGCGTCGCCCGCGCTCTGCTGGGCGTCAACCCCGAATTCCGTACCGCTCTCAAGGCCGCCGGTTTCCTGACCCGTGACCCGAGAATGAAGGAAAGAAAGAAGTACGGTCTCAAGGCAGCTCGTCGCGCGCCTCAGTTCAGCAAGA
>ERZ791919.38-NODE-38-length-148386-cov-9.710115_pt1 | contig 148386 bp, 149 predicted proteins | sample MGYA00510137_ERZ791919 | MGnify/ENA primary metagenome ERZ791919 (study PRJEB30046, sample SAMN00792059) | human gut metagenome | study: EMG produced TPA metagenomics assembly of the A metagenome-wide association study of gut microbiota in type 2... | reverse complement strand
GAGGACGGCCCCGCGGCAGCGGCGCCTGCCATTCCCCTGCGGCGTCTCTCCCCCATTGGGGTGAACAGCACAGTTTTTCCTTGACAGTGAGGGGCTGTTGGCGGTAGTATATATGGGTAAAAATATAGGGTAAACTCCTATGAGATACTACTGAAGATAAAGGAAGATGTATTATGTTCCAATTTGACCATGTACGGACCCGTTTTGCCCCCAGCCCCACAGGCTATATGCATGTGGGCAACCTGCGTACAGCGCTGTTCGCTTATCTGGTAGCCAAGAGCAACAACGGACGCTTTTTGCTGCGGATAGAGGACACCGACCAGGAGCGCCAGGTGGAAGGCGCCGTGGAGATCATCTATAAGACGCTGAAGGAAACCGGTCTGCAGTGGGACGAAGGTCCCGATATCGGCGGCCCGGTGGGCCCCTATATCCAGAGCCAGCGAATGGGTATGTTTAAGAAATACGCCGAGCAGCTGGTGGAAAGCGGTCACGCCTACTACTGCTTCTGTGATAAGGAGCGGCTGGACGAGGTGCGCAAGGTGCAGGAGGCCTCCGGCATGGCACCCCGCTATGACGGTCACTGCCGCAATCTTTCCAAGGAGGAGGTCGCCGAGAAGCTGGCGGCGGGTATCCCCTATGTCATCCGGCAGAAGGTGCCCACTGAGGGGACCGTGACCTTCCACGACGAGGTGTACGGCGATGTGACCGTGGAATGCAGCACGCTGGACGATCAGATCCTCATTAAGGGCGATGGCATGCCCACCTATAACTTTGCCAATGTGGTGGACGACCACACCATGGGCATCACCCATGTGATCCGCGGCAATGAGTATCTTTCCTCCGCGCCCAAGTACAACCTGCTGTACGAGGCGTTCGGCTGGGAGATCCCGAAATACATTCACTGCGCGCCCGTCATGCGGGACGCCACCCACAAGCTCTCCAAGCGGCACGGCGACGCCTCCTACGAGGACCTGGTGCAGATGGGCTTTTTGACCCCGGCCATCCTCAACTACATTGCGCTGCTGGGCTGGAGCCCCAAGGGTGACCAGGAGATCTTCTCGCTGGAGGAGCTGGTAAAGATCTTTGATATCTCCGGCATCACCAAGAGCCCGGCGATCTTTGACATGCAGAAGCTGCGCTACATCAACGGCGAGTATATCCGCAAGCTTTCCCCTGAGGAATTCTACGAGAAGGCGCTGCCTTGGATCCGCAAGACGGTGAAGAGTGAGACCGCCGACCTGCGGGAGCTGTGCACCGTGCTGCAGACCCGCTGCGAGGCGCTGAGCGACATCCCGGAGCAGGTGGACTTCATTGACGCGCTGCCTGACTATGACATTGAGCTGTATACCAGCAAAAAGATGAAGACCACCCCCGAAACCGCCAAGGAGGCGCTGACCGCCGTCCTGCCTATTCTGGAAAACCTGCCGGAGTGGAACCAGGAGGCCATCCATGCCGCGCTCTTTGCGGAGATAGAGAAGCTGGGCGTAAAAAACGGCTGGCTGCTGTATCCGCTGCGCGTGGCCGTTTCCGGCAAGCAATTTACCCCCGGCGGCGGCATAGAGCTGGCGGTGGTGTTGGGCCGCGAGGAGACGCTCCGCCGCATCCGTACCGCGCTGGAGAAGCTGGGCTAAGATAAGGGCAAAGCTGTGCCAGGCCATGCCCGCACAGGCCCGGGCGTATTCTGAAAAGAGAGCCGCCGTCCCTAAACGGGGCGGCGGTTTTGCCTATTGTCGGCGAGCCTGAAGGAGAAGGAGGAAACGAAATGACGGAACTGGAAAAGCTGCACGCCGGTCTGGAATATGACATGTGGGCACCGGAAATAGACGCCCTGAAGCTGCGGGCAATGACGCTGTGCCGCCGGCTGAACGCGCTGCCCAAGGAGGCCAAAGAGGAGCGGACGGCTGTGATGCGGGAGCTTTTTGGCAGCGTGGGAGAAAACGCCGCCGTGATGCCCTATTTCAGCTGCGATGACGGAAAAAGCATTTTTATTGGAAAGAACTTTTTGGCCAACTATAATGTTTCCATACTGGACCGTGCGCCGGTGCGTATCGGGGACTATGTTATGATTGGTCCGCACACCCTGATTGCCACCGTCAACCATCCCATCTCCCCTATGGGACGGCGGAAACACCTGAGCGTGGCCAAACCGGTGACTATCGGCAATGATGTGTGGATCGGCGGGAATGTGACCATCCTGCCCGGCGTGACCATAGGGAACAATGTGATAGTAGCCGCAGGCGCGGTGGTGACAAAGGATGTGCCGGATAACAGCCTTGTGGGCGGGGTGCCGGCCAAACTGATCCGAACGATAGAAAATGACATCCCCGAAGAAACGGGAGAATGAGAAAAGCGGCATAGCCATGGCTCCTTTTGGGGGCGGGCTGTGCCGCTTGTATGTGTGTTTAGTAGTAGATGCGGCGGCTGCCGGAAACGGTCTCCCGGGTACAGTAGTCAATCCAGGCGACGGCGCCGGGGATATCCTTATCTCGAATATGGCCGCACAGGCGGCAGCTGGTCTGATACAGGGTATCGATACCATGTAAGGCGCAGAAGCGCTCCCACAGGACCAGCACCGAGGAATAGAACGATCGGAAGATGAGCGGCAGCAGGGTATTGCCGCTGAGCATGGCAAGCTCGTGCTGGAAGGCAAATGCAGCCTCCGCCGCCTGACGGTTATCCCTTGCCTGACGAATGGCTTCCACTTTTTCCAGCAGCAGCATGTTATCCAATTCGGTGACATGAGGGATGATATCAGCGACGGCCAGCTTATCTAGGGCATCCCGCACCTCCAGAATGGAGCGGATCTCTTCGTTACGCAGCCGGCCGCGGTTATAGGTCATAATGGATTTGAGAGTTTCCATCGTGCCGGCCCGGCGGTAATCGGCGACAAAGGTGCCCACCCGGGGACGGACATCCAAAAAGCCGCGGTTTTCCAGCTCCACGATGCCGCTATTGACCACCGCACGGCTGACCCCCATCGACTGAGCCAGCTGGCGCTCCGGGGGGAGCTGCTGTCCCACCGGTAGTTCACCGGAAAGAATCTTGGCTTCGATATTACTGATAAAGAGCTCCTTGAGGGAGGGAGATATGAGTTTTTCAAATTCCATGACAGGTTCCCCTTTTTAAGCGGCGCTGTGGTATGGCCACATACCACAAAGGCGTTTTTCTCTATTTTAGGATAATTTGCTGAATTTTTCAACCATTTTATACGAAATTCTCTTGTTAAATGATTGACATTTATGAATTATCGTGATATATTCGGGGCGGGTAATAAAGTCTGTTCCATCTGGTATGGCCAGATAGGCCAGGCTTTGCGGCCCGTGAGGTTACTATGAGGGTTTCCAAAAAATCAACAGGAGGAATGTAACATGTTATTCCAACTCTACGGCGAGACTGCCGGCTATCAGCTGCTGGGTTTCGTGCTGGTGTTCACCGGCCTGGTGCTGGCCAATGAATTTGCCCGCCGCACCAAGACCGGTGGTATCATCTGCTTCCTGGCGCTGCCTGCTGTGCTGACAGTGTATTTTATCGCCATCTATATCGGCGCAGCCAATGGCGCCGAGTGGGCACTGAACAACCAGACCTACACCAACATGAACAGCTGGTTCCACTATGCCAAGCTGTATGCCGCCACCGCGGGCTGCATCGGCTTTATGATGCTGAAATATAAGTGGAGCATCGGCAAGACCGATTGGTTCAAGGTATTCCCCTTTGCCATTGTTGCCATCAATATTCTCATCGCTGTGGCCAGTGACTTTGAATCCGGCATCCGCGGCGCCAAGGCCATGATGGAATTCGGCGACCGCTGGTGGCTCTCTTCCGAGAATGTGTGGCTGTACGGCGGCTGGTGGAACTGGGTGAACGGCATTGCCGGTATCATTAACATTTTCTGCATGACCGCCTGGTGGGGCATCTACTCTTCCAAAGACAAGAAAGACATGCTGTGGCCTGATATGACTTGGTGCTACATCCTGGCCTATGACCTGTGGAACTTTGAGTACACCTACAACTGCCTGCCCACCCACTCCTGGTACTGCGGTCTGGCGCTGCTGCTGGCCCCCACCTTTGCCAACCACTTCTGGAACAAGGGCGGCTGGATCCAGAACCGTGCTAACACCCTGGCCCTGTGGTGCATGTTTGCCCAGGTATTCCCGCTGTTCCAGGATAATAGCATATTTACCACCATCACTTCTGTCTACGCCGATGGCTTTATGAACCCCGCAGTTCGTCCCACGGCGGCGAACCCCACTGCGCAGGGCGTTGTGGCTATTATTGCGCTGGTGGTAAATGTGGTCATCCTGGCTTCCATCATCAAGCGGGCAAAGGCCCAGAAGAAGAACCCCTACAAGCAGGAGATCTTCTGCGATCAGAAGGACTTCCAGGAGGCTATGGCGAGAGTGTAAGTCCTGCCCCATATGCAATAGGCAAATAGCTGCCGGTCCGGAACACCAAAGCAAGGTGTTCCGGACCGGTTTTCTGTTTATCCCGGATTTTGCGGGAATGCTGACCAGCGGATAAGCGCGCGGGACATCCAGCGCTTATTATGCTGAACCGCGAAACGATTCAGTCCTTTCATTCCATATTGACAAACGGTTTAACATGAAGTAGAATAACGGTACGCTATTCTACAAATAGATAAAAGGAGAAAGAAGATTTATGAAGCGTATGAACAAACTGCTGGCACTGCTGCTGGCAGTCATCATGGCGGCTTCCTTTGCCGCCTGCGGCAATGAGCCCGCACCTACCCCCGATCCCGAGCCTGCTCCCACCCCCGCCATCACCTACCCCCTTACCGTGACGGATATGGCTGGTCGTGAAGTTACCTTGGAGAAAGAGCCCGAGCGTATCGTTTCCGGCTACTACATTTCCTCCTCCGCCTGCATTGCTCTCGGTCTTACCGATAAGATGGTTGGCATCGAGGATAAATCCGCCAAGCGCCCCATTTACAAGCTGGCGGCTCCCGCCCTTATCGACCTGCCCAATGTCGGCTCCGCCAAGGCTTTTGACCTGGAAGCCTGCGTCAATGCCAACCCCGATCTCGTTATCCTGCCCATGAAGCAGAAGGACACCGCCCAGACCCTTTCCGAGATGGGCATTGCCACCCTGCTGGTCCTGCCGGAAAGCCATGAGCAGCTGATGGAGATGTTCACTCTCATCGGCACCGCCACCAACAGCATGGAGAAAGCGACCGCGCTGATCGAGTACTACAACACCAAGCTGACGGCAGTGGCCGAGCTGACCAAGGACCTGACCGATGAGCAGAAGCCCGTTGTATATATCGGCAGCACCAGCGATATCCTGCGCACCGCCCCCAAGGAGATGTATCAGGCTTCCCTCATCACCACCGCGGGCGGCAAGAACGCCGGTGATGTACTGGAGGGTACCTCCTGGACCGATATCGATAACGAAACCTTCCTGACCATGAACCCCGATGTAATTGTGATCCCCACCGATAACTTTGCCGTAAGCAGCCCTGACTACACCGCAGAGGATGTGCTGAATAACGCCACCTTTGCCGATGTGACCGCCGTGAAGAACGGTGCCGTTTATCAGATGCCTGTCGGCTTTGAGGCTTGGGATTCCCCCGTTCCCTCCGGTATTCTGGGTACCCTGTGGATGCTGCATACCCTGCACCCCGAGCTGTACACCGCCGAGCAGTTTGCCGCAGATGCCGATGAGTTCTACTTCACCTTCTACGGCTTCCATGTTGCGTTGGATCAAGCGGCCTGATCCCTCTTTGGAATGACCTACGGGATACTGCCGAGCGCGGTATCCCGTTTTTCTATCCGCCGTTTGCTTTTTTGCGGCACATGCGGTACAATAAACCCACTTTGGAATTAGAGGGAGATACCATGCAGGAAACCATGCTGCAAAATCGAAAACCCGTGATCCGCTCCTACTGGCTGGTGGGGGCGTGCATTGCCGTGGGCTTTATTGCCTCCATCTGCATCGGCAATTACCCCATTTCGATACGGGAGATCATTTCTATCCTGACCGGTGGGGAGGTCGGTGCCATGACCCGCAAGGTCTTTTTCACGCTGCGGCTGCCCCGTACCTGCATGGGTGTGATGGCTGGCGCGGGGTTGGGCGTTGCCGGCTCCGTTTATCAGATGATCTTTCGCAATCCGTTGGCGTCCCCCGATATCATCGGTGTTTCCAGCGGTGCCAATCTGGGCGCCGCCATTGCCATCGTCAGTGTCGGCATCGGCGTGGGCGGCATTGCGTTGGGCGCCTTCGCGGGCGGGCTGCTTGCCGTGGCGTTTGTGATGCTGTTGGTGCGGGCGACCCGTGCCAATACCACCGCCACCTATGTGCTGGCGGGTATCGTTATCTCGGCGGTCGCCAAGTCGGTCATTATGCTACTGAAGTACTATGCCGACAGCGAATCCAACCTGGCCGCCATTGAATATTGGACAATGGGCTCCTTTGCGGGTGTCACAGCCTCCAAGGTGCTTTCTATCCTGCCGTTCTGGCTGATCGGTTTTGTGGGGCTGTTTTTGCTGCACCGTCAGGTGGGGCTTCTCTCTTTGAATGAAGAGGAATGCCGAACACTGGGAGTGCGGCTGTATCGGGTAAGGCTGACGGTGCTTACCCTTTCTACCCTGCTGGTCGCCTCAATCGTCAGCATTACGGGGCTGATCTCCTTTATCGGGCTCATCGCCCCACACATCGCGCGCATGATGATAAAACGGGAAAATACCGATACTATGGTGCTTTCCGCCATGGTGGGCGCTGCCGTAATGCTGGTGGCAGATATTTTTGCCCGCAGCCTGTATGCCGGTGGGCTGCCCATCAGTATTCTTACTACTATCATCGGTGTGCCGGTGCTGGTGTACTTTATGTGTAAGCGCAAGGAGGGCAAGGTATGAGTACATTGCTTTCTTTGCGAAATATCCATACCGGATATGGCAGCAGGGAAATTGTCCGCGGTGCTTCCCTTGCGGTAGAAGGCGGGGAATTCTGCGCGCTGCTGGGGCTGAACGGCTGCGGCAAGACCACTCTACTGCGCGCCGCCTGCGGTCTGCTGCCGATGAAAGAGGGCAGCTGTATGGTGGGGGAGACCGAAACCACCCATCTGGACGAAAAAAGCCGCGCCCGCCTGATGAGCTATATCCCGCAGCGCGGCAGCCCTATTATGGGCAAAACCGTGCTAGAGGTCGTGCTGATGGGCTTTAACGCCCGACTGCGTCTTTTGGATTCCCCCGGGGAAGCACACCGCCGAATTGCCATGGAACATCTGACCCATTTGGGACTGGCAGAACTGGCAGGGCGGGACTATGCTACTTTAAGCGAGGGGCAGAAGCAGCTGGTGATACTGGCGCGCGCCCTTTCACAGGATACGCCGGTGATGCTGATGGACGAGCCGGACAGTGCATTGGATTTTGTCAACCGGCATATGGTGCTGGGAAAAATAAGAGAGGCGCTGCATGAGCGGCAGCAAGCGGGGCTTATCACCCTGCATGACCCCAACTTTGCCCTAAGCTACTGCGACCGCCTGCTGCTGATGCAAGACGGCACCATAGTGACCGAAATTGATATGAGAAATACCGACCGTGCGACGATAGAAGCGGCACTTGGTATAATATACGGAGAAATAGCCGTGCTGGAATATAAAGAACGATATATCATGACCAGGCGATGAAAACCCAATAGATATTTGAGGCGGGAGGATACCCAATGGGTGTCCTCCTGTTTTGACTTAGGATACAGTATAATGATAGATCATATGACCACAAAATTCTAAAAAAACGCCTTGAGGGAAAAGAATCTATCTGTTATAATTTTGTAGTATAGACTGATGAAATCCTATAAATCCAAATGAGGAAATGGCGTAAAAATGGCATAAGCCCAAAAAAGCCGCAAAACCCCATAAAACAAAGATTTTTTAAGGAGATGTAGAGATATATGAAATTAGGTATCGTCGGCTTGCCGAATGTTGGCAAGAGCACCATATTCAACGCCCTAACCGGCGGCAGCGCCGGGGCTGCCAACTATCCCTTCTGCACCATCGAACCGAATGTGGGCATCGTACCTGTGCCGGATCCCCGGCTGGATAAGCTGTGTGAGATGTACTCCCCCGACAAGGTGACCCCGGCGGTCATCGAGTTTGTGGATATCGCGGGGCTGGTGAAGGGGGCCTCCCAGGGCGAGGGCCTGGGCAACAAGTTCCTTTCCCATATTCGCGAGGTGGATGCCATCATCCATGTGGTGCGCTGCTTTAATGACGGCGAGATTGTGCATGTGAGCGGCGAGATTGGCCCGGCGCGGGATATTGAGACCATCAACCTGGAATTGGTGCTTTCCGACATTGACCTAGTGGAACGGCGGATCGACCGCTGCAAAAAGGCTGCCAAGGGCGGCGATAAAAAGCCGCTGGCCGAGGCAGCGCTCTTCGAACGGCTGAACGAGTGGCTGGGTGAGGGGAAATCCGCCCGGAACTTCCCCTGCACCGAGGAAGAAAAAGGGCTCATCGCCGATTGCCCGCTGCTTTCCAATAAGCCGGTCATCTATGTGGCAAACCTCAGCGAGGCCGATTTTGCGGGCGACCTGAATGAGAACCCGCTTTACCGGCAGGTGCTGGAGATAGCCGAGGCGGAGGGCAGCCGTGTGGTGCCCATCTGCGGCAAGATCGAGGAGGAGCTTTCCCAAATGGAGCCGGAGGACCGGCAGATGTTCCTGGAGGAGCTGGGGCTGCATCAATCCGGCCTGGACCGGTTGGTGACCGCCGGCTATGATCTTTTGGGATTGATCAGCTTCCTCACCGCCGGCAAACCGGAGGTGCGCGCGTGGACGATCACCAAAGGCACAAAGGCCCCGCAGGCAGCCGGTAAGATCCACAGCGACTTTGAGCGCGGGTTCATTCGGGCGGAGGTTGTTCCCTACGAAACTCTGATCGCGTGCGGCTCCCTGCAGGCGGCCAAGGAGAAAGGGCTCATCCGCAGTGAGGGCAAGGAATATGTGATGCAGGACGGCGATGTGGTGCTGTTCCGCTTTAATGTTTGAGGAAGCGCCGGCGCTCGCCCCCTATGGCAGGGAGGGCGCCGGTTTTTATGGAAAGGGAAGCATGCAAGGAAGGGGGCGGCGCCCGTGCCGCAGGATAAGCGATACCGCAGCGGGAGCGCAGCCGCCGGCGGCGGAATGCTGACGCTGTGGCTGACCATGCGGGCCAATGCGTGGCTGCGGCAGGAGTGGCTATCCCTGCTGGCGGAAACTGCTGCGGAGGGAATAGGGCTGGTGCTGCAATTTCTCATGCTGGGAATCCCGCTGGTGGTAACCATAGAGCTGCTGCGGCTCCCTGCCGCCCAGCCATGCCCACTGCGAGAAGGACAAAACGGCAGCCTATGGCTGGTGCCTGCCGGGTTGGCGGTATTACTGGGGGCTAACTTTCTTACCCTGTTACTGCAAAATATGCTGACCGGATCCGGGATGTCCACCCCCACGCCGCTACCGGAAGAACCCCTAACGATCATTTTTTCGATGATTGGATCCGTTCTACTGCCGGCGGTGATGGAGGAGCTGCTGTTCCGCGGGGCAGTGCTGCACGCGCTGCGCCCGGCCGGGGAAAAGCTGGCGATATGGCTCTCCGCACTGTTATTTATGGGGGCGCACGGCAGCCTTTCCCAATGGCTGCCCGCACTGGCAGCCGGATTGGCGCTGGGGATCGTGACCTTTTATACCGGAACGCTGCGCTGGGCTATCTTGATCCACCTGTGTAATAATATCATCGCATGGGTGACCACTTATTTTCCCTCACCGCTCACAGCCGTTCTGCTGCCGGTTGGACTGCTGATTTTAGGCGGCATTGCGCTGCTCCGTCTGCGCAGGATGCCCCGATGGGCTCCGGCACGCGGGTACCCCCGGCTGGGGGTATCGGTACCGCTGGTGTTGGCGCTGTTATTGCTGTTGGGGAACGCACTGTTCCCTGCTGTTTAGATTCGTACGGAGAGCTGGGTGGGACCCCACAGAGACCCATGTGCTCTCTCCCCAATAATCCTGTTGAAGGGAGCCAAAGGATGGACCACGAAAAGTACATGCGCCTGGCCCTAATAGAGGCAAAAAAAGCCGCCGCTGCCGGAGAGATCCCAGTAGGCGCGGTGGTGGTGTGTGGCAATACAGTACTGGCCGCTGCCCGCAATGACCGGGAAGTGACCCATTCTCCACTGGGACACGCCGAGGTGCGTGCCATAGAGATGGCCTGCCAGGCCCGTGGGGACTGGCGGCTGGATAACTGCACCCTGTATGTCACACTGGAACCCTGTCCCATGTGCAGTGGAGTGATCCTGAATGCGCGGGTGGGGCAGGTGGTGTATGGTGCCGCCGACCCACAATACGGCTGCCTTGGCTCCCGGTTAAATCTTGCACACCTTGACCTGGGGGCCGCCCCTCGGCTGACCGCCGGTATACTAGCGGAGGAATGCTCCGCTCTGCTTTCGGATTTTTTCCGCGGGCAGCGACAGGGATAAGGAGGAACCATGCTGTATCACGCTTCGCCCATTGGCGGGCTGACCGAGCTGCGGCCACACATTTCCAACCATGGCATCCCACTGCTGTACTTTTCGCAAAAACGAGAAAACACCTTTGTTTACCTTTCCAATGCCGTGGAAAAGTACTGCCGGGAAACTGGCTTTGCATACAACGGTCCATGGAAAAAGTGGGGACCCTACGGCTTTACCGATGATGGCAGGCAGCGGCTGGAGGAATACTACCCAAACGCATTGGAAGAAACCTATCGAGGCGTTTCCGGTTACATCTATACGGTAGAAAAGGTGATCCGGCGGGGGCATCCTGTTCCTATCCCCGATACCGTAACCTCCCGCGGGGCGGTGGAAGCGACAGGCTGTGAATTTATCCCGGATGCGTGGGAAGCCATTTTGCAGGCGGAGCAAGAGGGATTGCTGGTACTGCGCCGCTACGAAGAAATGACTGAAAGAGAAGCAGACTGGCTCCGGCGGACGGTACGGGAGGAGTATCGCCAGGCGGAGGATCACCCAGAATACCAACACTTCCTGCGGGATAAGTTCGGCATTGACCCGGAAAGTTTATAATGTAAAGCAAAAGCACACTTTACCCCATGGTGGGGAGAGTGTGCCTTTTTTCTTTTTTCGCTTTGTTCAGCGGGAGAGAACGGGCCGCCCGCCGAAGGCGGGCCAGCGGTCGCAGACCGCTGAAACCATCCGAAGGATGGTTTGGCCTGCGGCCCAATGTTTCGGTTTGCAGAAAACCGAAAAGTTCCACAATCAATCCGGGATGGTAGGCACGGCTTCCGGCGGGATGGGACAGGTATAGCTTTCCGCGGTACGCCCTGCAAATTCCGTTTTGGCTGCAGCAATCAGCTCCGGCTGTTCCAGCAGATCAATGGCTGCGGCGCACAGCACCTTACCGGCGGTGATTGCCGCCTTATGCCCGATGGATGTTTTTCCGCAGGAAACATTCTGCCAGCTGTGGCCAGGACAGCCATTGGGCCAAGATGCCACATGCAGCTGCGCCGTGGGGCACTGCCAGCTGACATCCCCCACATCGGTAGAGCCAGGGCAAAAGGCTTCCCCGGTGAAAAGTGGAAGCAGCACATCATTCATCGCGCTGCCGGGCAGGAGCGTTTTTACCTGGGCGGCATAATCGGCATTTTCGCTGCCGCTTCCCGGGATATGGCCGCCGGCATCATAAGTAGTGGCGAGCTCTGTAGCAAAGGCCATTTCCTCTGGGGTATGTTGGGGCACACCCACTTCGGCAAAATTCTGATACAGCAGAGCTTCCAGCACATGGTTGGGGATGGTCTCCGCCACGCCATCAATGAACTTCCGTTCACAGGTGGTGCCGGTCATCAGGGCAGCTCCGGCAGCGATATCATCCACCCGTTTTTGCAGCTCCACCGCCTTTTTTACCTGCGGGGAGCGCACCATATACAATACCGATGCTTTGGACTGCACCACATTGGGGCTGCAGCCGCCTCCATCGGTCACGGCATAGTGGATGCGGGCCTGCGGTTCCATGTGCTCCCGCAGGAACTGCACCCCCACATTCATCAATGTTACCGCATCCAAGGCACTGCGGCCCCGCTCCGGGTTCCCGGCCGCATGGGCGGCCACCCCGTGGAAAATATACTGCACCTGAATGCAGGCATTGCTGGAGCCGGTCGCCGCCTCGTTGCAGTCATCGGGGTGCCAGGTCAGAGCAGCATCTAAGCCGTACCACAGCTTTTCCCGCGCCATAAAAGCTTTGGCCGCGCCGCCTTCTTCGCCGGGGCAGCCATACAATACTACCGTACCAGGGGCACCACTTTGCTGCAAATAATGCTTGATACCCAGTGCCGCCGCCAAAGCGCCGGCCCCCAGCAGATTATGTCCGCAGCCATGGCCGGTCCCACCGGGGGTCAGTTCCTGCTTTTTGATACTGCCGCCCAGCTGGGAAAGCCCGGAAAGGGCATCATACTCCGCCAGAATGCCAATAATGGGACGCCCGCTGCCATAGCTGGCGGCAAAAGCGGTGGGGATACCGCAGATGCCCTCCTCCACGGCGAAGCCTAGTTCTTTCAGCATTTTGCAGTATAGAGCAGCGGACCGCACCTCCTGCAAGGAAAGCTCGGCATATTCCCAAATCTGATCGGCAACGGAAGCAATCAGCTCTTTATTCTCTTCAATGGTGTCCAATGCCGCTTTTTTTAGTTCTTCCATGTTATCACAGCACCTTTTTTAGGAAATTTTGCAGTCGAGGGCTCTGCGGATTGGTAAAGATGACTTCCGGGGTTCCCTGTTCGCCCAGCTTGCCCTCTTCCATAAACAGCACCCGGCTGGCTACTTCGCGGGCAAAGGCCATCTCGTGGGTGACAATGACCATTGTCATCCCCTCATGGGCCAGTTCCCGCATGACCTCCAGCACTTCGCCCACCATTTCGGGGTCCAGGGCGGAGGTGGGTTCATCAAACAGCATCACTTCCGGTTCCATGGCCAGCGCCCGCACAATGGCGACCCGCTGCTTCTGCCCGCCGGAGAGCTGCGCCGGATAGTCATTAGCACGGTCGGCTAGGCCAACCCGGCCCAGCAGAGTCATGGCTTTTTGTTCTGCTTCGGCCTTGGGCACCTTTTTGATGCGGATAGGAGCCATGGTGAGATTCTCCAACACCGTTTTGTGTGGGAACAGGTTGAAGTGCTGGAACACCATGCCCATCTTTTGCCGGTGACGGGGCAGATCGACCTTTTTGCCGGTGATCTCCACGCCATCCACCTTGATAGAGCCGGCGGTTGGTACCTCCAGCAGGTTGAGACTGCGCAGGAAGGTGCTTTTGCCGCCGCCGGAGGGACCAATAACCGCAATGACATCGCCCCGGCAGATATCCACCGTGACGCCATCCATGGCGTGAACGGCGCCGCCATTATAGTACTTTTTCAGATCCGCTACTTCGATAATCTTCTGCGCCATTTACGCCACCGCTCCTTCCCGCTTTGATTTGCGCTGCCGCGCCGTACCGCTTTGCCGGTCGCTGCGCTGCATCTTGTGCTCAAAGTGCCCAAACAGCTTACTGAGAGCAAAGGTCATGATAAAGTAGATGATACCGGTGATGACCAACGGCTCGATGGGCAGGTAGGTGGCGCCCCGGATTTGGAGATATTGGGTCATCAGGTCGCCAATGAAGAAGGTGGAGGCCAGCGAGGTATCCTTGATGATCATGATGAATTCATTGCCCAAGGCCGGAAGAATGTTCTTGACCGCCTGCGGCATGATAACGAACCACATAGCGCCCCGTTCGCCAAAGCCGAGGCTAAGCGCCGCTTCCCGCTGACCGGGATCGACCGCCTGAATGCCGGAACGAATAACCTCCGAGACATAGGCGGCGCTATTGCAGATGAGGGCGATAGCGATGCACAGGAACTTCTGCTTATTGAGGGCGGGTATCAGCATGGGCAGCCCGAAGTAAAAGAAATACAGCTGCAGCAGCATGGGTGTGCCGCGGATCACCTCGATGTAGATGGTGGAAAGCCAACGCAGCGGCGCTACTTTGGACATTTTCATAAGTGCCAACAGCGAAGCAAACACCACACCGCCCAGCACCGTAATGGCGGAAAGCAGCAATGTGTAGCTGACGCCATCAATGAGGTACTTATCCCAATATTTGAGGAAGATGGCTGCCATCTTCTCAAAATCGCAAAATTTAGCTCCTGTCATATGGTCATTCTCCCTTTAGCACGGCCGCCGGAGCCCTAAACGGCTCCGGCAGTCAATCGATAATGTCTATCTTCTTATCAATCCAGCGTCAGCTCCTTGGCGTTCTCGCTCTTGCCCAGTTCGACGGCCGCATCATACCAGGTGCCATACAGACCGGCTTCATAGGCCTTGGCCAGTGCCACATTAACAGCCTCCAGCAGTTTGGTCTCGCCCTTGGTCATCAGAATAACATTGGCCTCGTACTCAGCCTTGACCTCGAACTGGAACTCACAGATGACGAGATCGGGGTTGGCGTCGATGATCATATCGGCATTGCCCTTAGCGACCGCCAGTGCTTCAATGTTGCCGGCTTTCAGCTCCATGACGCCCACGGCAAGGTCACCGATGGTGATGGGGTTGGCATCCGGGATCTGCTCGGTCAAAAGCTGCATCTGCAGGGAGGCATTCTGCGCGCCGACATCCTGCCCGGCAAAGTCCTCTACCTTGGTGTACTTGGCGGCATCCTCTGCCTTAATGAGCAGCACCTGCTCGGTCTCGTTATCGCCGGCATAGTAGTAATCGGAGATCTCGTAGTTTTCGGCTCTGGTCTCCGTCCAGCTGTAACCGGAGATGGACATGGGAACGGAGGCCGTGTAAACAGCAGTCTGGCTGGCATCAAAGCTCATCGGCTCGATGACAAGGGAAACATCCAGCTCCTCGGCAATAAACTTGGCGAGGGAAACATCAAAGCCAACATACTGTTCCTGGCCGGTCTTGCTGGAATCCACAAATTCCATCGGGGAGAAATCGGGGCTGAGCGCCACATGCAGCTCGCCCTCTCCCTTGATTTTTTCCAGCGCGTTGGCATAGGTGGGGGCAGCGTTGTCACCGTCATTGCCGTCATTGTTCGCGGCCGGGGTATCATTGCTGCCGCAGGCCGCCAGGGCCAGTACCATCATTAGGGCCATCAGCATCGTAATCAGTTTTTTCATGTTCATTTCCATCCTTTCTTGATTCTCTCCCGTGCGGGAGCCTTTTGGGTTGATTGGTTTTCGTCGGGAGGAGCGTCTCTTGTTGATATTGCATACTTTATCACTAAATATTCATTATGTCAAGCTGATTTATGAATATTTATTCGCAAATATTCAAGTTTAGTGAATAATCATACAATGCAGCACGCTGGGGCGCAGGTTCTGTGCGTTTTGCCGCAAAAAGATACGCTGCCCCGGCCTTTCGGCTAGGAGCAGCGTATCTTTTATATCTGGAGAGGGGGAAATGTCAGTGCTTCTTCAGTGCTTCATAAATACCGGCCGATTCCAGCTTGGGGCGCAGCAGCGCTGCCAGCAGGTTGGAAACCACAATGGCAAATACGGCATTGATGCCGCCGGTAAGCATCTTGGGAACAGTGGCAATGAATGCCGCAGAAAAGACACTGCCGCCCAGGCACAGCACGACAATGCTCTTGCCAATATAGAGGAGCCAGTAACCCACGGCACCACAGATAGCAGCGACCCAGTTGCGGGCTTTATTTTTGCCGGCTGCACCGCCTGCGTGGGCTATGCCGCCGCAGATGGCACCCATGGCAAAGAAAAAGATGAAGGTGAGCCACGCGCCGGCGGCCCATTCAGGATAGGTCAAATCGAACAGGGCGGAGCCAATACCTGCCGCCAGGCCGCCAGTCCAACCGCCGAACAGCAGCCCGGTCAGCAGGCAAATGGCATTGGCAGTCTTGAGCTGTGTGGTGCCGGTGGGGGTGGGAATACGAATGCCCAGGAACATGGTACAGACAAACACCATAGCAGCCATCAAGCCAATGATAACGATGCGGTACAGGGTAAAACGGGAATTTTTCATAGGGTAAGCTCTCTTCCTCTCTGGGGATTCCTCGGCTTACAGCGTGCGGTAGCCTCGCGGCAGCTCCTTTTGGGTCAGCCAGCCCAGTGTGCGCTCCAGCATCACACCCTCGCGAGAATCGGCGCCGTAGCCAAAGGTCGTTTTTACGGTGATCTCCACATACCTCGTTGCCCGGTCCATCGCCATAGCAGGGCTGTCGCCCTGCATCAGGCCGGCTGTCAGCACTGCGGCAAACAGATCGCCCGTGCCGGGATAACGCACCGGCAGGTATTCGCTTACCGATTTCCAGTAGCCGCCGCGTTCCCGATCATAACACAGGTTGGCATATTCCCCGGTGGTAAGCGCTGCCCCGGTGATAACCACTACCCCCGGCCCCAGGGCCGAAAGCCGTGCCAGCAGGCTGCGGGCCTGCCCCAGCGAAAGGGGGGCCGTATTCGGCTCCTCACCCAGCAGCAGTGCTGCTTCGGTCAGGTTGGGGGTGATAACATCGGCATGGGTGGCCAGCTCCCGGATACCCTGTACCAGTTCCGGCGTAAAGCCGTGGTACAGCTTGCCGTGGTCGCCCATCACGGGGTCCACCACCTTCATGGCCGCGGGCCATTCCGCAAAGAGCCCCTGGCACAGCGCAACCTGTGCCACCGAGCCCAAATAGCCGGTGTAGACGCACTCCATGGGCAGACCCAGTGTACGGTAATGCGCCAGCGCTTCGGTCAGGTAGTCGGTCAGGTCGCGACGGGCCGGGGTGCCAAAGCCCCCGGTGTGGGTGGATAATACCGCAGTCGGCAGCGGGCACACCTGCACCCCCATTACCGACATGGCCGGCAGAATAACGGAAAGGGAGCAGCGGCCCAGGCCGGAAAGATCGTGCACAGCGGCACAGCGGGCAGGACGGTCAGTTCGGTTCATGGATGATCTCCTTTTGTGATTCAATCATATTCCGCCGTCAGGCAAAACGCAAAGCGGCAGCGCCCGGCTGGAAATTTTCCGTTTTTGGTTAAAATATAATATGATAATAACTATTTTCCGCGCAAAATACAACATCTTAGCCATGGAATTTTGGCCGGTTTGAACGACGGTTTTTGTGTATGATATCAATTGTCATAGTTTGTTTTATTATAAAATCACTTTTGTTGTGTAAATAGTAGAACCTGTATTTCCAAACATTACAGCGGGTAGCAGCCCTGGCCCGGTGCAAACTAACCATGCAGACAATGAAAAGAGAGAAAAAGTTCTGCCGGAAGGGGTTATGAATTATGCACTTCACAAGCAAAATACCTGCCGCCATGACCGGCATCGCTATGGCGGCCGCCACAGCCGGCACCGTAGCCTATGTAATGAACCACACCACCCCGGCACAGCGCCGGCGGGCCATCCACCGCACCGCCAGCCGCATGAGCGCGGCACTGGACCACATGGCTGATACCGTGTGCCGCACCATGATGGGATAACCTCCCATCCAAGCCAAAGGAGCCGACCCTTTTACTGGGCAGCTCCTTTGGTAATACATATTAAAAGGCGTAATTTAATCTTTTTCCAGTCGCAGGGCCGCCACCGTAATATCGTCCGGTTTTAACTCTCGGCAGCGCAGACGGGCGGCTTCCGCGATACGCCGGCACAGCTCGGTGGGATCTTCTCCATCCCAGGCAGCCAGCTGCTCCTCCACCCAAGGCTCCTCGGTGGGAACACCATCACTTACCATCAGGATGAGATCCCCCTCGCGCAGGTCAAAGCGCCGTTCCACCGGCTCCACACAATCCAATATTCCAGCCGGCAGGCTGGTGGCTTCCAGCCGCATGGCACGCCCCTGCCGCCGTAAAAAAGTGGGGGCCGCTCCGGCCTTATAAAATAATGCCGTTCCGGTGTAGCAATCCACTACCGTAGTATCCAGCGTTGCCAGTGATTCCCGGCCACCCTTCACCATCAGGGCGCTGTTTACCAGCCGCAGGGCACTGCCGCAGGGGATTCCCGCCTCCAGCAGCCGCCCCACCAGGTTGCACAGCATTGCGCTATCCAGCGCAGCAGGCGCGCCGGTGCCCATCCCATCGGAAAGAATGAGCGCCTGTATACCCTCTTCTCCCTTTACCAGCCGCAGTGTATCGCCGCAGGTACCGTTTTCCTCTGCGGGGAGCTGAACCTGCCATTGACCCAGTGTGTAGCAGGGCTTTTCTCGGTAGGTCAGCAGCAGGGCACCATTCTGCTGGCTGCGGGCAGGCCCGGCCATTTCCAGACCTGCTTCCGTCGTGATAATCTTCCGCAGTCTTTCGGCATCCACCCGCTGCAGCAGCGCTGCCGGGAATGCTAACCGCACCGTCAAGTGACCGGCGGTTGTTGTCCAACACAACACCTCCCGCAACTCTCGCTCCACCGCCAGCAGGGCTTCCGTAATGCGCTGCGTCAGGCCCTCCCCGCATGGGGTGATCCCGCAAGAGTACTCCGAAAGGCCGGCCAATGTCCCGGCCAGCCCATCAAACTGATCGGTGACGATGCTGCGTACCCGCGCCGTTCGCACCCGCTGCTCCTCCCGGGAAAGATAGCCTGCATACTCCTTTTCCAGCGCTGCGGCCAGGCGTTCCCGGCTGGGGCAGCGGTCATTCAGCCCCGCCAGGGCTTCCGCCGGGATGTGATTCTCCCTCCGGTAAGCCGAGATGCCACGACCCAGTGCTTCCACCGTATCGCCATAGTGTTGCTGCCAGCAGGTCATCTGGTACAGGCAGCCCTTGCAGTACCGGTTGGCCAGCCGGTCAAAAAGCATTTCCGGGTTTTCAGCCGTGCTTTTTTGCAGGTGGTCTGCCACCTCCCTGGTGGTGGAGGAAACCTCCCGCAGCGCGGTGGCTGCGGCCTCCAACCGATCGCTCAGGATCAGTGGCGCGATCTTCTGTTCTCTCCCGGGGGCAATGAGCTGGCCCGCCCGGCGCGGCACCGCCGCCGGCAGCAGCCAAAAGATTCCCGCCGCCAGCAGGACCTCCAAAAAGCCTGTTACACTGCGGGAAGCCAGCATGGCAAAAAAGCCATAGCTGATAGCCAGCGCCAACACGCTGCCCAGCCGTCCCAGCGGCGCAAACAGCCCGCACAGCAGCCCCCCAACCGAAAAGCAGGTGACGGAAAGGGTAAATTCCCCGGTGGAGAAGCCCACTACCAGCCCACAGATCACCCCGATGAGTGTCCCGGCACGACTGCCTGCACCCGCCGCCGCAATAAGCAGCAGCACGGAGGCCGCCACCCGCCCCAGCGATACCCCGGCAGCACTGATACTGCACAGGCCCATCAAGCACAGCGCCGCCGCTACCGCCAATGAAGCCGTAAGGGTGCGCTCCCGCGGGGTTTTACGGTCAGGTTCCAGCAGAGCCAGGCCCCTTTGCAGAAAGACTGCCGCAGCCCCGGCCATCAGTAGGGAGGTCATCCACAGCAGCACATCATACACCAGTGGGTGGCGGTATGCTCCGGGCAGGATGACCGCCGCGGTCAAACCAATAAGTACCCCTATGACATTCTGCCAGGGGCGGGCTTTATGGGTAATGACCGCCAGCAGCTGGCGCAGCCCCACCGCCAGCAGTGCCGCCAGCGGGTACTGCCAGGCCGCCGGGGGAGCTGCCATCAGCAGGTAGCCTAGGGCCGCCCCCAAAAGCGCCGGTACAGTCATTCTGCGGGGAGCCGCTGCCGCATAGGCCACCCCAAACGGCGCCACCTCCCCGGTGATGCGTCCCATAGCCGTCATCAGCCCGCCTAGGAATGCCGCCCCGCCCGCTAAAAGGCGGTCATCGTTTTGCAGGGTGTTTAATATCCTGCGCGGCCAGGAAAGCCCGCTTACTTCCGTCATGTGATCCATCATGGTATTTTGCACTTCCTTTGGGGTAAAATAGTTGTCCGCTATTATCTTACCCCCTGCCCTACGCCGTATTTTGCCGCAGGCTGGTGTCGTATTCAGGCGGCTTTATGGGCAAACCGATATAATTTCTCCTTTATAGGGCAGCAAAAAGGCTCCGCCATCTGCGAAGCCCTTTCATCGGTTATTTTTCGTCCTTACGGTCCTTATGATCACGCAGGATCTGCAGCACATTGGCCGCGATCAGCAGCGCCAGCGTCACCGCCAGCGGCCAGCTGGTTCCAGGGTGGTGCGCCAGGCAGATCGCCACGATCACTGCCGCCAAAGTACAGCAAATTGTTTCCGCCCGGACCAGGGGCGTTTGTTTTTTGGTCAACATTATTCTGTCGCCTCCTCCATATTCGGCTTTTCTTCCGGTTCGGTAGGTAGCAGCCCCAAACGACGCTGGGCATGGCGCAGCAACCGCTTGTCATTGGCAAAAGAAACCAGCTCGGCAGCGCAGGAAAGCGGCGCCCACATAATCTCACTGATCTCTTCCTCCTGCCGGACCAGTTTTTCCTGCTCGGTGGTGCCCAAGAAATACACCACCTGTTTTTTTACCCCGGGCTTCGGGGAATATTCCACGCTCTCCCGGAATCCATCCATCAGTTTAATACCGGTCAGACCGGTTTCTTCCCTCACCTCACGCAGGGCGGTCTGGCGTTCGCTTTCGCCGGCCTCCACATGGCCTTTGGGGAAGGACCAGTGCCCGCCAAAGCGGTGGCGCAGCAGTACTACATACAGTTCGTCCTCCTGCTGGCGCAGTACCAGCACACCGCAGGATTTTTCTCGTTTCATCATATTCTGTTTACTTCCTTACTACACCCGCCGGGGCGCTAAAATGGACAGAGCCATGCAGCGGCTCCGGTGCCTTCGGCACAAATATGAGTAGATTATAACACTTTACCACCGGCGTGGGAAGTCCCCTACCCAAACTTTTTCCGTTGACAAAATCTCCCCTAACGGGTAGAATGAGGATTGCAAACAATGTTTCCGTAGCTCAGCTGGATAGAGCGACCGCCTCCTAATAATCAGGTCATCAAAGTCCTGGGAGGCGGATCGCTCCATCCTTGACCATGAAAAATCGAATATGTCTCCGTAGCTCAGTTGGATAGAGCACACGCCTCCTAAGCGTGGGGCCGGCAGTTCAAATCTGCCCGGGGACGCCATAAATGCCGTAACCGCAAGAGGTTGCGGCATTTTCCTTATCTTTTTTCGCTACGAGGATTAGAACAGATTTCCTTTTTATCATTGGTTAGAGTGGAGACTTCTTACTCCCATCTGCTCAAATTTCCATCACAGGACTCGAACGATTTTTATGCCAAACTTGAAAAAACTGCTCATTTTGCTAATGAGCACTGCCGCAGCGTTTTATGTCGTCTCATGCTTTCCTGTGTATTTATGCACCAATCAGTTTTTTTGCTAACTGATTCATAATCTGTTCTCCATACTGCTCAACAAACTTTTTCGTGAAGGCATCCATGAGTTCGGGTTTAGCCTCCAATTGCTTCAGCAGAATTTCAGAGTCAGGTTCAGCAACGGCGCTTTCTGCGCGAAGCCTTTGCTCAACGCCACGCAAATCCGCGTTCGCATAAAAGGCCATTTCGAATTTCTGGGCGTTGACCTTCCGATCCTCATCCAAGATGTGTGCGTAAACTTGGGTAACCATGTCGCTTTGTGCATGACCGGTATCACCCTGCGTTGCCTTAACATCTCCCTTATTGATTTTCAGCTTATAAGTTGTGCTGGAGTGACGGAGAGAATGAAAAACAACATTTGGAAGACCAGCGGATTTTTTCAATCGTTCAAACTGATTTCCAATAATCCGATCTTCACAGGGGCGGCCCGTTTCCTGCGCCAAAACCAGATTGTAGTCGATATAGTCATCGCCCATAAACTCCTTGAGCTTGTCCTGCTTCTCTTTCCATTCCCGCAAGATAAAGGCAAGAGTTCGCGGAATCCAAACCTTACGAATGCTGCTTTCTGTTTTAGGCTTTTTCAAAACGAGCCGCGTAGAAGACTTCCCGCCCATCAAGCGCGGGAATACAAAGAGGATGTCCTTTTCGCCAACTGCGTTGATAGCCTTCTGGTCAACACGGGCCAGCTCTTTTTCAATCCAGACGAAGGCATCATCCCGAGCGATTTCTTCATCTGATATATGAACACAGTCCCATGTAAGGCCGGTGATTTCGCCCATCCGCATGGAGCAGGCAAAGGCCAGGTTGATTGCGACATACAGCTTTCCATCCGAGCAGTGGTTGAGAGCATCTCGAATAATATCGGCAGTCCAGATGGCTCTGACCTTTTTCTCCCGCTTGGGCAAGATTGCATCCTCGAACGGATTTTTACCAATAATGTCCCAGCGGACAGCCTGATGAAATGCACAGCGCATCAGCTTAATAATCTTTTCAATGGTGCATGGCGTAACAAAGTCTGTCCGTGCATGTCTGTATGGAGTTTCGATTGGAGGCGTTTTCTGCAGCTTCTGGATGAATTGGTCCACTGACCTGCGATTGATGTCCTGCACAATTTCGTCCCCAATCAACGGGTTAATGTAATTGCTGATTAAGCCATTATTAGAAGCATAAACAGACAGTCCCCATCTTTTGGTTCCATATAGTTCTACAAAGTCTCGCAGAAAATCTTTTACGGTCAGTTCACTGGGCGGAATAAAAGTGCCGTTATTGATCTCATTTTCCACCGCGGCTTTCCGCTTCAACGCCTCTTTTTTGGTTATAAAAGTTTCCCACTTCTGTTTCTTCTCACCTTTTGAGTCATCATAGGTGTAGACAACAGCATATTTCTTACCGCGTTTCTGTATTGATGCCATAGTTGTAGGCTCCCTTCCAAATCAATCGGAACCATCAAGCCATTCGTCAAAGGACTTTCTGGAAATCCTCAATTTAGTCCCTATGCGTACAGATTTGAATGCTCCGCTGGCGCACAGGTTATAAATGGAGCGTTTGCTGACGCCCAGGATCTCAGCAGCCTCTGAAACGGAATAGCTCCGTTTTTCTGCATTATTCCGATCTGTGTTTTCAAGAAATTGTTTATCAGCCACGAATAGCCTCCTTTCTGTGTGGCCGACAAAGAAGCCTACGATTCCCTACATATATCATATACGCTTTCTCTGCCGCCACATCAACAAAAAAGTAAAAAACAAGGCGTTCGATTCCAAATATTTAAGTAAGCTGTCCCAGGTCACTTCCTGCGCCGGGGCTTTCCGCCGCGTATTGCCAGGGCCTGCTATGCAGTATTTCAACCGTGGGTGAGCACACAAAGTCTCCGCACACTATCCGCGCTCCCTGTATAACCCCTGAAACAGAGTTATTCTTTTTTCAAAGTACAAAGGCGTACAGATCAGCATGGAACATCCTGCTATATCTGTACGCCCTATAAATAGGAAAATGGTGCAGGAATTTCTGCACACATTACATGCTTTCTCAAAAACTTTTGAGAAAGTAAAAGCACGCGCCCGAAACACCAAATATAGATATTCATTCTTGACTAAATCAATATATTGTGCTATCCTGTACTTGTAATTGATTTTTGTGCGTTCCCCATGTGGGATACAGATCTTGTATCTGTACGGCAAGGCTCAAAGCCCTGCATTGCACACGCAGTTAAGATTGTATTTGTGCCAGTAGTATTGCTGCGCCCATTCGGGCCAGTATATTACTGGCTTTTTTTATTTTTCGGGGTTTCCCCATCAGCGAGGATGACATTGGTTCATAGGCAACTATGGACAACAGGCGTTTTGCCCTTTGTCATGCTCGCTTTTTTGTCGCCCAAATGCCGGAAACGGCTTTGAGGATATATCAAACTACAGAAAGGCAGGTAACACGCATGAATGTAAAAAAGCGAAGGCAGGAGCCTAGGGCAAAAAGGAAATGGCCTTTGGAGAACTGGCAGCATCAGAAGGTGCCCAAATCCAGCCAAGTCCATAGTCCAATGATTCGAGTACACGCTATTCCCCGCCGAACACGGAGGGGGTGCTAAAGATGCCGGCGAGCAATGTAGCCGCCGAAAAGCGAAGTCAACCCCAAATTTTGGTGGAAACGGCGGGCCTGTCCGAAGAGAAATGGCTTGCATACCGCCGGAAAGGGATTGGCGGCAGTGATGTGGCGGCTCTGCTGGGAATTTCACCCTGGCGGACGGCAAGAGACCTCTACTTTGACAAGTTGAATATTGTAGCGGTCGAAGATAATGAGGACAACTGGGTTGCTCTGGAAATGGGGCACCTGTTGGAGCCGTTGGTGGCGAAGATATTCCAACACCGCACAGGGTACAAGGTCTATCAGATCAAAAAAATGTTCCAGCACCCACAGTATTCGTGGATGCTGGCCGATGTGGACTATTTTGTGGAATTGCCGGATGGCAGTACCGCAATTCTGGAGATTAAAACGACAAATTATAACGCAAGGGATAACTGGTGGCTAAACGGTGAAGAAACTGTTCCCGTCTATTATGAAACCCAAGGGCGGCACTATATGGCTGTCATGAATGTGGATCGCTGCTTCTTCTGCTGCCTGTATGGCAACAACGAGGAAGAAACCATTATTCGTGAAATCCGGCGGGATGAGTCCTATGAGGAGGAGATGATTTTCCTGGAGCAGTATTTCTGGGAAAACCATGTTCTTACCAGGACGCCGCCGCCTTATACCGAAGATGGTGATCTGGTGCTTGAAAGCGTGCGCCGGCATACGGGCTCCGCGGATCAGGATGCCCCCGTTGTAACGCTTGATTTGAGCCTGACAGCCAAATTGATGCGCTATCTCCAGCTCCAAGAGCAGAAGAAACTCACGGAAGCAGGCAGCAAAGAGATCGAGGCGGATATGAAGCGGCTGAAGGCGGCGCTGGTTGCGGAAATGGGCAAGAGCTGCAAGGCCGTTTGCCAACAGGATGGGGTGAACTATATTGTCACCTACAATCCAGTGAGAACGCCCGGCATTGACAAAGACAATCTGATACGGCTGAAGCTGGACCACCCTGATATTTACGAGCAGTATGTAACCGTTTCAGAATCCCGAAGGTTCAGTGTGAAAATTGATACCAAGACGGCATGAGAAAGGAGGAAAATGATTTGATCCATAGAGGAACTTATGATGGGACAATTTACTATAATCCTGCAAATAAGTTCTGCATCATCAGTGTAAAAACCGCGGAGAAGGATGTACCCGAAGAAGCCAGGTCTATCCGCCGACGCAAGGATCATCTGATTCGGTTTGTGGCAACCGGCTACGAACTGCCCCGCACAGATGCGGTAGAACTGGAACTGGATGGCGAATGGAAAAAAGGAAAGTATGGGATGCAGCTTCAGGTGGAGCAGTGGCATGAAATTGTCCCTCAAACCAAGAGTGGAGTGGAAGGCTATCTGGCCTCTGGCCTTATCAAAGGCATTGGGCCGGCGCTCGCCAAACAGATCGTATCACGCTTCGGCGTGGAGACACTGGACATTCTGCAAAATCGCCCGGAGCGGCTGCTGGAGATCAAGGGCATCACGGAGAACAAGCTGGAGGCCATCAAGACCTCATATGCAGAGAGCCGGATGTTGCAAGACCTGATGACGCTGCTCTCCCCGTTCAAGATTACACCGAAAACAGCGCAGAAGATTTATCAGTTTTTCGGCCCGGCCAGCGTGGACATTTTGAAAAAGAGTCCGTTTGAGCTTTGCCAAATATCCGGTTTTGGCTTTTTAAGGGTGGATGCCATCGTTCAGAAAAACGGAGGCGACCTGCGCGCCCCTATGCGAATCAAAGGCGCCTTGTTCTGGGCGTTGGAGGATAGCAAGGGGAAAAACGGACATTTGTTTTTGACCAGTGAGGCTTTGCAAAAAGAGGCGCTCCAATTACTCAACGCTAAAATCCCTATTCCTTCGCTTCGGCTCCATGCACAAGAGGTCAGCGATGTCCTCGAAGATATGATCCTGCATGGAGAGGTCGTATCCGTCAAAGGAGACATTTATCTTCCCCGTGTGTTTGCACAAGAGGATGAAACCGCCCGCCGGATTGCGATGCGTGTGGTGGAGCCTCCTGCTCCGGAGAAGATCGAACAAATTTTGGAGCAGGTCAAACGAGAAATTGGATTGGCGCTGTCCTCAAAACAGGAAGCGGCTGTGTATGCAACCTATCGCCACAATCTTTCCATCATCACAGGCTCCCCGGGCACCGGCAAGACAACCGTGCTGAAAACAATTTTGGAGGTCTACCGCCGCCTGCATCCCCAGGGAGAGATCGCCTTGATGGCGCCGACAGGCCGAGCCAGCCGGCGTATGGCGGAAAGCACCGGGGTTGATAAGGCCAAAACGCTGCACAGCATTTTGGGGCTCGCCAGCGAGGAAGATGAAATAAAACGCAACAACACCCAAGAGCCGCTTTCGGCCGATTTGATCATTGTGGACGAGTTTTCCATGGTGGACATGTGGCTGGCAAATAAATTTTTCTCACGCATCAAAGGTGGAGCACGGGTCATTCTTGTCGGAGACCCGGATCAGCTTCCCAGTGTAGGCGCCGGGAATGTGTTCCGCGAACTGATTGACTGCGGCCTTATCACCGTGACGGTGCTGGATCAGATTTTCCGTCAGTCCAAGGACAGCCTGATCGCCTACAACGCCAAATTCATTAACGAAGGCAACACCAAGCTGTACTACGGCCAGGATTTCGTTTTCATGGCAAGCAACAATCAGGCGGAAGCCGCTGAACGAATTGTTGCCCGCTACTGCCGGGAGATCGAGGAAAGTGGGATTGACCGGGTGCAGATCCTGTCGCCTTTCCGCTCGGATGGCGCGGCCTCTGCGGAACAGCTCAACGAAGCGATCCGCGAAGTGGTTAACCCGTTCCGTTCCGCCGAGGAAGAAATCAAAATCGGTGTCAAGGTATTCAGGGTCAATGACCGGATCATGCAGACCAAAAACACTGCCAAGGTATCCAATGGCGACCTGGGATTCATCCGCTATATCAAAAATGATGAAGATGGAACTCGCGTTGGACTTGACTTCGGTGTGGGCCGTGAGTTGGAGTACGGCATAGAGGATATGGTCAATCTGGACCTCGCCTATGCCACCACGATTCATAAAGCAATGGGCAGCGAGTACGATACGGTCATTATGCCGCTCTTAAAGGCACATACTGTCATGCTCTATCGAAATCTGCTCTACACTGGCATTACCCGCGCAAAAAAGCGTGTGGTGCTCATCGGTCAAAAGCAGGTACTGTTCATGGCAATCCATCGCAACGAGATCGGCAAACGCAACACGCTTCTGGGTGAGCGCATCCACCTGTACTATAAGGCGTACGCCCGGCGGGCCGGTATTCCCGTTCCGGCGGACTTGGAAAAAGAATTGAAGCACGCAGGCTAAAAATGTGACGCAAGGTGCAGAAAAATGCCCGGCGTCCCCTATTTATTATACAGGAAGGAGTTTATGAAGATGAGTGACAACAACAATAATGCAAAAACGATGTACGAGGCCGTTCCTGCCGCTGCGGAACTGAACAAGGTACCGGGGTTTGATCCGCTGAAGTTCCTCCGGCGTGCCGGGGACTCCATGAAATTGGACTTACCCTATCAGAAACTCTGGTTCCGAATGGCACACCCCAACGGGCGTATGCGTCTGACGGCCATGAGGATCACAGAGCAGATGGCGATTTTCGAGGCCAAGGTATTTCTGGACCGCAGTGACGCGGAGCCGTTCAGCGTGAGCGTTGCCCAGCAGACCATGCAGGATAGCAGGGACTTTGTGAAGGCAGCTCAAAATGAGGCGTTGAGCCAGGCCCTTTCGGACGCTGGATTTGGCATCCAGCTTGTGAGCGCCGACACTCATGCCGCTTCCGTACAGAAAGCGGCGCCTGTGAGTAAAACGCAGCCCTCTGCCATTACTCCGCCTGTGAGCACTGTGTTGCCGCAGGAGCCCTCCAGCGCCTCGCAGAAGGCCGCTGTTCTTTCCGAGGGTAATTCCGTTTCCGGGGGCACACAAACGCCACAGAGGGCATCTGAAAACGCAGAAACAGCAAGAACGAAGATTCAGCCTGCAGCAACTCCGGCCCATGAGCAGAGTTTGCCGGTAAGCCCTACTACAAACACGGATACGCTGCCAGCGGATTCCGCGCCAACGACAGAGCAGCCGGAAAACAGCAAGACAGCGGAGGAATTGCCAATTCATCTCCCTGCGGAAGAACTGCCAGTTCAGCGCCCTGCGGAGGATCTGACAGTCGCCAAGGAGGCACAGGAGGTCCCCGAAGCCAAAGTCGTACAAGAGGCCCCTGCATACACCCCGGATATGCCAGTAGAGGATATTCTGAAGGTGATGACGCTGGAACAGGCACAGGAGGTCGTTGTGGACAGCGGCGTATGCCGGGGGCTGACTATCGCAGAGGTGGCGAAGAAGCGGCCTGTCAATCTGCGTTTCTATTTGACTCCGGGCAACAAAAGCAAGGACAACATCGTTCGGGCTGCTGCCCAACTGGTCCTCAATTCACTTCAAAAGGCTGGTTGATGCGAAGCCCTGGCTCGGGTATGAAGGGAGGAATGACAAATGGGCTCATACCCGGATGAATTTCCTTTCGGCATCATGGAAGTTGTCAATCTATTAAACCTACGCATCAGGCGTCAACAGGCGAACAGCGTCTATGTGGACTGCCCGTTCTGCGGTGACCGCCGGGGACGGATGAATGTCAATTTCGTCAAGAATGTCTGGCGGTGCAACTACTGCGATGCACATGGCGGAATGCTGGCGCTGTATGCTGAACTTAACCATACGACTACATCCGATGCCTACTGGGAGATTGCAGAAGCTCTGTGTGACAATATCCAAGAGGAACACGCACGCTCCGGGAATGAAGCCCAACAGCGGCCGGCCAGCCCAAGCCCTTCAACTTCAGGGGCCTGGGCTGCCCCTGCCGGCCATTCTTCTTCCGAGCGAAAAACAGTACCACAGTCGAATAAGGCCAGTCCAGCGGAGATCCACCAGACGCTATCCCTGCTGCTTGCTCAACTTACGCTGCGGCCGGCACATCGGGAACATCTGCGCTCCCCTAAACGCGGGCTGTCTGATGAACAGATTGACGCACTGGGATTTAAGAGCACCCCACCGCCTTTTCTATGCCGGTCTATTACAGAACGGCTGATCAAGCAGGGCTGCAAGGTGCAGGGAGTGCCGGGCTTTTACCAGGATAACGGTGGACATTGGACTATGGCTTTTTATCAAAAGACAGCCGGCATCCTGATCCCTGCCATCGGCTTTGACGGCATGTTGCAGGGATTCCAGATCAAACTGGATATACCGCTGAAAAACAAGGATGATCCGCCGGAAAAGCCGGGAGCAAAATATATCTGGTTTTCGTCTTCCTCAAAAAAGGGCGGGACAGGATCGGGCAGCCCGGTACATCTGGCAGGAAATCCATCTGCCCGTGTCGTTTATGTGATTGAAGGTCTTTTGAAAGCAGACATCTCCCATTGCCTGACCGGGCGCACTTTCGCCGCGATTGCCGGCGCCAATAACACCAGTCCGTTGGACGCTATGTTCGCGTTGCTGGCGCAGAGTGGTACAGAGGAGATTATCGAAGCCCATGACATGGACAAGTACAACAACAAAATGACCATGGCCGGGGCATCCAAAATTTACTTAATGGCGCAAAAGCACGGCATGAATTGCCGGCGGTTGACTTGGAATCCCAATTATAAAGGGTTTGATGACTGGCAGCTGGCTTTGCGCCAGGGCAGTCAGCGGCAAAAGGAAATTGAAAAGTTGAGTTTCAAAGAGCAGTATCTGCGCGGGCTGTGCAAGCTGGCCCACATTGAGGACTGCGTGGAACAGTGGCAGCACCGGGCCGAGCAAGACATCGGACTGACAGAGTATCTGGGGCTGACAGGGGAGGAACATAAAACCTTCCTGTGCGGCGGCCGGGACGCTCTTGCCGCCCTGTTGGAGCCACAGCGGCGAAAACAAAGGTTTGTACTTTATCAACTTCAACTGGACGAAGAGAACGCGATCCCATTTGCTTTCAAGGATATTACAGCGTTAAAAGCGGCTGGTTATGAACAGCCGCCTGCGGCGATGTACTATGTGGCAGGAAGTGGAGAAATCTACTGCCCAGCGGAGGAATCGGATGACACACTTTTGAAGCGCCTGTTTGCCGACTGCCGGGAGCGGCTGCCTGAAGGCTGCCGCGGGCGGCCAATGGCGGTTTCCGATGTAGTGGAACTGAATCACGGTGCCAAGCGGGCGTATTATTATGTAAGCGGACAAGACCAGTTTAGACAAGTAAAGTTTTCCCCTATGCTCGCAAAGAAGGAAATTCCAGAAAAGACACAAGAGAGGTTTTGATGGTTGTCGTGAGTGAGACAAAGGAGAGCCAGCTTTTGGCACTCCTGGAGCAATGCGTCCATCTGGACGCTGATGTGCGGCCCCGTACAGAAAAAGGCTTTTTCACGGTGACGGTTCCGCCGCCGTGGAACGGTTCAGCGCGCAGGGCGGCTCAAGCAATACAGGATCAAATCAAGGAATGGTCAAAGCAATATCCGAATGTGGTGTGTTACTGCTTTGACGGTTACAGTACATTGGTTTATGTGCTGTAAAACAATGTGGCAAAGGCATGGGATGGGCATTGGCCTGTTCCGTGCCTTTTTATGAAACGACGGAAAGGAGATCACTATGGGATATTTTTCAGAAATGGCGCTGAACAAGCAGGAGGAGCTCGGACTTCCCGCAGAACAGGTATCGGCAGGAAACGCCTTTGAGGATGAGGAAACTTTTGACGAGCTGCCGGTGCCGTCGGCCAGCCATTCAGCGGCTTCCCCTACCGTGGAAACGCCGTCATCGCCCGCATTTGATGCAGACGATGGGGCCGAGGAATTGGCGGAAATGAACGGAGACGATGCTTCCGAGGCAGCGGACACGGATGGGGAGGATGCCGGTAAAGAGCAGGAGGCACCCGCCAAGGCCGATGCAACCACCGATGCGGACGAGGAAAAACGCCGTGCCGAGCATGAGGCGGCTGAAGCCAAGCGTAAAGCAGAATGGGAAGCCCGGCAGGCTGAAAAGAAAAAGGCCGAGCAGGAGCAGCTGGAGCGTCTGGCCGCGATGAGCGACGACGAGGTGGTGAACGCCTCCATGCAGCGGGTCAACGCAGATACAGAAAAACTGACCCGGCGCAACATGAAAGAGTGTGTGGCAGAATTTATCCAGACCAAGTGCCTGGAGGATATTGCTTTCGCACGCCTCACCATGCACCCGCGCAAGTCAATGATCCACTGTTTCCAGTACATCAGCCGCAAGGCGTGGGACTACATTCAGGATGAACTCAAAGCAAGCGGCATTCAGCCAGGTCCGGGCAGCCAAGGGTATGGCTGTGATGTTCCGGACGATTTGTGCTACCAGTGGGCAGAGGATTATTTCCGCGACCCAGACGCCAAAGAGGATCATAAGGAAGAAGAAAAGTTTGTACCGAACCCCTACTATGGAAAAGATTTCGCCAGAACCACCAAAAAGAAGCAGAAGGAAAAGAAAAAGGCAGAAGCCAAACCGAAGCCTGTGCAGAAGGAAAAGCCTGCCAACGATGGTCAACTATCGCTGCTGGATCTCGGCATGACAAAGGCAGGTTAAGGGGGGTGCAGCATGATTGCATATAAAGGATTTCTTCCCGGCCTGATTTGCAGAGGTTACCAGTTCAGGATGGGACTCAATGTAACGGAAAAGGCCAACTGCGCTCATAATGGCTTTCACTGTGCTGAGGACCCGCTGGATTGCTTGCGCTATTACGGAGATATAAACCACGCAGAATACTATATTGTCGATGCTGGCGGAGACATTGACGAAGATGGTGTCGATTCCAAAATTTCCTGTACAGAGTTGACAATTTTGAAACGGCTGACAAAAAAAGAACTCTTCCTCCATGGCCTTGCTTTTATGGCAGACCACCCGAAGCGGAAGTGGAACAGCAATATAAAGGTGGACAAAGCTGAAGCGTGGAATGGCTATGCAGCGGTGCGCGGCGCCGACCCTATTGCAAAAGGGACTCGGAACGGCGATGTACTTGCTTTTGCAAAAGAGGACGGCACTACCGGCGGCATCCAGCAGATCGTGGTGGCGGAGATTGACGGGAAAACGCTCCAACCAGGAATTTGGTATGGAGTGGAGCTTGAAAAAAGGATGGTGAACTAAATTGAAGAAATCTGCACTTCTGGCAATGCCGAAATTGACGGCAACGCCGGAGATGAAACAGGCAGCAATAGCGGATGAGCCGAAACAGCATGAAGGCCCCTATGGCTATCGCTATGTTGAACGGACCTACTATCCATATATGAACTGCGTCGTTCAGGATGGCATCCTCAAAGCGGCTTTTTATCTGCCGGAACATCTGCGGCTGGATGGCAACAATCCTGCTTATGAAGTGTTCCTTGACAAGAAAGCGCACCAGTTTCTGACTTACGACCATTTAGAGAAAAAATGGCGGGACGCCAAACTGGACAGGCTGAATTGGCCGGGGAGAAACTATTATGCCACCTGCTGGGCCAGTGAGAAAGATGCTGCCGTAGTACAGGACTATCTTTGTGGGGAACGCGGCGGTGATCTCGGTATCCTTGATTTTCAGAGAAATGTACGGGACGAACAGTTGGAGCAGAGGCATAAACGAATTACCGGCGCGTGGGATCAGGATCTGGCTCAGGTGCCTGAACTGCCCAAGGATTGGATGCGCTGGATTGATAAGGTGGCTGTGCGGGAAAATTTCATCTTCTATCGCTATAAACGCGGCGGAGCCCAAAACGGTTATTGTACCTTTTGTGGGAAAGAGGTCCCTATATCCGGGCATCCATATCACAATAAGAAAGGACGCTGTGCCTGCTGCCGGCATCCCATTGTATTCAAAGCCCTGGGGCGCGCCGGGTATATTCGGACAGAAAAGGACTATGCTTATCTGATTCAGCGGTGCAAGGATGGCTTTGTTCTCCGTGAATTCTGGGCAGAGAGGACTTACTGGAAAGACAGTCTGCCCTCTGGAAAGCCTTACTGGCATGAGTTTCGCCGTTCGATTTATGACCGCAGTGGAGAAATACGCTCTTACTATTGGGGCGTGTATTGCCAGCGGGAAACACGCTGGATTTCCGGTAATCCCTGCTACTATAGTTACTGTGGCAATCAGACAGGCAGGGTCTATGGCAAGAGCCTTCCCTGCATGGAACAGAAGGAGCTGTTCGGCACTGGCCTTGTGCAGTGGATACGCACCCATCCGGTGACTGATCCGGAAAAGTATTTGGCTGTTTGGAAGCGGATGCCGAAGATGGAGCAGATTTGGAAGGCAGACTTGCCGAGGCTGACAAAAGAATGCTTTGAACATTGTGATTCTGTGCGGGAACGGATACTCTATCCAAATGAGACGCGACTGATTCGAGCATTGGGATTAGACGGCCCCAAATTCCGCCGTCTGCGGCAGATAAATGGCGATACGGAAGACCTGGCATGGTTGCAGCTTGAAAAGCGGACCAATCAACGCATACCGGATGAACTGTTTCGCTGGTTTAAAAAAGAACGGATCAGCGCCAAAGATATTCTGTTCATCGCGGACCGCATGAGTCCGATTCAGATCCGAAACTATCTGCAAAAACAGAAGCCGTATTTTGACGGAAGTTGTCGGCAGGCGTTGACCACATGGCAGGACTACCTTGCTATGGCAGAGCGTCTGCATATCGACACCAGCGATGAAATTATCTATCGTGCGCGTAAATTGCGTCAGCGGCATGATGAACTGGTTATCCAGTGTGAGGCTGGAAGCCTGGAGCTTCAAGCAGAGAACATGGACAAGAAGTACCCCCATGTTCGCTCCATCTGCGAGGAATTGCAGAAAAAGTATGCCTATGCAGATGAAGATTATCTGGTCATTGCCCCTCAAAATACTTTTGATATTATCAAAGAGGGACGGATGCTTCACCATTGTGTCGGAAATGACGGCGCCGGCGAACGGTACTATGACCGCATCGAGCGCCGGGAGAGCTTCATCATGTTTCTGCGCCGAGCGGAGGAACCAGAAGATCCCTATTACACACTGGAGATCGAGCCGGACGGCACTGTGCGTCAAAAACGCACGCTGTTTGACCGCCAGCACGAGGACATCGAGCAGGCGACGGAATTTCTGCAGAAGTGGCAAAAAGTCATTGCGGCACGGCTTACAGGCCAAGATTTGAAGCTGGCCGCGCAGAGCCGCGTCCTGCGCAACGAGGAGTTTATCCAGATGAAGAAAGATCGGGTGGTCATCCATACCGGGCACCTTGCCGGCCATTTGCTGGCAGATGTGCTTTTGGCTGACTTGATGGAAAACAAAGAAATCGTGCAGCAGCAGGAGCTCCCTGCGGCTGCATGATACAGGTGCAATGGCCGGGCGTCCTTTGAGGGCGTCCGGCCAACTGTTGCAAGGAGGCTTTATGAGAAAAACATCTTTTGAGTACCACATCCACGGTTACCGCTATGCACCGGAGAGCTTCCACATCTATAAAGGACTGCCGGGGCAGGAAAAGACGGAACTCCCCCTGTCGGATGAGCAGCGTTATCAGATGGGGTATCTTTATCTGACACAGGGCATCAAGAGCGCCGTAGACTATGTGAAGCATATCGAGCGGGAGCGGGAACGCAAGTGCCGCCTGTATATGACCTACGGCTTTATGCTCAAAGAAAATCCGCGCAGTTATGTGTACTGTGCGGACCTGCGATGCAGGGAGAACGACCCGCCGGCGGTGCGCCTGCAGACCCTGCGCGCATTCCGGGAGCATCTGGCCCAGAGCGAAGGCCGTATTGAGCAGAGCGTGGAGTGCGAACTGGATGGGCGTTACCGCCCTATCCATATGCGAAAGAATTATGTGACTGCGGACTTTGACCGGCCCATTGTGGCCTGGCTGAATATCAGATAGAAGGAGAAGAAAATGAAACAGATTGGAAATTTAGCAATCGTCTGCGCCCAGCGGCCTGATGTGTTGATGCAGATTTACGGTGGGACCGTGAGCATCCATGCGGGCGAAGGGCCGGAGCGGGCCACCCTCTCCACTGCGTGGGAGGATGACGACGCCATTCAGGACATGATCAGGGAATTAAACTTTGGGCGCTATGCCGCCCATCCACGGAAGAAGGAAGAAGGTGCAGCATGATTAAAAATTTGAATCAGCTCAAACGCAGGCTGCGGCCGGGCACACGCCTGGAGGTCACCGGCCACTGCCGGCCCGGATGCATCGGCCAACTGCGGGAGGTCACATGGGTCAATACCCAGGGTGTTTACACCAAAATCCTCAATCCGCCCGATCCGCGCATCAATGCGGCAAACGATGGGCGGGGCTCCATAATGTGGTGGGGTGCAGCCAGCACCTGGTCATTTGAGGACGGTGTGTGCAGTTCATATATGAATCAAACAAAGACGGCGGAAACGCTGATTATGGCGTTCCGCGTTTTGGATGAGGAGGCGGCCTGATGGAACAGAATACTTTGAGAAAGCAGCGGGAGCTGACCGACCGGCTCAACCGCTACCGCAACGAATACTATAACTACAACAATCCCAGCGTCAGCGATGAGGTCTATGACCGGCTCTTTGACGAACTTCACAAACTGGAACAGGAGACGGGCATCCAGATGTCGAACTCTCCCACTGTCACCGTGGGCTATCCCGTGGTAGGCAAGTTAGAGAAAACCGCCCATAAAATCCCGCTTCTTTCTCTGGATAAAGTAAAAAGCAGCGTGGATTTGTGCCGGTTTATGGGCGAGCATCAGGTGATGATCATGCTCAAGTTGGACGGCCTTACCATCAAACTGACCTATGAGAACGGCGAACTGGTGGAAGCGGCCACACGGGGCGATGGTGATGAGGGTGAGATCGTCACTCACAACGCCAGAGCAATCAGTGGGATTCCAGCCCATATTCAGTACCCGGGGCGTCTGGTAGTCACCGGTGAGGCGTTTATCCGTCCCCGTGATTTCGAGCGTCTGAACACTTCGATAGTGGATGAGAATGGTGAAACCTACAAGAATGGCCGTAATCTGGCGGCTGGCTCGGTGCGCCTGCGGGATGCCGGCGAGTGCATGGAACGGTGTGTGACCTTCATGCCCTTCAATGTTCTGGAGGGTTTTGATGACCTGCCCCGCAAGTCGGAACGCCTCAAAGAAATTCGGCCGCTGGGCTTTACTCCGTGCAAGTATCTGGTGACGAAGCGGCCATTGACGCAGGCGGAGACCGAGGACGGCATCAAGCAGCTGCAGCAGTATGCAAAAGACAGCGATATTCCCATCGATGGCATCGTTGTAACCTACAATGATATTGCCTTTTCCAAAAGATGCGGGCGCACAGGACATCACTATAAGGACGGTCTGGCGTTCAAATTTGAGGACGAGCTGTTTAAGACAACACTTCGTTCCATCGAGTGGACGCCGGGACGGACTGGTGAGATTGCGCCTGTAGCCATCTTTGCTCCAGTAGAAATCGAAGGATGCGAAGTGACACGGGCCAGCCTGCACAATCTGTCCTTCATTGAGGATCTGGAGCTGATGCCGGGCAACCGCATACTGGTCAGCAAGCGGAATATGATCATTCCGCATGTGGAGGAAAACATGGACAGGGGCGGTTTCAATCTGGAAGCGGCGTTCCCGCACCAGTGCCCCTGCTGCGGTCAGCCTACCCGCGTTCATGAAACCAAAGGGCGGGATGAAAACGGCAAGGAGCGGATCATCAAGACTCTGTTCTGCGACAATGCCACCTGCGAGACACGGAAACTCAAAAAGTTTGTCCATTTTGTCAGCAAGAAGGCGATGAACATTGAGGGGCTGTCCGAGGCGACGCTGGAAAAACTGATTGGCCGTGGATGGATTCACAGCTATCTGGATCTATACCGGCTGGATCAGCACCGGGATGAAATTATCCGCATGGAGGGCTTTGGCGTAAAGTCCTGGCAGCGCCTGTGGGATGCTGTCCAGCAGAGCCGCAACACCACCTTTGAACGGTATGTGATTGCCATGGACATTCCCATGATCGGCAACACAGCCAGCGGTGTTCTCTGCCGGGAGTTCCATGGCAGTCTTGAAGAATTTCGGGACGCGGTTTATACGGGCTATGACTTCCGCCAGCTCCCGGATTTTGGAGAGACGCTGCACAACAATATCCATGAATGGTTCTGCAATGAAGAAAATTTTTGTATTTGGGAGGAATTACAGATGATGATGAACATCCAGAAGCCGGCCGCGGCCAACAATCAGGCAGTCGGCCAGGACACTCCATTTGCCGGGAAGAACATTGTGGTGACAGGCAAAGTAGAGCCCTATACCCGCGATGAGATGAACAGCCTGATCGCCTCTCTGGGCGCTGTGGCCGGCAGTTCGGTGAGCCGCAAGACCGATTATCTGGTCTGCGGTGAGAAGGCCGGCAGCAAACTGTCCAAGGCACAGGAGTTGGGCATTCGGGTGCTGACGCCGAATGAGTTTTTCAATATGGCTGGTGTGGCTTAAAAGAAAACAGGTCAAAAAATAACAAGGGAGAGGGCTGCGGGTGCGGTCCTCCCCTTCTTTATCGGCAAAGGAGATGTTTCAGCATGAAAGGCAGTTACTTTGTTCCGCAGGTGGGGCAGGTTTATCAAAACCGAAATGACAGGAGTTATCTATGCCTGTCTGTGGAAAAAAGGCCCCTATTAAACGATACCACCGCACAGATGCGGCGAACTTCTGATGGATGGACTCTGACGGCTCATGGTCTTATCCGTTATGAAGATGGAACGATTGAGTGGAATTACTCTACTGGAGGCAGATGGAGCGAATCAAAGTGAGGAGGGAGCGAAGATGAATAACGAATTTCTGCCAGCCTACAAGGTATATCAACAGGTCATTGATCTTGAACTGTACTATGCGTTTGTAGATCTTGTCGTACACACCTCTCAAGAAGAAAAAGCCTGGGAGATCTATCGAAATATTGTGGACACGCAAATCTGGCAACAAAAGGCAGAAGGACAGAATTATTTTGAAGCCTATAACCTCCGTTACCCCGGCGAGGTCCTGGAACGGTTTGAAGAGAAGCTGGGAAAAGATGTCCGCATTATTCGTGCGTTGGCGCTGGCACTGGGGAAAACCCGTGCGCTTCAGTTAGACAATATGTTTGTTGGAAATCAGCGCGGCAGTTTTCTCCAGATGATCCGGCGGACTTCCAATGGAGATGTGTACCTGCAAGGGGCTCTTTATCTGTTGGAAACAGATATGCCCCGCCGACACGCCCTGCTGGATGAACTGGCTGCCACAGAATATGCCAAGACCGAGGATGCCTTGTTTGTCCTGTCTCTGTTCGATGACCAGGAGGAAGGGTACCGCACTATGCACAGCCAGCTTCTCCGATTGCTGGGGAAAGAACGCACGCTTTCCCTGCCTGAAAACTGCGGCGTGCTGGAATGGCTGGTCCAGCATTATGCTCCGTATATCAAGTCGTATCGCGGAAAGTCAGATCTTGTTTTGCGAACACTGACGAAGTTTTTCAGAATGAACATGAAACCGGACAGCCGGGAGTTTTCAATCCTGACAGATGCCGGCTACAGCGGTGAGGAAATTATACTGACCAATTCCCTTTGTGTGTGGGCAGACAGAATCCCGGACAGGATCTCCTGGAACGGGACCACCGCAGAAAAAATCGCATCGGCGTGCTGCCAAATGCTCTTAAACCAACCGGATGGACTGTCGGAAGGGCTCTATGCCTATGTTGGATGGTTGTTTGGCCGCTATGAAAGGTTTGCTGTCCAGTACAATGGGTATCCAAATCTCTGGGAGGCGATTAAAAAAGAACTCATACCATCCGCACCACAGACAATGATCTGGATGCTGAAAACCGTCAAAAAGGAATTCCCGTATCGCTTTGACGCCTTTGACCCCCAGTACGATATTCTGGCAAAAGAAGTGCCGCAAGGCGATTACTGGGAACTGTTTACAGATCAGATGCTCTGCTCTTGTGGAAAAACGCCAATTATTCAATGGCTGGCAAGATACCGGGAATTAACGGGCGCTGATTACTGTGATGGCTTCCAGGAATGGCACCGTTCCTCCGATAGAGCTTTTGCTCTGCTGGTAGAGAGAAAAGAAATCCGGCTGTGGCAGTTTTTTGAACAGCATCAGGAAGACGGCCCCTCTGCGCAGTCGATGAAACTGCTCTTGGGATATGCCATGAATATCTCCAGCTGGCAGGGCTTCCGTTTTGTCCGGCGTCTGCTGCAGAAATACACTCCAGTGCAGCTCCAGAAGTTTTTTGGGGAGCGGTTTTTCTTTCATGAACTTTTTGTAAGGGGTAATCGGTACAGCAGCAGAGACTATGAGTTTTTTATCAAACGCTCTTTCCTGACAGAAGAGCAGCATCGGCAGCTCTTTGAATGGATCGAGGCTTCTTTTTTCCAAATGGAGCCGAAATGCTATCAAGAGTTTATCTGGTGCGCTTTACAAGATTCGGATGTGCAGCGGCTATACGACAGGCGGCTGCTTGCGTCCGTTTTGCGAAGCCTTTTATCCAGCGGGAAGTACACAGGTGGCCGTGCGGACCATCTAAAGGAAAAATTCTACAGTAAGGAAGAGCTGGAAGCCGATCAAAAAGCCGACGCTGAAAAAGCGGAACGGGAGGAACGCCTTCGCCGGGAGCAGGAGCACCAGAAGAAATGCGAACGGTTGGAGCAGACCTATGACGGTACGATGTCTTCTCTAAAAGAGTTTACAAAAAGTTTCTATTACGATAGGGATGTGAAAGAAGCCCTGGATATGGTGTACGAAAAGCTGCGGGAACAGCCTGCGGGCTGCGCGGCGGCATTTGCAGCGGACGAATTAGAACAATTTTTCAAGTTGTGCGGTGATTTGGCACGATACAATCCAGGAGACGAACAGAAAATTTTGAATATGGCAAGAACAATGATGGGAGGTCTTGCGGCATGATCTATGCGGAAAAGCATTTATCTTTGTTGTCCCGAATGGGGCGCGATGGGCTGCAGCTGCGTTTCACTGGAGAATTTCCAGAAGAAATACTGGATCAGACCTGTAAAAAAATCGAAGATATGGGTCTGCAAGAGCAGATTCGCAAGGAAGAAGCCACGCAAATCCAGAGGGAATTGATTCAAGTTCCAGAATTTGCGGAATTATATCAGGCTCTGTGCGCACATGGAATAGCGGTATCTGTTATTCAGACGATGCTCCATGCGGCAAGCAGCTATCAGGAGCACTTGTCCCAATATCCGAAGGAGCAGGTGCTGGAGGCGGCGGTGCTGGATCTCAAGCCTTCCCTGAAATTTGAGTACATGAAACACTACCAGCCGCTGGTGCGGTATGAAGAAGAGGAGCAGGCCGTCGCAGACAACCTGGATACCTTCCCTGTTCTGGAGTGGCAGGAAATCTCTCCGCTGACGGAACATCAGCGTTCAATGATGCGTCTGCCGTTTCTTGGCACTTATCTATTCAACTGGCACGACCATGAGCGGAAGGCTGTAGAGCTGTTGGAGCAGAATCTGCCCCTCCAGAAAATCCTGATGATGAACTATGTGTGGGGAGTGGAGTTGTTTCTGGATGCGGACAGTCTGAAAAATCTCAAATGGCTACAAATGCCGGATGTAGAAAAATTCCGCCGGCTGATGGAAGCCTTCGAGTATGATGCGGAAGATTTATCGGAATTCTGGACGCTCTGGCTGGAAAACCGGGCCGGACAATATGATGTCGAATGGTGGCTGAGTCAGCTGTTGCCCATCAGCAAAGAGCGGCGGCAGAAAATCCTGCAAAGCAGGCTGAGTTATCTCAATGCCCTTTACGCTGGCTGCCTTCACATCAATTTTGAACAAGTAGAGTATTTTCAAGTCCAGCTCCTTATCTATGCGGTGGAGCACAAGAAAAAGCATTTTTTGAATCTGGTGAATCAGAACAGCGAACTATTTTTCTCGCTGGGGCGGTATTCGCTTTTATTTGTGAGTGGCTTCTGCGAACGCTGTAATCTCAATTCACTGACGGTTAAGAACTTAAAGGACAGTGATTCTATTGAACGGACAACCAGCTACTTTGAACTTTTGGAAGAGGGCCAGCAATATACCTTTGAGGAGCTGCGCCTGTTGTGGCACCAAGAGGAAGTATATGTAAGACTGTACGCCAAACTCTCCCCGCTCTCCGTGGACCAGAGGATGCTCACGATCCGGCAGCTGATAAAGCGGGATCTTGTCAGCCAGAATATCGGAGACGAGGCGCTGGAACAGGTAACTCAATGCTTGCTGGAAAAGCCGTTTGGAGCTTGGTATGAGAAAGATTTCGGACACATCCGGGGACTGACGCGGCAGACTGCAATGCTTATGCTGCAGCACTATCCGGAGATTCAGGCATTTATCCCGGAATTTCGGGCAGAGGCGGATGCGGTTTTCGCGGTCAGCAACGCTTCCAAGATCACAGGCTTTTCAAACTGGAGTCAGGTGTGCGGCTCAATACTGGTTACCGATCAGAATTGGGCCTATCTGAAAGAAAACATGGGCTTTTCCGAGGAGTTCGTCCGCGAGTATCAGCCGGGGATTGTGAATTTCCTGCTCCGGGGCGGCAGCTCGATGGTCCGCCCGCTGTATAACGAATTGCAGTATAGGAACGAAAGTGAAAAAAACTGCGAGGCGCTCCGGCGTATTGTACAGGCAGAGCTGATGGGCCAGTTCTATAAACTGAAATACTTTGCTGGTGATTTGAAGCAGGAAATCCATTACCCAATTCAAGAGGCGCGGGAAGATGTCTGGAAACAGAATCTCTCTTTGACCAGACTGGGCCTTATGGCGAAAGAGGTGGATGATTTTTACCACACAATCCGCATGGGCGAGCTTCCGCACTTTACCTGCTTATCCTGCTATCAGGGCAGCCAGAGGGACTGCCTTTTGGCCGCATTCGATAGCAACAAAAAAATCATTCTGGTTTACAAAGACGAGAGCGTAGTAGCACGGGCGTGTCTCCGGCTGACGAAAGGCTCTTTCCAGCAGCCATCAACGCTCAATTTTGAATTTGCTGATCTGTCCAAAGAAGATGTTCCCACAGGCAGTCACGCATACAGTGAGAAGCTGGTGCTGTTTCTGGAACACATTTATACCTCTGGATTGAAGAAAAGTGAAGAGACGGCGGCAAAAGAAATGGTAGTGGCACTGGCAACGCAGAAAGCGGAAGAACTCGACGCAGTTGCGGTGCTGTCAAATCAGTATCGCGGATGCTATCCCAGTGGGCGGTATGTCAGCGCCCCAATCTATATCTACATCTCAAAGTCCAAAAATGGGCGCCAGTATCTTGACTCTCTGGGAGGCGCTGCAGTGACTTTGGCAGAGGAACAGTATAAGCAAGAATCGTTTTTTGTAGAACGGGCCGCACTGGACCGAGCCCATGCGGCATGACAGGAGGTTTCTTTATGATGTTTGACAGTATTTTGGTAAAAGTATCCTGCAGTGAAGAACTGCTGTATCTCCACACCATATCCCGGAGGCATAAATCCCCGTACCGCTTTGCAATCCTGCGTGATACGCTGGAGCAGTTGGAGCGGGAGCCGGGGCGTCAGATTATCGTGGCTGACTGCGGCTGCTATGCCGCCCTTCGGCTCACACGGGCACTGGACGGCGAGATGCTGGTGATCCGCTTTTCCTGGCTGCAAAGCGCCGGTGCGGACAGCCTGCGCGGCTATGAGGAGTGGGTGCGGCTGCCCTACCGCCGCTTCCACGAGTGTGTGGAGGCCGGGACGGATATGGCCGGATGGAACTGGAGCCAGCTCTCCGTGCCGGAGAAGGTGACCCGCCGCTTTGAATTTCACAGCAGGCAGAATCTCCATCAAATCGCCCAGCGACCGCTCCTGCGGCACAAGCTGGGGAAAACTCTGGAACACCATTTCCAGTGGCGGGATGCGGAGAAGATCCTCATTTATGATGACGGTGCGCCGTACAGCTTCTTCTTTGAAGAGGTCACGCCCCGGGGCACGGGAATCTGCGGCGGCATCATCCTGCATGGTGCGGATAACCTGCAGAAAGCCCAGTACAGCGTCCACACCTAATTATAGCAGGGAGGTACATACCATGACGATCATTAAAATAAATGGCGGCTTCTGGGGATGGGAGCCAATAGAGACGCTGGAACGGCTTTATCCGCTGTTTGAGCAGTACACATTGGACCCGATCTATGAGTGGTACGGGAATTTTGTAAATCGGAAGCCGGAGTGGCAGCGGTCAGAAGAGCGTCAGGCTTATCAGGGCTGCACGGTAATTTCGGGGCGGTTTCTGCATTATGGGAACTTTTTCTATATCGTCACCGATGAGGAAGAACTGATCCAGCGTTTTGAGCGCCTGGTGGCGGACAACAAGGCCACACAGGCATACCAGGACGAGAGGAAAGTCTGCTTCCCGTGCAGCGAGTGCAACCAGTGGTCGGCTGCCAGCGGGCTCTGCGGACTGACTGGCCGTTATAGACAACCCCAGTGGGAGTGTTTTGCGCGATATGTTCTGCCGAAGGGGAAAGTCGAAGGTGACGGCGCAAATATGCGCATTGAACTTCCGATCCCGGAAAAGGCAGGAAAGAAAGCGGTGCTTATCGGCCGCGGCCAATGGGAGGTTTAACAATGGATTGGAGCAAAGTCCACAGGAAACTCGCTGGCCGCTTCAGGCTTCTGGAGCGTCGAAATGAGGATGGAGATTGTGTGATCCACTGTTTCGGCTCTTTGGGCCAAACGGGAGTGAATAACGATGATGTTCGCTATATATGCGGCTTCTATAGTCTTCCCTATAGAGAGGACTGGCGCAGAGAAGAAGCCCGCGACGCCGGCGACAGTTTTTATCTCCTGATTAAGACGGATGACTGAAAAAGTGCTTTGTCTGCCCTTATCAAAAGCATAGGGCAGAATCTGTGTAAATTCATAACAGGGCCGGGCAGAGGAATATTCCTCTACCCGGCCCTTCTTTTTGGGGCTGACATGGCCCGTGTTAAATCAATCGGAATCATTTTACAGTATTTTATAATCTGATAACTGTATGTCCTTTTGAACCCAATTTTCTACTATGCTTCGACTTCATCTTCTTGTGTTTTGACATACAATATGATACTCTTTTACCATAAGCACATCTCAATTAAGCACAAAAGAAAGGTGATCTTAAAATGGCAGAAGCCGAGAGCAAGCGTCAGCGCCGTACCCCGCAAGAGAGAGCGAATGAACTGGATGAAAAAATCACGAAGATAAATCAGTCCATCAATGAGCTGGAGGAGAAAAAGAAAACTGTTGTAGAAGAGTACGATGCGAAGATCACCGCAGCAAAGGAACGCATCAAATCTCTGGAGGCAAAAAAGCAGGAGATCCTTGCTCCCAAGGCTCCCCGAAAGCCCCGTAAGACGAAAAAGCAGAAAATTCAAGAGATTGTGAAGCTGGCAATGAAAAATGGTATGTCGGTAGAGGAAGTCGCCAGCCAGCTCCATGTGGAAGTTGAAAGCTAAACAGTTTTGATAGAAAAGCAGCATCGCCTCGAATGTATCAGGACGATGCTGCTTTTTATGGTGCAGGCCGACTATTCCACGCCCCTGATTTTTCGATGATACCGTTGTAGATAAAAACTTTCCTGCTTTTTTGTTGAGAAAGGCGTCATACAGGCGTAAAGGATATGTATAAAGCAAAAAAGGAGGCAATTATCTATGTTAATTGGTGTCGATCATGGCAACAAACAAATCAAAACCGTTCATGGCGAGCCCTTTGTGTCTGGACTGCAGCAGAGTCTGACCCGGCCGTTCGGCCAGAGCCTGCAATACTGTGGTACTTATTACACACTGTCCAATGAGCGTATTCCGTTCCACAAGGATAAGACGGAGGATGACCGATTTTTTGTCCTTACACTGATTGCTATTGCAGAAGAGATAACCGCCCGGGGAATTGGTGAAAAAGAACAGCAGCACATCCAGTTGGCTGTTGGTCTGCCCCCGGCACATTTTGGCTCTCAAGCAGAGAAATTCACCGCCTACTTTCAAGGCCGCGGGCTTGTTGAGTTTATGTATGGAGACAAACACTACACCATCAGCATTGAGGATGTGGCCTGCTATCCCCAGGCATACGCAGCTGCGGCCACAATGCTACACGCCCTGTTGGATGACCCAAAGGCAGTCGTATTGGATATTGGAGGCTTTACAGCGGATTATCTGTTGTTGAAAAACGGAAAAGCCGACCTCGCTTCCTGCGATTCGCTGGAAAACGGCGTTATCCTGTTATACAATAAAATCAGGTCCAGAGGAAATGCAGAGTTGGATTTGCTGTTGGATGAGGGCGATGTGGATGCCATCCTCATGGGCAGACGGACACAGTATCCGGCCGAGGCTATACAGCTTGTGGAACGACTGGCGCAGGAGTTTGTCAACGACTTGTTCAGCACTCTACGAGAGCGGATGTTGGATTTGCGCTATTGCAAAGTGGTGTTTGTGGGCGGCGGCGCTATTCTGTTGCGCCGGCAGATCGAGGATTCCGGCAAGGTGGGAACGCCTCTGTTCGTCACGAACATCAACGCCAATGCAGCTGGATTTGAATACCTGTACCGGCTTGAAACAGTGGGCAGGTGACAATCATGACGGCCAAAAAAGAAAGGGGGCGCTTCTCCCTGCGGTTCAATATCGGTGACCCAGTGCAGCGGGCCGCAGTTGAACTGCTGGAACTACAACCGCCCCACAGTAAAGCCCAGTATATTGCAAATGCGCTTGTGTACTATAACACTCATTTTTCTGACGATCCGCAGCCGTTAAAAGTGCCAGCCATTGACCGTGCGGCCATTGAAGCGATAGTGCGAGAAATTATGCGTCAGGATGAGCAGGCTTCGGATAAGGCAGTTTCGACCGGGGAATCCTCTCCTCCAAAGAAAAATAAAATAGCCCTGCCGCCGCAGGAACAGACGACAGAGCCATCAGAGGGAGCATCCGAAGTTGATGATATGACCCGCAATCTGATCGCCAGCACCATGGCGGCTTTCCGTAGAAATGGCTAAAAAAGAGGTATGGGAGCGAAGCTGTGCCGACTCTCATACCTCTTCCTTTTCCTGTATGGCAGCAATAAAGTGATCGATAATCTGTTCCAAGTGGCGGTATTGGCTGGGTGTCAATGTGGAAATCTTCTGCTGGAGCAACGAAGTGTCTGCTTCAAGAATTTTACCACGCAGTAAATAGTCTGCGCTGATGCCAAGTGCTTCACAGATCTTCAGCATGGTTTCCGGGCGCATCGCTTTTTGCCCCATTTCCGCATACGAGATGGTTTGCGATGTGAGATGCGTCAAATTTGCCAAAGTCTCCTGTGTCATATTTAATTGTTTTCTTCGCTCCAGAATCCGCTGGCCCATTTCTTTCAAAAGCTCACTCATTCGCAATCCTCCATACTATAGTTACATTTTATCCACTATAGCATGAAAAATTAAGCGACTATAGTTGAGTTTAATCAACCATAGCATATATAATGATCGTAAGATGAAAAATTTGGAGGAAAAACAAGTGAAAATATGTTCGTGTGCGGTGATTGGTCAACACCCTACCCGCTTCAAATTCAAATACAATGAATATATGACCTCATGCAAGCGCATAAAAAAGCGGATGCATGATGTATTTGTGTCACTTTACCAGAGCGGTGTGCGCTGCTTTTTCGTTGGGGGAGCTCTGGGAGTAGACATGTGGGCAGGCGAAATCCTGTTGGATATGCAGCGCCAGGTAGAATATCGGGAATTGGATGTTGTGATGGTCTGCCCCTTCCCCGGCCATGATGTCCGATGGGACCCAAAGAGCCAGGCACGGCAGCGAAAACTCCGAGAGGGCTGTGCCAAGGTGCTGATGGGATCAGAACACCCAGGAGCCGAAGGGTATAAAAAACGCACGGAATATATGATGGGGCAGGCCGACTATGTTGTAGCTGTTTATGATAATGATCCGAAACATTACAGCGGAGTGGAGACAGCGATAGGGATCGCTGAAAAAAGAAACTTGTCAATAGTGTTGATTCATCCAGACACAGGAATTATAAACATAGTAGATCATTACAGAGAGAGGCATACGGATTAGGCAAAATATGTTACTGTTTCTCCAAAAAACTAAAAAGGTGTGCGGTTTTGGTAATACGAAGCCACCTTGACTGTCGAGGAAAAATCGGGTATCATCTGATTAGCGATAGCTAACTTGAACGAGTTAGAAAGAGGTGGGTTATGTCACATAGCAGTCTATATCTTACCAATCTTTATAACGATTTGATAACCAATACCCCTCAGACAATCACTATGGACATTCCTTCAGAAGTCGGGCAAGGCCAAATTTCTCAAACAAAAATCAAGCACGGCGTTATCCTCTCAGACTGGAAAATGTGCTATCAATCCGATATGAATGTGCAGGGTCCTGTTAGTGGAGAATATATGCAAATCATTTTCTGCCTGAATGATGGAATTTCATGGGGGATAATGAATGAGAATCGTTCTATTACTATACAGAAAAATGAGTCTTGTATCTATGCTGGACATGATGGCACAGAATATATCTGCTACAAAAAAGACAGTAACTTCTCATTCAAAAGCATTAAAATCCCAATTCCCTACTTTTCACAACTCCTTGCTGATTACTTTGACGGACAGGAAATTACAGTCTATGAAAAGAAGCTCCTGAATGGTATTGCCAAAGTCTCTGTCACACCAATTATGGAGCAAATACTGTCGGAAACAAGCAAATTTTCTCAATACCGCGGGGGGCTGGGCTATCTCTATTTGGACGGCAAACTGTTGGAGCTGCTGTCCATCTATCTGGGAGAAGTTTTGGAATTGGACATTCTGATGGGCAAAAATATTTCCATGTCCCGGACGGAGCGGACTGCCATCATGGAAGCAAAACGGATCATCGACAGCCAGCTCGCCTTTGCCCCCTCTTGTGAAGAACTGTCTCAACAGGTACATCTGAGTCTGACCAAGCTGACACGGGGATTTTCTTCCTTCTACGGTATGCCGATCCATCAATATGTTATTGAGCAGCGGTTGACACAGGCGGCGCAACTGCTGTTGGACGGAGACTGGAATGTGGGGGAGGTCGCTGCGATTGTAGGGTATGGAAAACCGAGCAACTTTGCGGCGGCCTTCAAGAAAAAATACGGTGTTGCACCCAAACATTACAGGGAGACACGCTTCAACCACACAAAGCAGTGACCTTTAACTGCTTTTGGGTGAAAATGGGCAGGTTTTGGGTCGAATTAGAAAGGCATAACTGATACAATATGCGTTGAGGTTAGTAAGTGCTAACCTCAACGCATATTGTTGTTTAGAGGAGGCAAAGCATGAAACAGAAGTTGAATGCGAAAGATTTTATCCTGATTGGCGTCCTGACCGCCCTCATGTGGATCATCTGCATGATTATCAGCACCATTATGAGTGTGGCCGGCCCAGTGACCAATGTGTTCTATCCATCCGTTGTCGCGATCCCCAATGGCATCGTGATGATGCTCTTACTGGCAAAGGTACCGAAAAAGGGCGTTTTCACCATCTGCTCCGCAATCCAGGCTATCCTGTTCCTGCTGGTGGGCGCTTTCTGGTTTATCCCCATCGGCTTGGTGATTGGCGGTGTGATCTGCGATTTCCTGGTCATGGGCCGGAAAGAAATCACCATGAAGTCCATGACCGTGGCCTACGCCCTGTTCAGCGCCATTTTTGCCTTCAGCGCCATCTGCCCCATCAAGTTCCTCCAGAGCGCCTTTGTGGGAGCCATGGAGAAGAACAATATTGCCCAGGAATACATAGACGGGATGCTGAATATCACCTCCGTCCCCATGCTGGTGGTCATCGTTGCGGCCGGCTTGGTAGGTGGACTGATTGGCGCCGTGATTGGGCAGAAGGCTTTGAAGAAGCACTTTATAAAGGCAGGGCTCGTTTCAGTCAAATAACAAGGCACAGCCCCTCGGCAGTCAATCAGACAAGCGCAGGCAAGCGGGCTGCCTGATCTCAGGGCGCGGGGCTGAAAATGGCCCCGCGCTTTGATTTGGATAGGGAGGCATTGGAATGGAAGAATCACAAATCAAACAAATCATTGAACAGCAGCCCCTTCATGGATCGGCACTGTTAGATCCCCGCTGCAAGATTTTACTTCTGGTCTGTATCGGGTTTGTCAGTTACTTTTTGGCTGGGGAGGTGGTCAGCCTTGCGCTCATGCTGGTGTATGGCCTGTTTATTGCCGTGGGGAACGGCGGAAAGTGGGCCTTGAAGATGATTGTGGTCTACATCATCGTTGCCTATCTCAACGCCCTGCTCCGCTATGTGCAGGTGCCGGTACTGAGCGTGATTATGAGCGTGTTCGGCGTGACGCTTTTGAAGCTGATTCCCATTGTGATGATGGGCCTTTGGATTTTGCGGACCACCTATATGGACGACCTGATGGTGGCGCTCCAGCGGATGCGGCTTCCCCAGGCGGTGACGATCCCGCTGGTGGTCATGTTCCGCTATATCCCCACCCTGCGGATTGAATACAGGCAGATCCGTAGCACCATGGACATCCGGGGGATCAGCGACACCTTGTGGAAACGGGTATCTCATCCTCTTGCCACCATTGAGTATATTTTAATTCCCCTGCTGATGCGGTGCCTGAAGGTCACGGACGAGCTGGCGGCCTCCGGCACCACCCGGGGGCTGGAGCTGGAGTGCAAACGGTACGCCCTGCGCCCCATTCGCTTCTCCTGGCCGGAGGTCCTGGTGTCCCTGCTGGGCGTTGTCTTTCTGGCGGCGCTGCTGTTCCTGGACCAGACCCGAATCGGGGAAATCATCTTGTGGAGGGTGTGACATGATCTCGTTTCAGAATTTCAGCTTTCGCTATGAAGAGAGCAAGGACTTTACCCTCCGTGGCATTGATATGACGGTGCAGACCGGCGAATTTATCCTCCTGACCGGGCGAAGCGGCTGTGGCAAGACCACGCTGATCCGCTCACTCAACGGCCTGATCCCGCACTTTTATCCCGGTGAGATACAGGGCGACCTTGTGATGGATGGGCGCTCCCTGCTGGAAATGAAGCCCGCACAGCTGGCCGGGCAGGTGGGGACGGTATTTCAGGACCCGCGCTCCCAGTTCTTCATGACGGACACTACGCGGGAACTGGCCTTTGGCTGCGAAAATATGGGCCTCCCCCGTGAGGAAACCATTGACCGCATCGCAAAAGCCGCAAAGGATCTGGAACTGGCGGACTACCTAAACCGGAGTATCTTTGCCCTGTCCAGCGGAGAGAAGCAGCAGATCGCCGTGGGCTCGGTCTACGCGCTTTCACCGAAGGTCTATATCTTCGATGAGCCCTCCGCAAACCTGGATTATGCGGCCACCAAACGGCTTGCGGAGATTATGGGAAAATTGAAGCGGGACGGATACACCATCTTTGTGGTGGAGCATCGCTTTTACTATCTGCGTGATTTAATCGACCGGGTATTTCTCATACAAAACGGAAAAATCGAACAGGAATTTACAAGGGAGCAGTTTTGCTCCTTACCGGAGGGAACGCGCATATCCTATGGGCTGCGGACTGCATATCCGGAGCGGGATGCGGAGCATTATCAGGAAAAAGAACGCCGCCCAATGGGGAAACACCTGCTGAGTGTGCAGGGCCTTTCCTTTGCTTATCCGAAAGAGCAGGAGGTCTTTCGGAATGTCAGCTTTGAAGCCCACGCCGGGGATGTGATCGGCATCCTGGGCCACAACGGAGCGGGCAAGACCACCCTCTTGTCCATCCTGACCGGCCTCTTGAAGCAGCGGAACGGCGAGATCACCTTTGACGGCAGAAAGCTCACCCCACGCCAGCGCCGGGCGCTGTCCTATTTGGTCATGCAGGACACGGATTACCAGCTCTTTGCCAGCAGTGTGGAGGAAGAACTCTCTCTTGGGATTCGGGAGGACTGCAAAGAGAAGGTGGACGCCGCGCTGGAGGCGCTGGAGCTGTCCGAATACCGGGAACAGCACCCGGCGGCCCTCTCCGGCGGGCAGAAACAGCGGGTCACCATTGGCGCGGCCATCGTCAAGGACAGCCCAGTGATCTATTTTGACGAGCCCACCAGCGGCCTGGACTATGACTCCATGGTGCGGGTCAGCCGCCTGATTGAGCAGTTGTCCGCTTCCGGCGTGATCGTGTTTGTGGTCTCTCACGACTTTGAGTTTATCGTCCGGACCTGTACGGAGGTGGTCCAGCTGGACGACCAGGGGGCCGTTCAAAACCACCGGCTCACGCCGCAGATGTTGAAAGCTCTGTCGGAACAGTATTTTCATTGATGGGAGGTTGAAATCATGTTTCAAAAGGTATTTGAATACGCGGGGCCGCATAAAAAGGGCCTCTATGCGGCCACAGCGGTGGTGCTGGTCAGCGTTTTGATGGGCGTCCTGCCCTTTGTGCTGGCCTACCAGGTAATTGCTCCGCTGGTGATGGGAGCGGAACTTGACGCTTCGTTTCTTATCCTGCGGGTGGCTTTGGTGCTGGTGTGCCTGGTCTTGCAGGCTGTTCTCTATGGCTGGGGGCTCAATCTTTCGCACAAGGCCGCCTATGACACGCTGCTCCGGCTGCGGACTGCCCTGCAAAAGCGGTTTGAGAAACTGCCTCTGGGCGTGATCCAGGACAAGGGCACCGGCACGGTCAAAAAGCTGTTTGTCGATGATGTGGACAGTCTGGAGGTCCTGTTGGCCCACTCCATGCCAGAGGGAATCGCAAACCTGATGGTCCCCATCGCGGTCTATGTGGCTATGTTTTTCGTGGACTGGAAGCTGGCGCTGCTGTCTCTGGCCTCCATCCCCATCAGCCTGATCGCCATGATGACCATGTACTCGGTGGGCATGAAGAAAATGGGCCCCTACTATATGGCCGGCCAGAAGATGAACAACACCATCATTGAGTACATCAACGGCATGGAGGTCGTCAAGGTATTCAACAAGGACGCGGACTCCTATGAGCGGTTTCGCAAGGATGTTTCGGATTACCGGGATTACACCTTGGCTTGGTACAAGGCGGCATGGCCCTGGATGGCAATTTACAGCAGCCTCCTTCCCTGCACTGTGATTTTGACTCTGCCGCTGGGGGCGTGGTTTGTCTTCGCCGGCTGGTCGGCTCTGCCAGACCTGATTTTGGTGCTGTGCCTCTCCCTGAGCATCGGGATGCCGCTCCTCAAATCCCTGGGCTTCCTGCCCACCATGCCCCAGCTCAACTACAAGATTTCTGCGCTGGAGCAGGTTTTGGATGCGCCGGAGCTTCAGCAGACGCCGGACAGCTTCCACGGCAAGGATGATACCATCGTTTATGACCATGTTTCCTTTGGCTACACCAAGACACAGCCCGGCCCGGACGGAAAGCCCATGGTGGTGGAGGATGAAGTGCTCCACGACATCAGCTTTACGGCCAAGGCCGGACAGAAAACGGCCCTGGTGGGAGAGTCCGGCTCGGGCAAGAGCACTCTGGCAAAGCTGTTGATCCACTACTATGACGCGCAGAAAGGCAGCATCTCCATTGGCGGACAGAAACTGTGTGACATGAGCCTGGAGGCGCTGAACAGCCGTATTTCCTATGTAGCGCAGGATCAATACCTGTTCAACACCTCTCTGCTGGAGAATATCCGCATGGGACGGTTGAACGCTACCGATGAGGAGGTCCTGGAGGCAGCGCGAAAAGCCCAGTGTATGGAGTTTCTGGAAAAGCTGCCCCAAGGTATCCACTCCATGGCGGGGGATGCGGGCAAGATGCTCTCCGGCGGTCAGCGCCAGCGTATTTCTCTGGCCCGTGCCATCCTGAAGGACGCCCCTATTGTGGTGCTTGATGAGGCCACCGCCTACGCTGACCCCGAGAACGAGGAGAAGATGGAGGCGGCGATTGCGGAACTGGTGAAGGACAAGACTCTGGTTGTTATCGCCCATAAGCTGCCTGCTATTATGAACGCCGACCAAATCTGCGTCGTAGACCACGGCAAACTGGTTGCGGCAGGAAAGCATCAGGACCTGATCCAGTCCTGCCCGGAATATCAAAAGCTGTGGAAGGCGGCCCAGGACAGCGCCGAATGGAACATACATACCGCAAAGGAGGGGAACTAAATGTTTGCACTGTTTTCAAGGATTTTGAAACTTGCTGGTCCATATAAAGGGCGTATTCAGGGCGCTTTTGCCTGCGCGTTTGTGGAGTCGATCCTGTCTAAAATGCCGATCTTCCTGGCCTTTGTGGTGTTGAGCGGCTTTGCCGCCGGAACATTGACCGGACAGACCTGCCTCTATGTGGGTCTTGGCCTCACGGCGGCCGTGCTGGTGCAGATGCTGGTCCACTACCTCAGCGACAGCCTCCAGAGCGCGGCGGGCTACCTGATGTTTGCCGAGAAGCGCATGGAGCTGGGCGGACACCTGCGGAAACTGCCTATGGGTTACTTCACCTCCGGCAATATCGGCAAAATCAGTTCTGTCCTCAGCACCGATATGGTGTTTATTGAAGAAGTCGCCATGAGCACGCTGGGCAACATGATGAGCTATCTGCTGTCCTCCCTGGTCCTGCTGGGGTTCATGTTCTATCTGAATTGGCAGCTGGGCCTGATCGCGGCCCTTGTGACCATCCTGGCGTGGCTGGTTTCCAGAGGGATGAACAAGGTTTCCCTGCGGGAAGCCGCTGGCCGCCAGGAACAGAGCGAACGGCTGACGGACGCGGTGCTGTCCTTTGTGGAGGGCATCGGGGTCATCAAGAGCTATAACCTGCTGGGTGAGAAATCGGAAGAACTGACCGGCAATTTCAAGCGGTCCAGAAATACATCCCTCGCCTTTGAACGGAAGATGACCCCGTGGACCATGGGGTTGAATGTCCTTTATGGAATCGGGATTGCCGCGATTTTTGGCCTGTCGGTCTTTCTGGAGCGGAGCGGTGTCCTTTCTCTGGCCTATGTGCTGGGCGTCCTCCTGTTCGTCTTTGACCTGTTCGGGCCGCTCAAGGCGCTTTATGGCGAGGCGTCCCGCCTGACTGTGATGAACGCCGCCCTGGACCGCATTGAGGCTGTATTGGATGAGCCGGAGCTCCCGGACACAGGGAAACAGCATATCCCGGCTCAAGCGCAGCCAGGCCAGCCGGAGGTGCAGTTCAATGATGTAGCCTTTGCCTACCAGGACAAAGAGGTGCTGCACCACATCAGCTTCTCGATGTTCCCCAATAGCATGACCGCTCTCGTGGGCCCCTCCGGCGGCGGGAAGTCCACCATCGCCAATCTGCTGGCCCGGCTGTGGGATGTGAAAAGCGGCAGTGTTGCCATCCGGGGCGTGGACACCCGACAAGTCCCCCTCGCGGAGCTAATGGATCACATCAGCATGGTATTCCAGCGCGTGTATCTCTTCCAGGACACGATCTATAACAACATCAGTATGGGCAAGCCAAACGCCACCGAGGAGGAGGTCTATGAGGCGGCGAGGAAAGCCCGCTGCTACGATTTCATCATGGCTCTGCCTGACGGATTTCAGACTGTGGTGGGAGAGGGCGGCGCAACCCTCTCCGGCGGTGAGAAACAGCGTATCTCCATCGCCCGCTGTATTCTGAAAGACGCTCCTATTGTAATTTTGGACGAGGCGACCGCCAGCGTGGACACTGACAATGAGAGCTATATTCAGGAGGCTATCTCCGAACTGGTAAAGGGTAAGACCCTGCTGGTCATTGCCCACCGTTTGAATACCATCCAGAACGCCGACCAGATTTTGGTCATCAGTGACGGACATATCTCGCAGCATGGCACCCATGAGGAATTGATGGAACAACCCGGTATTTATCAGGATTTCGTCCGTATCCGTATGAACTCTGCCGGTTGGAGCCTGTCTTGATGGAGAGGAGCTCCCCATGAAACAATTACACGCATCTGGCGAAGATTATCTGGAAGCAATCCTTGTCTTAAAGAGGAAGAAAGGCATGGTGCGCTCCGTAGATGTGGCCCGGCACCTTGATGTATCGAAACCCAGCGTGTGTCATGCGGTAGCCACCTTGAAAGAGGGCGGGTTTCTCACCATGGACGAAGACTCTTTCCTGCACCTGACCGATGTGGGCCGAGAGGTTGCCGAAAGAACTTATGAGAAGCACTGCTTTTTCATCCGTCTGCTGGTGGATGCAGGTGTAGAGCCAAAGACTGCCGAGCAGGATGCCTGCCGCATGGAGCACGCAATCAGCGATGACAGTTTTCAAAAAATTAAATCAGGGCTAAAGGACAAGTAAAAGTGGTCTGGCAGTCGAGGTTATCGGAGGTGATGTAGTGGGAAAACTGTTCATATTATCAGTCGAAGAAGATGATCTTGAAACCGCAGAGAAAATCATGGCCTTCATAGAGTCAACAGAACTGGTCATGTGTACGGATCTTTCCTCTGCCCCTCTGCGCTATAAGGCTTTATGTATCGACGCTGCGTGCCGTCAAGTGTTTTGGCAGGGCAAATTCATAGAGCTGACTCCTATGGAGTTCGATGTGTTTCATTTGCTTGCCCGGCGGCCCGGACGGGTATTTTCAAAAAGGGAGATCTATGAGTTCGCCGCCCCTGATTCGTTTGACAGCAGTTGGACGGGGATTTCCAGCATCATTTACAAGCTGCGCCATAAGCTGAACGCTGACTTTATCCAAACCGTGTATGGGAAGGGCTATAAATTCTTGCCACCGTAACACTGTTGACCATTAAAGACAAGACAATAGAAAGGCCGAATTTTAGGTAAGTAATACTTTATACATGGAGTAAATCGACAAGATTAGAGTAACGCCAGCCAGCAAGCAGATATAAAAAACGACGCTTTGGTGTGAGCAGTAATGCCCTCAAAGCGTCGTTTATATTTTGTCTGGAATGTGGCGAAGAACATCTTCTACCCTGCAAGAAAGAATGTTGCAAAGGTCATTCAGTGTTGCGGTTGAGATATTCCGGTTTTGTTTCAAAGAATCCAATGTCCCCTTGCTGAAGGAATAATCCTTTATTAAAGAATAGGTCGTAATTCCTTTTCGACGCATGGTATCCCAGAGCGGATCGTAAGTAATAATAGAGACCACCCCTTTGTGATTCCTATTATATTTGACATGTTGCATCTTGAATATTCCCGGTATGTCGGGTATAATATCTTAATTACATGATTTCATGTCCATCAATTTTTCTCATTCAAGCGCCTGACCATCAGCAGAACAGCTTCTAAATCCTGATCGTTCATCGACTTGATGCCATCTATAATCTCCTGAACTAAAATTGGATTTCGGTATTCTGTTTCCTCATCGAAAAACAAACGGGGCGTGATACCGAGCGTGTCAATCAAATAGAGCAGTTCTTTCACAGATGGCTGGGAATACCCCGTTACAATGTTATGAATATAGTTCTTGCTATGCCCTAAATCATAGCTTAACTGATACTCGGAAATCCCCTTTTTTACCCGTAACTCTGTAATACGGTTTCTAATAAAGTCCATCTCCATATACGATTCCTCCACCACCATTTCCCTCATGGTACACTTTTGTGGTGTGACATTAGGGTGCGCGTGGTGTGCTTTTTTATGCAATAGCACTTTAATGGTGTTATAATTGAGTAAAACGCCACACGGGAAAAGAGAGAAACGCATGGATCGAGAAAGAGAATCACCCCCGGAGAGGCTGCCGTTCTGTTTAGACGACACAGTTGGTGGAATAGTAAGGGCATGTCAGGAGTGCCCCGGCGTCTACTATATCGCGGCCCGGAAACAGGACGGCAGGTTTTTAGCGGACGAATACTATGTGGTGGAACGCTCCTCGCCAGCCATATCAAAAGAGGCTATGGCATACGGAAGAATGTCGGAAGAGGACTCCCGTGTGCTGCTCTATCCGTTTGCGGAGGAACGACATGGGTATAAAATTATTGAGTATGAGATCTATCGGTATCAGGTCCGGCACGGAATGTACGCAGACGGACAAACCTCGCTTCGTGATGTTGCTTTTTTCAATATGGAGTATCATCCGGAATACTTTGGGCCCTACCCGGCGCCCCTTGCCACGCCGCGGGGCCGTACTGCACGCTACAAGCCGCTGATGAACGGCGTCTTCTGGATCGAAACAGGTACAGGAGAGGAAGTCCTCGCTGTCTGCTATCCTATTTGGAACTGCGACTTCTCGGAAACCGTATTGAAGCAATCGGAGCAGTCCGAAGAGGATGTACGGGAAGGAATTGACAATACCTTGGGGTATCTGTTCTTTTCCAAGCGGGCCAGCAGTCTCGCCTTGTTTGAACTATGGGGGCAGTACGAGGAGTTAAGGACTGGCGGCCTAATCAACTACCCCGCATTGATGAACTATATCTGGGCCTATTTTCCGGAGTACGCCGCCACATACAATATGCAGAATCAGCTGGGGATGCACGATACCTTCGGCCTGTTGATGAGCGCACTGGGGACGGAGGTGGAATTGCAGAACAACCCAAATGAAGTAATTGCAATGTCAACGGCCGCCGGGCTTGATTTCCTGAATTTTTAATTGGGCTAAAAATGACAGATCAGGTGGAACAATGGACTGGGATCAAAATGAAGAGCTGGTAGAACAAATCCTTCGTACCGGCATGTACGCAAAGCTGTATGATGAAGAAACAACATACGGGTACCTGACCTATTTAACCTACCGGGTGGAGGACACGCTGTTCACTTGGAAAAAGAAAAGCGATGTGGACGGGTTTTGGGCCGACCTCACATGGGAGGAATATATCTCCTTTTTGCGGCGAGAAAAAACATTGCTCCTGGCAGCTCAAAGGGTGCTGTTCAACACTGTGATGGCTTTCCCGGCCTCCGCATTTGACTTTACATTGTCAGAGGCAGAAGTGGACTTTCCCGTAGCGCGTTATGACAGCGCCGGGATGCTCCATATGGCAAAGCTCTATTCCTTCGAGAACTGTATCTCAATCGTAGAGTTTCTGATGTTCCGAGCAGAGAGGGCGTATTATCCGCTGTGGAAGAAACAGCGGGGACCCCACTACACATGGGAGCTTTATATCGTGGAACTGCTTCACAGCCGAAGGGAATTTGTAGACCCACTATCGAGGGCCTTCCGCAACGCGCTGGTTCAACTGGACTTTCTCCCGGCGTGGCAGATGATCTATCCGACTATTCAAGAGGATGCAGAAATAGAATAACATGAAAAGACCCCGCAGATTCGGTCTGCGGGGTCTTTCGCTCTCTTATTCTGAGCTCCCCTCTTGACAAATGAAAACCGTAGTGCTATATTCAAAACAGCGTTATAAAACATTGTTTTGAATGAGGAGGAATGGCAGTGGCAAAACAAAAGGTGGGCGTCTATGACCGGGTGCTGGAGTGCGCCAAGGAGGAGTTTTTGTCCAGGGGATTTCTGGACGCTTCCTTGCGTACCATCGCCCAGGAAGCGGAGACCAGCACCGGGTCAATCTACACCCGCTTTGGGGACAAAGAGGGGCTGTTCCGCGCCCTCGCGGAGCCGGTGGTGGATGAATTTAAGGCCATGTTCCGCAAGGTCCAGGAGGACTTTCACCAATTCCCGGAGGAGGAGCAGAGGGCCGAGATGGGCCAGTACACTGCCCGCCATCAGGAAGACCTGTTGGACTACATCTACGACCACTTTGATGTATTCCGCCTGCTGCTGGACGGGGCCCATGGTACCCGGTTTTCGCGCTTCCTGGACGAACTGGTGGACATCGAGGTGGAGTACACCTACAAGTACATGGAGGTCATCGGTTGCGAGAGCGTCAAATCCGGCCTGGTGACGGAGGAGTTCATCCATATCATCGTCACCGCCTACTTCAACGGCATGTTCGAGGTGGTGCGGCACAACATGGACCGCGCCGCCGCCCACCGCTATGTCAAGATGCTCAACCGCTACCACATGGCAGGTTTCGGCACCGTGTTTGACCCTCAGCCCTGACAAAAGAGGCTGTGCCCTTGGGTGCAGCCCTCCTGTTTGCACAAAAGTTAGCAATTACTAACCAAAAGGAGGAATTTATATCATGAAACAACAAAGCCCCATGCTCCGTTTGTGGGAGCTGGGAGAGGGACAGCAGGGCGGCCTGAAGCGGGCGGTCCTGTCCGCTGTGGTGGGGGTACTGTTTGGGATGCTCCCTTACTTCGCCGCGGCGCAGATCACCCTGGGCCTGCTGAAAGGGGAGCAGAGTATGCAATACTACCTGATATGGTGTGTTGTGGCGCTCGTGGGCTTCCTGCTCCGGGCCACCCTGTATTCCCTGGCCCTGTCCCAATCCCACAAGGCCACCTTTGCCATCCTGAAATCCATCCGGGAGCGGGTGCTGGAGAAGCTGCCAAAGATGCCTCTGGGTACGATTCTGGACACCTCCAGCGGCCAGATGAAGCAGATCATTGTGGACCAGGTGGAGAGCATGGAACGGCCCCTGGCCCATCTTCTGCCGGAGATGACCGCCAATGTGCTGGGGCCAGTGTGCATCCTGATCTACCTGTTCGTACTGGACTGGCGGATGGCCCTTTTAAGCATGGTGTCCATCCCGGTGGGCATGGCTTTCATGATGGCGGTGATGGCTGGCTACGGCAAGCAGTATGAGGGCTCGGTCAAGACCACCCAGGCCATGAACAGCGCCATTGTGGAGTACATCGGCGGCATTGAGGTCATCAAGGCGTTCAACCAGGGCAAGCAGTCCTATGCCCGCTTCTCCGACAGCGTAAAGGCCAACGCCTCCTACTTCTACCACTGGATGAAGAGCTGCCAGATGCCGGTCTCTCTGGCCCGTGCCATCTCACCTACCACCATGATTACTATTCTGCCGGTGGGCTGGCTTCTCTACACCGGAGGGAGTCTGCCCATCGAGACCTTTATCACCACCATCGTCCTGTCCCTGGGCATTGCCGGGCCTCTGCTGGCCGCTATGGACTTTGTGGACAGCCTTGCCAAAGTGGGCACCATCGTGGGCTCGGTGGACGCCATCCTGAACGGGGCGGAGCAGGATCACGGGGAAGCGTCGGTGGAGTTCCGGGGCCGGGACATCAAGCTCTCCCATGTGTCTTTCGGCTACCACGCGGACAAGGAGGTGCTCCACGATGTGTCCCTCACCATTCCCGCCGGGAGCATGACCGCCTTTGTGGGGCCCTCTGGCTCGGGCAAGTCCACCATCGCCAAGCTGATCGCCGGCTTTTGGGATGTAACCTCCGGCTCCATCACCTTGGGCGGACAAGACTTGAAGCGGGTCCCACTGAAGCAGCTCTATGACCAGGTGGCCTTTGTCTCCCAGGACAACTACCTCTTTGACGAGAGCATCCGGGAAAATATCCGCATGGGTCGCCCGGCGGCCACCGACGCCGAGGTGGAGGCCGTGGCAAAGGCCGCCGGGTGCGACGCCTTTATCCGGGGCCTGGAACGCGGCTACGACACCGTGGTGGGCGGAGGCGGCGCCCATCTGTCCGGCGGCGAACGCCAGCGCATCGCCATCGCCCGGGCCATGCTCAAAGACGCGCCCATTGTGGTGCTGGACGAGGCGACCGCCTACATAGACCCCGAGAACGAAGCTGTTGTTCAGCAGGCCGTGGGTAAGCTGGTGGCGGGAAAGACCGTTCTGGTCATCGCCCACCGCCTCAGCACCATCACGGGAGCGGATCAGATCGTGGTAGTCAATGGCGGCCGCATCCAGGATGCGGGCACCCACGAAGAACTTTTGAAAAACTGCCCGCTGTATCAAGAGATGTGGCGGGCTCACATGGGCGCAAAGGAGGGAGAGCAGGCATGATCGGCGTTCTGAAAAAAATCTGGCACTTTGCCGGCGAGGAACAGGGCAATATCCGAAAGTCCATGATTTTAGGCTTCTTTTACGCGGTGTTCCACATGTTCCAGATCGCGGCCATCTATGTGGTGGTGCTGGCCCTGGTGGGCGGCTCCACAGACCCCGCCCCGGCATGGCAGGCGCTGGGGCTTCTGCTGGCCAGCATTCTGGGCCGGGCGGTCCTCAACCGCTTCAGCCAGCTCCAACAGACCCACGCCGGCTACTTCATGGTGGCGAATAAGCGTATCTCCATCGGCGACAAACTCAAGCGGGTCCCCATGGGCTATTTCAACGACCAGAGTTTGGGGGAGCTCACCGGCATCACCACCACCGTTCTGGACGAGGTGGAGAGCACCGGCCCTATGGTACTGGTTGGTATCCTGGGCGGCCTGATCAATTCTGCCGTCATGCTGCTGTGCATCCTGTTCTGGGACTGGCGGATCGGTCTGCTGGCCCTGGCGGGGATGCTGGTGTATCTGGCCCTTCTCTCCGGAATGGAGAAACAGTCCGCCAAAATCGCCCCCAAGCGCCAGCGGGACGAGGCCCGGCTGGTGGAGGCGGTGCTGGAACAGCTCCAGGGCATGAGCGTCATCAAGTCCTTTAACCTGACCGGAAAGGGTGACAAGCGGGTGCGGCAGGCTCTGGAGGACAGCCGGGCGAACAATCTGGCGGTAGAGAAGCTGTTCACTCCCTATATCTGGGGCCAGGAGATGGTTCTCCACCTGTTCAGCGTTCTGATCCTGGCCGCGTCGGTGGGGCTGTGCCTGACAGGAGCCATGTCCCTCGCCAATGCGCTGATGGCGGTCATCGTCTCCTTCCTGATTTTCTCCCAGATCCAGTCCGCGGGCAGCGGCGTGTCCGCCCTGCGTCTGGTGGGCAGCTCCATCGACCATGCAAACCAGGTGGACGACATCCCGGAGATGGATCAGCGCGGCACGGTAATCCGTCCAGAGGACCACGAGATTGTATTCGACCATGTGAACTTCTCCTATGGAAGTCGCCCCATCCTCAAGGATGTGTCTCTGACCATCCCAGATCGAACGACCACCGCCATTGTAGGGCCCTCCGGCTCGGGCAAGACCACTCTCTGCAACCTGATCGCCCGGTTTTGGGATGTGGACGGCGGCCGTGTGACCATCGGCGGCCGGGATGTGCGGGAGTACACACTGGAATCCCTCATGGAGCAGGTGAGCATGGTGTTCCAGCGGGTGTACCTCTTTGCCGACACGGTGGAGAACAATATCAAGTTCGGCTGCCCGGACGCTACCCATGAGCAGGTGGTGGAGGTTGCAAAAAAGGCGTGCTGCCACGACTTTATCTCCGCCCTGCCGGATGGATATAATACGGTAATTGGCGAGGGAGGAGCCACGCTCTCTGGCGGAGAGAAGCAGCGCATCTCCATCGCCCGGTGTCTCTTGAAGGACGCGCCCATCGTCATCTTCGACGAGGCCACGGCCAATGTGGACCCCGAGAATGAGGATCAGCTCCAAAGGGCTATGGAAGCCCTGACGAGGGAGAAGACCGTGCTGATGATCGCCCACCGGCTCAAGACCGTGCGGGGTGCGGATCAGATTCTGGTGCTGGACCAGGGCAGCGTCGTCCAAAAGGGTACCCACGACGAACTGATCCAGCAGGCGGGCATCTACCGGGATTTCGTGTCCGAGCGCACGGAGTCCAGCCGATGGACACTTTGATTGATCGCAAAAGACAAAACTGCAGTACAGATATTTGCACTGTGATTTTTGGGTGGCTATGGCATTTGCAGCAAAAAAATCGCCATGCGCAGATATGGGGAACGCTATAAAGAAAGCGTGCAGTTCCAAAACTAAAGTGGAGCTGCACGCTTTCTATTCTACTTCTTTCCTACCTTCCTAAACTCTCCCGGTAACAGTCCAGTGCTCTTTCGGAACAGCTCCGCAAAGCGGCTGGAGGTAGAATAGCCCACAGTCTGCGCAATCTGTCCAATGGACAAATCAGTATTGGTGAGAAGGTACTCCGCCTGGCTCATGCGGCGCTGCTGGATGTACTCGGTGATGGTGCAGTCGTAGACCTTCTTGAAACTGCTCTTGAGTTTTGTTGTCCCCATGCAGGCAATCTGGGTCAGACGCTCCATGGGAACTTCCGCGGCGTAATGGTCGCTCAGGTAGGTAGCGACTGTCTGAATATTCTCAATATCCTGGGTTGCCAGCCGCCCAGTGGCCGCCGGACGCTTTTTCTGATACTCCACCACCAGCGACAACGCTTCGGCTACCTTGCTCTCATAAAACAGTTTGGCGGCGATCCCATCTCCGCGGTAATTTTGAAGCTCTGTAAGGAGCCTGGACATTTCCGGGAAGTCTGTTGTCTGGTCGATCTTTCGGAATGCCTCCACCGGGTTGTGGTATTCGTCCGGATACTGCTTTTTGAGATAATCCTCATAGTAGGCGGGCATGATCTCAACGCCGATGGAGCGAATGGGAATATTTTTGTGGATCAGCACCCGGTAGGGCGAATAGCCACCGATATAGGTTTTGATACACCCGGCGGACAGCCGGCGGTACGGAGCCAATTCCTCGCCGGAGATGGAATCATAGCGGGTGATGCTCAAACACTCTGGCAGGGAGAATTCCAGCAGAGAGTCCTCGTGAAAGGAAAAGTTATGGATCTTGATGTCGTACAGATCCTTTTGCCCGTAGGTCCAGTAGGACCCCTCTCCGATTTCGGGCGATAACTTCCACGAGATACCTAAAGAACCATACTGCTGATTATCCGGGTCGGGAATAAAACCGTGCCCTTTCAACAGCGGCGCATAGTATTGCTCAATGATTTCGGGCATGACAAAAGACTCGCCTCCTCTTTACAACGATTGGACGAACTTTTGAAACGAAAAGACGAACCTCGTTTCAAATCATTGAAAGCCGCCCCAATCGAGTGTATGTTATAGGTGACGGTTAGCGAACTCTAACCAAAGAGTAGCATATCACAAAGAAAAAGTCAACATGACGCAAAAACAGGAGGAGCAAAATGAGTAATCAAGTCAATTCACTGAAGAAGGGCCTTACGGTCAAGGATCTTGTGACAACGGGTATTTTCAGTGCCATCTTTTTTGTGTTTACCCTGGTCGGCGGACTTCCGTTCGCCCCGAATCCAGTCCTGACCTTCTATATGCCGATGGGGGCGGCGCTGCTGTGCGGCCCTATTTATCTGCTGATGGTGGCTAAAGTGCAGAAGCGGTGGAGCGTCACAATCCTCGGCATCATCATGGGGATCATCTGGTTTGCCACCGGAATGCACTGGGCGTTTTCCCTGGGCTATATCGGGATGGGACTCATTGCGGACTTGGTAGCCGGCGCCGGTCACTACCGCAACAAGGCCATCAATCTGCTGTCCTATATGCTGATTTCCCTGGGAGGCATCTATACTTATGTGGTATTCTTTCTTGACCCGGACGGCTGGGCCAGCACCATGCTGAACAATGGCACGGAACAGTCCTACATCGACACCATGAACGCCTCCGCACCCTCCTGGCTCCTCGTGGTCATCATCGCCGGCACATTGACGGTGGCGGCTCTCAGCGGCTGGGTCGGCGGCAAGATGCTGAAAAAGCAGTTTGAAAAGGCTGGGATCACCGCATGATGGGCGGAGCGTCATCCCGGCGCGGGCTGTGGCTGGACCCCAGGACGAAGATATTGCTGCTGCTGTTCTGCATCCTTTCCGCTATGATGGCCCCGTCCCTATTCTACGAACTGGGCCTTGTGGTGCTGATCGGGCTGCTCGGCGTCTGCTTCGGGAAGTGGAAATATGCCTGGAAGGGTGTACTGTTCTATGCGCTGATTGTCCTGCTCACCCTCTGGATCATGGACACCATGACGGGCACTTGGCGCACCATGTTTATCGCCTTTTTGGGGCTGTTCCATAAGGTCTATCCCTGTGGGATGCTGTCCGGCATTGTCCTCTCTACCACGAAGGTCAGCGAATTCTTATCCGCCATGAACCGCATCCACGCACCGAAAAAGCTGGTGATCCCGCTGGCTGTCATGCTCCGCTATGTCCCCACCATCCAGGAGGACTGGCGGTTTATCAAGGACGCCATGCGGATGCGGGATGTGTCGCCGTCTCCCAAGGGACTGCTGACGCACCCGGCCATGACGGTGGAGTGCATTTATGTCCCGCTGATGATGGCGGCATCCAAGGCGGCGGATGAGTTGTCCATCGCCTCCATTACCCGCGGGATCGAAAACCCGAAGCCCCGGACCTGTCTGGTGCAGATTCACATAGGACCCGCGGATCTTCTGGCGGGCGTCTGCTTCGCGGCGTACCTCGCTGTGGGGCTGTACTGGAAGGGGGTGTTCGGATGATTGAACTGAAGCATGTGTCGTTTGCCTACCAGGGCCAGGAGCATGACGGCCTGCACGACATCAATCTGACGATTGCGGATGGAGAGTGCGTCCTGTTCTGCGGCCGGAGCGGATGCGGCAAGACCACCATCACAAGGCTGGTCAACGGCCTGATCCCACAATTCTATGCGGGAGAATTGACGGGCAGCGTACTGGTGGATGGACAGGAGATCAGCAAGCTGCCCATGTACCAGATCGCCGCTAAAGTCGGCTCTGTGTTCCAAAACCCCAGGACGCAGTTTTTCAATGTGGACACGGACAGCGAAATCGCCTTTGGGATTGAAAACGAGGCCCGGCCGCCCGTGGAGTTGGCGGAGCGGGTGGAGCAGGCCACCGACGACCTGCATATCAGTCCGCTCCGAAACCGCAATATCTTTGAATTGTCCGGGGGCGAAAAGCAGAAGATCGCCTTCGCTTCGGTCTATGCCATGAATCCAGAGATTTACCTGCTGGATGAGCCGTCCTCCAATCTGGATATGACATCTATCCAGGAGTTAAAAGGCCATTTGCGGCTGCTTCAAAAGCAGGGCAAGACCATCCTGATCGCGGAGCACCGGCTCTATTATCTGATGGATCTGGCGGACCGGATCGTGTACTTGGAGCAGGGCCGGATCGAGAAGGTTTTTACGCCGGAAGAGTTCCGCGGATTACCAAGGGAGGCCCGGGAACGCATGGGATTGCGGGCGGCGGACTTGGCGGAGGTGCGGCCTCCGCAAGTCCACTCGCCGGCATCTTCCCCTGTCCTGGAGCTTCGGAATGTCACGCTCCGGTATAAAAAGCGGACGATCCTGCACCGCATCAGCCTTGCCGCCGCAAAGGGTGAGGTAATCGGCGTGGTGGGCCACAATGGGGCCGGGAAAACGACCTTTTCCCGCGCCCTGTGCGGGCTCCACAAGGACTGCGAGGGGCAGTTTCTGTGGGATGGACAGGCGATGGAGCGGAAGAACAGGCTGAAACGCTCCTACATGGTGATGCAGGATGTGAACTACGAATTATTTGCCGAGAGTGTGGAGGCGGAGTGCTCTTTCGGCATCCGCAATCCGGACTTGACCTTGGCCGCCTCGACTCTGGAGGAATTGGGGCTGGCTCCCTATCGGGAGCGCCACCCCAATACGCTGTCCGGCGGGCAGAAGCAGCGGGTGGCCGTAGCGGTCAGCATGATCTGCGGAAAAGACCTGCTGGTGTTTGACGAGCCCACCAGCGGCCTGGACTTTGACAGCATGACCCAGGTGGCGGGGCTGATCCGGCGGCTGTCTGAACTGGGAAAGGTCATTTTCATTGTCACCCATGATTTTGAATTTGTCTGCCGCACCTGCTCCCGTGTTCTGCATTTTGACGAGGGCGAGATGCCCGATGATATACCCGTTGTGATGGACGCCCTCCCGAAGCTGAGAGAGCTGTTCTCTGTCAAGGTGAATGGCTCCGAAGGAGACAGAGAAGGTGGCCTGGGCCATTCAGATGGAAAGGAGAGGTAGTCTATGAAACAGAAGAAAACCAATCGTGTGGCCTTGCTGCTCCACTGGGCCGGGGAGCAAAAAGTATGGCTGTTCCTGGCCGTGCTTCTGGCGATGGCCGGGGGCCTGTGCATTGTGGTGCCCTATATTGAAATTTACCGGCTGATGGACGCCGCCTTTGGCGGAACCTGTACCGAAGAACTGGTGGTGCGGGTCGTGGCTGCTGTGGCTGCGGCGGTGGTGCTCCGCTTTGTGCTGTTCGGGGCATCTGGAGTGGTATCCCACAAGGGAGCCTACGGCGCGCTGTTCAAGGTGCGCTGTATGGTAGCGGAACACATGGCTAAGGTGCCGCTGGGGGCGCTGAACGAGCGGCGGACCGGAGACATCAAAACCGTGCTGAATGAGGACATTGAGAAGCTGGAGCTGTTTCTGGCCCACAACCTGCCGGATCTGGTGTGCTATCTGGTGGGGCCGGTGGTGGTTTTTGCCTACCTGATGACCGTCAACATCCCGCTGGCTCTGATTTCCCTGGTGCCGCTGGTGCTTGCGGCCGTGGTGATGGCGGTCATGTTCCGCAACACGGACGACCTGATGGACCGGGCCAACCGTTCCATCACCGCGCTGAACTCGGTCATGATCGAGTATATCAGCGGCATGAAGCTCATCAAGGCATATAACATGGGGAGCAAATCCTTCCAGAAATTCTCCTCCGCCATCCATGATGAAAACGCCATGTGGAACGAGACCTCCCGCCGCATGGGGCCCCCCTACGCGGCCTTTGTGGTCATCATTGAGTGCGGAATGCTGCTCATGGTGCCGCTGGGCGGGATGTTTTTCCTGAAAGGCTCCCTAACAGCCAGCGCATTCCTGCTGTTCCTCTATGTGGGGTCCATGTACCTGACGGAGATCCGTCCGCTGCAGGAGTTGGGGACCAATTTCGCCAATGTGCTGAACGCGGTCACCAAAGCGAAGGAAATCCTGGATGTCCCCATCTATGAGGGCGGCACGGATTTCCCCCAATGCCATGATATTGAACTGCGGAATGTACGGTTTTCCTACGATGACAAAACCGATGTGCTGCAAGGCGTCAATCTCAAGATCAGGGACGGAGAGAGGCTGGCCCTGGTGGGACAGTCCGGCGCCGGCAAGAGCACCATAATCGAACTGATCTCCCGCTTCTATGATGTGCAGGAGGGCGAGGTGCTGATCGGCGGAAAAAATGTCAAGGAGCTGGACTACGACACCATCTTGAGCAATGTGGCTATCGTATTTCAAAAGACTTTCCTCACCCGCGACAGTGTACTGGAGAACATCCGCATGGGGAGCAGCGCCAGTCTGGAACAAGTGAGGGCCGCCGCAAAGGAAGCCCAGATCGACGACTTCATCATGTCTCTGCCGGATGGCTACGATACCAAGGTGGGGAGCTTCGGCTCCCGGTTTTCAGGCGGAGAGAAGCAGCGGATCGCCATTGCCCGCGCCATTTTGAAAAATGCCCCAATCCTGATTTTAGATGAGGCCACCAGCGCCTCCGACCCGGAAAACCAGATGGAGATTGACAGGGCCATCCAAAATCTTTGTAAAGGCAAGACCGTCATTGTGGTTGCCCACCGCCTGAGCGCCCTGAAGATGTGTGAACGGGTCGCAGTGGTGGAGGACCACACCATCACCTGCGCCGGCACCCATGAGGAAGTCCGCAGGGATAACGCTTACTACCGGAAAGCCTGGGAGGACTATGAAAAGGCCCGGAACATTACCTATCAGTTGGAAGGGGGGCGAGGAGAATGAGAGAACACGATGTCTTGAAAAAGAACAAAAATTTTTATATTGGCGTTGGGGGAACTGTTTTGGAGGGCCTGCTCTCCGGCAGCCTGTTCCTGCTGCTTTACTCGGTCATGCAGTTTTTGTGGGCGGGACAGTTTGACCTGAACCGGGTGTTGATGCTGACCGGGGCGATTGCCGGCATCTTCCTGCTCCGTATCCTGATTTACAGCTATGGCTACACCAAAGCCCAGATCGGCGGCGCGGAAGTCAGCCAAAATATCCGGCTGTTTATGGGGGATCATCTCAAGCGTATCCCCCTGTCCCGGTTTACCCAGGGGCAGACAGGCGACTACATCAACACCATCACCAGCGATGTCAATAACTATGAAAAGATCCTGACCCACAAAATCGGGGACCTGGCGAAAAACTTTGCCTTGTCTATCATGCTGATTGTGTTTGTCATGACGATCTATGTCCCCGCCGGGCTGATCCTGCTGGTGGCGGATCTGCTGCTGATTCCCGGTTTGTGGCTTTCTTTCCGTATGGTGAAGAAGTACGGCAAAGAAAAGAATGACATCTGTGCGGAGAATGTCAGCAGCATCGTAGAGTATGTATCCGGCATCCAGACCTTCCGGGCTTATGGCGTGGGTGGCTTGAAAAACAAGACGGTCATCAGCGCCATGCGGGACTTCTGCCGCATCAGCTTTGTATATGAGGCCAAGGTGCTCCCTGTAGGAGCCGGGCTGGGCATCCTGATCTGGCTGTCCTGCCCGCTGGTCATCTGGAACGCCTATGCGCCGTGGGCAGCCGGGGCCATCGACACGGTTTCCTATCTGTTGGTCTGCATGTTGCCGCTGTTCTGTTCCAAACTTGCCAACGCCATTTTTGTAGACCTCACCAGTTACAAAAACCTGATGATCTCCAAAGGAAAAATCTTGGGCGTGATGGATGAGCCGGAGGAGAGCGGCAGTATGGAGGCACTGCGGCCCGCTACCCATGAGATTGTCTTTGACCATGTGGACTTTGCCTATGTTCCCGGAGAGCCGGTGCTGAAGCAGGCGTCCTTTACGGTGCCGGATCAGAAGCTAACCGCCATTGTGGGCGATTCCGGCTCCGGCAAATCCACCATCCTGAATTTGATTGCAAAATATTATGAGCCAGCCAGTGGCGTCATCTCCATCGGAGGGAAGCCCATCAATCATGTGGCGGCGGAGCGCGTGCTGGAGCAGGTTTCCATGGTAGATCAGGATGTGTTCCTCTTTGACGACACCATCCGGGACAACATCCGTCACGCCCGCCCCGGCGCATCAGACGCGGAGATTGAGGCAGCCTGCCGGGAGGCCAACTGTGACGGATTTATCCGCAGGATGGAAAAGGGCTATGATACCCCTACCGGCGAGAACGGCAATCTGCTCTCTGGCGGGGAGCGCCAGCGGCTGTCCATCGCCCGTGCCATTCTGAAGGACAGCCCGATTCTGCTGTTGGACGAGGCCACGGCATCCCTGGACATCGAGAACGAGCTGGCGGTCAAGCAGGCCATCGCCAATCTGCTCAAGGCGAAAAAGACCGTGGTAATGATCGCCCATACCCTTTCCATCGTCAAGAATGCGGATCAGATCCTGGTAGTGGCAGACGGAACGATCAAGGAATCCGGTACCCACGAGGAGCTGCTGGCTATGAACGGCAAGTATGCGGCCATGTGGAACGCAGAACAGAAAATCACTGTATAAATGAGAGGTCGCGTCTATGAAAAAACTCCATGCGTCGGGCGAGGACTATCTGGAGGCCGTGTTGGTACTCCAAAAGGAAAGAGGGATGGTGCGCTCCGTAGATGTGGCCCGGCACATGGGGGTATCCAAGCCCAGCGTGTGCCATGCTGTAGCTACCTTGAAGGCGGGCGGTTTTCTTACCATGGACGAGGACTTCTTTCTCCGCCTGACCGATGTAGGCCGGGAGGTAGCAGAGCAGACCTATGAGAAGCACTGCTTCTTCACACGCCTGCTGATAGAAGCCGGTGTAGAGCCGAGGATCGCGGAACAGGACGCCTGCCGCATGGAGCATGTGATCAGCGAAAGTAGCTTTCGGCATCTGAAGCAGAATATGGACAAAAAGAAATAGTCGCGGGAGGTGAAGCTGGTGACCGGGATGGCTGTGCTGCAATATGGGAATTTGTGTATTGACCCAAATCAACGCAGGGTCTATGTAAATGAACAAGTTGTGGAGTTGACCACGATGGAGTTCAATATCTTATACTATCTGGCTTTGCATCCCGGCTGGACCTTTACCCGGGAGCAGCTTTACCGATATGCGATGCCTGATGATTTTGCTTCCGGCCTCGAAAGCGTCACCAGCCGGATCTACAAGATACGGAAAAAACTAAATATCAATGCGATTCAAACTGTACATGGATACGGTTATCGCTTTCAAAAATAAAAATAATGGCTGTGAATAGATTGCCTCTAATCACAGCCATTATTCTATATTCATCAGTTATAGATGCCAGCCAGTTGCCCTTGTGCGTAGAGATAAAAATTTTCGATATATCCCATCCTTTTGTAGTAATTCGTTATGTTTCCCTTGTTGAACAACTCGCCCTTGGTCTATTACAATAATCTGGTCGGCGTTTCGGACAGTGCTCAGACGGTGGGCAATCGAGATCAGCGTCTTATCCTTTGTCAGCTCCTGGATGGCAGATAAAAGCGCCTGCTCATTCTCCGGGTCCACGCTGGAAGTCGCTTCGTCCAGAATGATGATGGGAGCATCTTTCAAAATGGCCCTGGCGATGGAAATACGCTGCTTTTCTCCTCCGGAGAGAGTGGAGCCGCCCTCTCCGATGATTGTGTCGTATCCTTCAGGGAGGGACAAAATGAAGTCGTGGCAGCAGGCCCGTTTTGCGGCCGCTACCACCTGCTCATGGGTGGCTTCCGGCCGGCCAAACCGGATGTTGTTTTCCACAGAGTCGTGAAAGAGGTACACATTCTGAAAGACCATGCTGATGTATTCCAGCACGCTGTCCGCAGTATAATCCCGCACATCTTTTCCGCCAATCCGAACGGTCCCTTCCTGCACATCCCAAAAGCGGGCAATCAGATTGCAGAGTGTGGTCTTGCCGCTGCCGGAGGGTCCTACAATCGCGCAGGTGGTGTGCTCCGGGATTTCCAGCGAAATATCATGGATCACCCGGCGGTCCCCATAGCCAAATGAGATATGTTCCAGAGAAATATCATAGTGGGACACAACCAGTTTCTCCGAGCTGGCATCCATCTTTGGAATGTCGGTGACTTCCTCCAGCCGGTCCAGTTCCGTATTGATCTTCTTGCTCAAAAAGGCGCTGTTGCCCATCGTCTCCAAGTCGGAATAGACTGTGAAAGCGCAGAACAGGAAAGTCAAGCAATAAGGCAGGCTGATCTGCCCTGCCAGATACAGCAGAGCCGCCGCCGCAATCAGCACACAGCTCATGAGCTTAAAGGTCACCCCATAGAAACGGAGGACGCCAGCCGTAGCCTTTTCCTGTCCGTAGTCCGCATCCCATTTTTCCTGGAACGCAGCGCGGACTTCCCGCTGTCCTTCGTCACCTTTAGAGAAAGAACGCAGCACCGAAATACCCCGTATGTATTCCATCACCTTACCGACCAGATGCTCTTGGGCCTCTTGGTAAATAGGGGCATATTGGGCGGCACGAAGCCTCACCCAGCGGAGAACCAGCATCCCAAGCGCCAGCCCCACAAGGCTCAATCCCGCAATCACCGGGCTGAAAAAGAACATCATCACGGACATCAGCACAGCCATGGCCACACCGCTGGTCATCTGCTCAATCGCCAGCATGGAGTACCCCTCCAAATCGGCAATCGTGGTGGTGAGCATGGCCTGAATGGTGCCCAGATTTTGTTCTGAGAAATATCCCATGGGTGCCTGTTTCAGCCGTTCTCCAATCTCCAGCCGGTAGTCCCGGAAAATGTCATAGCCAGATCCGCTCATGGTACGGTCATACATCCACTGGAAAAAGAAGCGGCCCAGTACACTGCCCAGAATTACGCCAAAAGCCTGCCCGATGATGACCGGAGAGAGTCCATCCAGATGGAGCAGAATCCAGAATACACCGAACATCATAAACCCGTTGAAGAATGATTTCAGAATATTGCAGACAATCCCTGCCACGATTTTTCCCCGGCTGTTTCCCGCAATTTTAAAGATACGGCGAATCATTTCAAACATCTTCTACACCTCCTTCCGTAGAGCCGGCGTAGTCCTGCCACATTTTCCGGTAAAGGGGGCAGTTCTCCAGAAGCTCCTCCTGAATGCCCCGGCCCACAATCTCGCCATTGGCAACAACCAATATCTGGTCGGCATTGCGGATCGTATTCAGCCGGTGGGCCACGACAATCAGAGACTTTCCCGCCACCAGCTTACTGATAGCCTGCTGGATCAGCGCCTCGTTCTCGGGATCGGCATAGGCGGTCGCCTCGTCCAAAATGATGACGGACGCCTGCTTGAGCATGGCCCGCGCAATGGTGATGCGCTGCCGCTCTCCGCCGGAGAGGCGGTCCCCGGCATCACCGGCCATGGTATCATAGCCCTGCTCTAACTGCATGATAAAGTCGTGGCAGTTGGCAGCCTTGGCCGCAGCCTCTACTTCCCCGTCGCTGGCATTAGGGTTTCCCATGCGGATGTTTTCCCGAATGGATTTATCAAAGAGAAAATTGTCCTGGGCTACATAGCTGATCTCGCCCATGAGCTGCCCGAACGGAATGTTGCGAATATCCTGCCCGCCAAAGCGGACTGTACCGGAGGTTACATCCCAGAAGCCGGCCATCAGCTTGGCAATCGTAGACTTCCCGGAGCCGGATGGACCGACTATGGCGGTCATGGTACCGGGCTGTGTCTGGAATGAGATACCGTGGAGAACTTCGGCTTCATTGTAAGCAAAATGGACATCCTCAAATTGATAACGCCGCTCCCCAAGCTCTGCGGGCTTTGTGGGGCGGACAAGTTCCGGTGTTTTCAAAAAAGCTGTGACCTGTTCCAGATTGCCCTTGATCATGCTGACCTGCTCCATGGCTTCGGATACCTTCATCAGAGGCGCAATAAACCCCAGAGGCACCACCAAGGCCACCAGAAAGACAGGGAGAGAAAGACTTCCCTCCATGTAGAGCCACGCTCCCACTGGAAGGGTCCCCAGAAGCGTAGAAGGGAGGACTGCCCGGGCCGCCGCGTTCCAAAGCCAGCACTGGCTCCACCATGCCATGGTGGAATCGTGGAAATAGCGGACAGAATCAGCATACTTTCCATAGGAAGCTGCGGATCGGTTGAACGCCTTGATGACCTGAATACCGTTGACATACTCCACCAAGGCACTGTTCATCTCGTTGGCAGAGCGCATATAGTTCTCCATGCGGGGCCCATATCCCCGCATCATGGCGGCAAAAAAGAGGGTGCCCAGCGGAATTGTCACCAGTGCGGCCAGCCCCATCCGCCAGTCCAGCAGGAAAATCAGAAGAATACTGCATAGGGGTGCGGCGATGTTGGATGGCAGTTCCGGCATGAAATGGGCCATGGAGTCCTCCAACTTCGCCACATTGTCCACGATCAGATTTTTGAAAGCCCCGGTAGGTGTTTCCAGCATGACGCCCATGGGGACCTTCGCCATCCGGTCTGTAATGGCCTCCCGGATATTTTTCAGTATGGTAAAGGAAATTTTGTGGGACATCAGGGAGGACCGCCAGGTAAGCAGCATTTTTATGATCTGGCAAACTGCGGCGCCTCCGCAGAGAAACAATACCAGCGTGGGCGTTGCAGTCCCCCGGTACAAGGCGTCCGCGAGGACAGCCACCATTAAAAATGGGCCCATGCCAAAGAGTTCTCCCAAAACAGCCAGGAAGATGGAGAGGAGCATTTTACCGTTGTTTTCTCCCACGAAAGCAAAGAGCTGCCGAATCGTTCCCGGTTCTTTCGACTTCATAACCAGCCTCCTTTCAGGCCACAAAAAATACAAGGAGGGTATTGCAATTTCAAGTGCCCTGTGCTAAAATCTGAATTACATCGTAATATTACAGTGTAATTTTAGTATAGGACGGAGGGACAGCGAATGTCAAGAGACTTTCAGCAGACACACGAAAATCTTTTGCTCTGCGCCCAAAAGCACTTTCTGGAATATGGCTTTGAGCGGGCCAGCATCCGGGAGATCTGCAAGGACGCCCATGTGACTAACGGAGCTTTTTATAACCACTTTGACGATAAGGAAGCTCTGTTCGGCGCGCTGGTGGAGCCTGTTGTCCAGGAGGTCAAGGCCATCTATGAGGCGTCGGTAAATGAGCACATGGAACTGGCAAAGACGGACGACTTGAAATCCCTCTGGAAACTGTCGGAGGAAACGCTGTCGGTCATTATCGAATACATCTATGAGCATTTTGATGTATTCCGGCTGCTTCTTATGCGGGCGGAGGGCACGCGGTATTCCTCCTTTTTGGATGATGTTGTCTGTCTGGAAACCCGGGTCACGCTGAAGTTCTTTGCAGAATTGAAATCTCGGGGCATCCAGGTCCGCGAATTGGCGGAAGAGGAGTGGCATATTCTGCTCCATGCGTATTTTGCGTCCCTGGCTGAAGTGGTCATGCACAACTTCCCCAAGGAGGCCGCGCTGAAATATGTTCACACGCTTGTCTCTTTTTTCAACTCCGGATGGCAGACAGTTTTGGGGATCTGATCCCCAAAATTTTTGCGCAATAGTTAGCATCTACTAACCAAATGATGTGGAGGTGAAACCGCAGCGTCCCCTTTGCACGGGGTTTTGCAACACTTAATTCTTTTCAGAAAGGACATATTAAAAATGGAAAACACAAAGAAGCTCACAGGTAAAGACCTAATCAATGTCGGCATTTACACAGCCATGACCCTCGTTATTTTCTTTGTTGTCGGCCTGCTTACTGCGCTGCCGGTGGTTTACCCGTTCCTGTTCATAATTTGGCCTATCGTCTGCGGCATTCCTATGATGCTCTACTATACCAAGATTCAGAAGTTTGGTATGCTGACCATCACAGGTATCATCGGCGGCATCTTTTTCTATCTGATCGGCTATGGCTGGATCGGCCTGCTCGGCTGGGTACTCGGTGGCATTCTAAGCGATGTCGTGCTCAAAATCGGCGGCTATCAGAAATTCAAGGCCACTGTTCTGAGCTATGCCTGCTTTTGCCTTGGCATCATGGGCTGCCCCGCCAATCTCTGGTTTGCCGGCGAAGCGTATTGGGAAAACATCCACACCTCCATGGGCGATCAGTACGCAAACACCTTGCAATCCCTGATGCCCTCCTGGATGCTGTATGTGGGCTTTGCGCTGCTGTTTGTGGGCGGTATTCTGGGCGCGCTGCTGGGTCATAAAATGCTGAAAAAACACTTTGAGAGAGCTGGAATTGTGTAATGGAGCAGCTTCAAGCGGTTGTTGAAAACAGAACAGGCTTTTGCTTGGACCCACGAACCAAGCTGTTGCTGATGGCCGTTGTCGCTACCGCAGAATTTCTATATAGCCACACCGCCTTTATGATCGCGGTGGCGATGATTCCCTTTGTCCTGCTGCTGACTAACCGGCAGTATAAGACGGCAACGGTGTTCTTCTGCCTGTTCGCAGCGGGGCTGTTTGTGCAGGCTATCCAGAACTCCGTCCAGTTTCCCATGATCGTCAATATGCTGGTAGTCCTGTTGGTGGGACTGGTCCTGCGGCTGTTTCCGGCCTTTGTGATGGGGGCCTACATCATCAAATCCACCACGGCCAGCGAGTGCATTACTGCGCTGGGTCGGATGCACATTGGGCGGCAGATCACCATTCCGCTCTCCGTCCTGTTTCGCTTTATCCCTACCATGCAGGAGGAGTCGGCCGCCATCAAGGACGCCATGCGGATGCGGGAGGTCCAGTTCGGGACAAAGAAATTCTGGCAAAACCCCGCCGCCCTGATTGAATACCGTTTTATTCCCCTGATGATCTCGGTGGTCAAAATCGGGGATGATCTCTCCGCGGCAGCCCTGACCCGCGGCCTGGATAACCCGGTCCGGCGCACCAATATCACAAAGGTCGGTTTTACTGGCTGGGATCTGCTGGCGGTGCTGATTGCCGGAGTTGCACTGCTCTCCACATACTTTTTCAGTCCGTGGTAAGGAGGTGATACCGTGATCGAATTGAAAGATGTTTCCTTTACTTATGAGAGCGGAGAAACCCAAAATAACCTGAACCATATCAATCTGACAATCCAGGATGGCGAAACCATCCTGCTCTGCGGAGAGTCCGGCTGCGGCAAGACGACGCTGACCCGGCTGATCAACGGCCTGATCCCGCATTATTACGGCGGGAAGCTGACCGGGCAAGTCCTTTTAGATGGGAAAGAGTTAAAAGACTATCCTCTTTATCAAATCGGTCAACGGGTAGGGTCTGTATTCCAAAACCCAAGGACGCAATTCTACAATGTAGATACGACCAGCGAGATCGTTTTCGGGTGTGAAAACATGGCCCTGCCGGTCCCAGAGATGCGGGAGCGTCTGGAGGAGACTGTCCACAGCCTCAAGCTGGAAAAACTGCTGAATCGGAGCTTGTTTGCTCTGTCCGGTGGAGAAAAGCAGAAAATCGCCTGCGCCTCTGCCGACGCAATCCACCCGGACATCTTTGTATTGGACGAGCCATCCTCCAACCTGGATATTGCCACCATCGAAGATTTAATTGGCGTGATCCGGCACTGGCAGTCTGAGAAAAAGACCGTGATCGTCGCGGAACACCGGCTTTATTATCTCGTTCCCTACGCAGATCGAATTCTCTACATGACGCACGGAAGTATTACGCAGGAGTTTACCAAAGCAGAGTTTCAAAAATTACTGCCTGATGAATTACAGGGAATGGGGCTACGGGCACTGGACCCATTCCACCTGCCTCCAGAGGCCTCGCCCAAGCCTTCCGCCCCGCAATTACATATCAAGGGGTTCCAGTTCTCCTATGAAAAGCACGGCCCCCTCAATGTGGATATTCCAGACCTGATCCTGCCCCAAGGGGAGATCATCGGCATTATCGGAAACAACGGCGCGGGAAAATCTACCTTCGCCCGGTGTCTGTGCGGTCTGGATAAGAAGGCGAAAGGTGTGCTTGAAATGGATGGGGCCTCCTATGACGCAAAGCAGCGCAGGCACATTTCCTACATGGTCATGCAGGATGTAAACCACCAGTTGTTCACGGAAGATGTGCTGGATGAACTGCTGCTCAGTATGGACATCGAGGACGAGAAAGCGGACACGGCCCACGCCAGTGAGATTCTGGACAGTTTGGATCTGTTGGACAAGGTAAAGCTGCATCCCATGTCCCTGTCCGGCGGAGAAAAACAGAGGGTGGCGATTGGCAGTGCAATAGCATCAGACAAAAAGCTCTTGATATTCGACGAGCCTACCAGCGGATTGGATTACCGGCATATGCTGGAGGTATCGGACAACTTAAACCGCCTGAAAGAGATGGGAAAGAGCCTGTTTCTGATTACACATGACCCCGAGCTTATTTACAAATGCTGCACCTATCTGTTGTTCATTCAGGGAAGCAAGGTGCTGTGGCATCGGCCGATGGATGGGAAAGCTGTAGAGCTCTTGCGGACTTTCTTCTCCCACGAGCAAGAAACAGGTGCGGTCAATGCTTCCTGATAAAAAACTGCACGCTTCCGGCGAGGACTATCTGGAGGCTGTGTTGGTACTCCAGAAAAAGAAAGGCATGGTACGCTCTGTGGATGTGGCCCGGTATATGGAGGTGTCTAAGCCCAGCGTGTGCCATGCGGTAGCTACCTTGAAGGCGGGTGGCTTCCTCACCATGGATGAGGATTTCTTCCTCCGCTTGACCGATATAGGCCGCGAAGTAGCGGAGCAGACCTACGAGAAACATTGCTTCTTCACTCGCCTGCTGGTGGAAGCCGGTGTAGAGCCCAAAACCGCCGAACAGGAGGCCTGCTGCATGGAGCATGTGATTAGCGAGAATAGCTTTCGGCATCTAAAGCAAAGTATGGACAAAAAGAAATAGTCGCGGGAGGTGAAGCTGTTGACGGGGGTAGCTGTACTGCAATATGGGAATTTGCGTATTGACCCCAATGAACGCAGGGTCTATATAAATGAACAATTTGTGGAGTTGACCACAATGGAGTTCAATATCTTATACTGTCTGGCCTTACATCCTGGCTGGACCTTTACCCGGGAACAGCTTTACCGATATGCGATGTCCGATGATTTTGCCTCTGGCCCTGAAAGCGTTACCAGCAGGATCTACAAGATACGGAAAAAACTAAATATCAATGCGATTCAAACGGTACACGGATACGGTTATCGCTTTGAGAAGTAGAAGTAAAAGGGAGCGGCCTTTGTTGATCAATGAAGGTTGCTCCCTTTTGCCATGTTGAAAATTGGAATTAAAATGGAAAAAGTGAAAACTCAGTCAGAATTTGGTCAGATTTACCGAATACAATGGAGATAAATTCTAACCATATAGGCGACTTTGAAAAACGGGAGGAATGTGTATGAAAACTAAAAATCGAAATAGCAGAGGGAATTTCAAGTTGCGTTAGGCGGTCTTATTCTTAAATGAATGAGGCCGCCTTTTCTTTTAATTCCCGACAAAATTCTACAAAAAAATCAAATTACTGAACCTGGATCATTGGCAGACCTGCTGCCCGCTCTAATGGACAATGCAGGTTCGTGTGCAAAGTGCGGTTCAGATGGCAAGGAGCCAAATGCGCATGGAGAATTTGAAACCCATGCACATAAAAAGGTTCGTCGCCCATCTGCTTACATTTCGACACACAGTTTACTATCGAATATGGTTCTTCTGCCGCCCTTTTCGGAGGACAGGGCGGGAACATCACAAGACAAGCGACAAGCCTCCTCCTGCGGGCGTCGGAAGTCGTGACGGACTTCTTTATGTGTATCACACAGCCGATTGCTCACCTTTGTGGTGCGTGGCCGGCTGTGTTGTTTTATATAGAACACAAAGACGCCCATTAGTTCGGTGCCGGTCCCCTCCAAATGTTCAAGATTCCCAAAAATTCTTGAACGATTTGGAGGACAAGACCATGCGGTATCGAAATAATGGACAGATAGAGGAAGAACTACAAATCAGATTTACAGGTTACTTAATCCAGGCAGTAAAACGCACACGGCGCGATTACCTGAACATGCTCAACCAATACAGCAACAGTGAAATACTGACCGATACAACCTATACCACAGGACAGACTTTGGAACAAGAGGTTACAGAGCACCTTCCTCTATGGGATGTGATCGAAAGTAATGCGCTCTTCTATGCCCTCAAGCGGTTGAATGAACGCGAGCGGTATGTGTTCCTGGCGCATGTTTTGGACAACTGCCCTTTTGACTTGATTGGTGTAAGACTGGGCCTGACTTATAAAGGTGCAGCCGCAGTCTATTACCGTGCTGTTCAAAAGTTGAGAAAAAGTATTGAGGGGGTGGAAAAACATGATATTTGAACAACTGTTGTTTCAGGCAAAGGAAGGTGATCTGGAGTCAATTACCGATATTTTGAATATGTATCGGCCCTTACTGCTCAAATATTCTGTAATTGACGGCCGGCTGGATGAGGATCTATACCAGGAGCAGTGCATTACATTGATGCGAGCCATCAAACTGTTCCGAATTTGAATTTATGAGAAAGGCTCCGAGACCTTTTGATCTCGGGGCCTTTCCCGTGGATTCAAACAGGATGTACTAAGAGGAAAAAAACAAGCGCACAGTAGTAGTTGGATGCTGCTGTGCGCTTATTCCGACATAACCTGTGGGCCTCACCCGAAAAGGTGAGGCCACACTGCGGTAAAACTTATCCTACCACGATTTCCTTTTTACCAGATCGCTCCGAAAAGAATCTCTGCAAAATGCTTATTGCAATTTTATTGCTCCTCTCCAGCGGCAGCCTTATCATAGTAGTAGATATAGGCGTTGTAATCCCGAAACCGAGTGATCAGCCGAATCCGGATGTACAAATGTGCCGTTTCAGAATAGAGGTTAAATTCAGTCGGATCACTGGTAGTCCCGGCATATCGGCAGAAGCGTTTCATGGTTTCCAGCGTCTTAAAGGCCGGCAACTTGAATAGGGCATTTTGAAACTCATCGATTTCTTTTACCAGCTCTGGCGGCGTCTTTTTGCCGCTCTCATTGTGCCAGGTTGTCCACCAGCGGTATCCATCGTAATCCGAACGGGAATAAGCAAGTTCGCTGACAGGGCGTTCGATGAGCTGCATTGGAGGCTTGTAGGTGTGCTTGAACACTTCTGAAAAAGTGCAGTTCTGCACCAGATAACAGGTGGACTTTTCTGCGCTTTTCTTCAGATGTCCAGACTTGACGGCATCCCACTCCGCAAGGGGCAGGGGCGTATGGGCGGCATCCCGAAGGGCCTCATCCATGCCGCAGGCTTCACAGATCTGCACATCCGCATAGCGGCTGAGGGCATTGACCATCAGGTGGGCTGCCAGAGGAGAGCCACACCGCAGGCATTTGGGAGGGGCCGCTGCATCGCCATGAGCATAAAGCTTTTTGTCTTGCTTCCAAGCGGCTTCCAGTAATTCTTTGGGGTATAATTTGATTTTCATGGTAATGTCTCCTGATTTTGAATTTATGTTCAAAATTATATCGAGGTCTTCCCCCTGCTTCATAAATTGTTCAATCTATGCAACAGATTCGCTCATCGAAAAAAGAGTTCGCAGAGTTGCAGCCAGTTCTGTGCGGTTTTTGCAGGGGAGGCGATGACTGACGCCACAGTTATGCCCTTCTGAATTCATTTTGCAGATGGTGACACTCAACGCAGAGCCGTCGTGGCAGATCCACATCCGTCTGCCAGCAGCCGGGTCTTCTGCCACAATCCAGAGCGGGCGCTGGCGGGTCATATAAGACTGATTGGCAGCCTTCCACCCGCTGTAATCAGAGTAGTGGAAGCCTGGAGCATCTAATTTGCGTTGGTTTAGCGCCAAATAGACTTCCTTGTACTTCATGCGCTGCGCCTCCCTTCCTGCAACGATAGATATTCAGCGTATCCCTCCGGGTCCAGTTCACGCAGGCGGTCTGCCCGGAAGCGGTACTCTGGATACTCACAGTAACCACTGCGCTGCGTTGCCCCGGTAGGGATAGCCAATCCGTGGCGGATCAGCCAGACCGGGAAATCGGCATCGCCATTGGTATCGATGAACGCGCAGTCTTTCCCCCGTTCCCCGTCCAGATTGACCGTCAGAGAGGCCCAGGGCTCCGCATAGCCATTTTCCCATGTGTGCATGGCAATCGCCAGGTTGCCGTCCATATAGGCAGATACCTTTAGCTGTATGGGATGTGTGGAGCCGTACTTTTCATAAGGGAAGGTAATAGGCCCTTGCCTACCCATGGCCGGCATTGGCCTTTGGGCCGGAGCTGTACTGATGTTTGGCGTCAGATCCAGTTCCCAGCATATAGCGAGAATATCAGAATCGTCCACACGGTAGTTATATTTTTTGGCATACTTGGGGTGGAAGAGAAGCTGACCGTTCTCCACAACAAATTTGCCTTCCTTGGTGCCATAGGTGTACTGGCGGCCATCCAGAAGATGTTGCACCTTTTTGGCGTCCGCTTTGATCTTTCCTTTGTCGTACCATGTGGTGTACTGCACCGCAACCTCAAGATTAGGGTTTGAATGAAAGCGGGTTTCTAAAAACTGCAGGACACGCCCGCAGACTGCCGCCCGCTGTTCGACGGTTTGGGCTAAATTAAAGGACAGTGTGAAATACGAATAGTCACGCCCGGACAACCCATAGCCGTGAAGTGTATTGCTGAAGTCGTTGCACCAGAAAAACAATTCCCAACGGGAACTTCCATAAGGCGCCGGATCTTCGGATTCATACTGATAGCAGATAAACTCCCTGGCAATGGCCGCCATGACAGAGGCCATCACAGCGTTTTTTGACTCAGCTGCCCGTTTGATCCTGCGGTGCGCCTCGTCAGGGCCGTCATCGCAAATCTGACGGTTTGCCTCCCGCTGCTCTGGGGTGTAGACATATTGGAGTCTAAGCGAATGGACATCTTCCCGGGCATAACCCCGGTCAATCCATTTTGCGCTGGAACTTTTGACAGAAGATTTGTCATGTAATATATTCATGGTGATTCTCCTTTTTGATTTGATGTAAATGCTTGTCGATAACTCGGCGAAGGCAGTCAATGAAAATTTTCATCGCAGTGACGGCCGGCCCCGCCATATTCCAGCAGGGCATAGCCGATACACCGGGCCGTCTCGCCCAAAGTGTTTTTCACGGCTTCTTCCACCACATCATCCGTATCTGGGCACTCCTGTTCGTTGTTAAGGCGTGTCAGCTCGTGGTGCAGCTCTTTCATCTGCTCTGGCGTTACCGGCTGGTCAGTTTGGACCAGTACATCAGCAAAGTCGCCGCAGCCATCAACATTCAATTCTCGGATCAGCAATACTCCCATAAACGATCCTCCTTCAACGGTCCTCGTGCCAATCATAAAGCAAAAGGTCATGGCTGGAGGCATTCGGCTGGAGGACTGCCGCCCGAAAACGATAATTTGTAAATACAAAGCCAGTGGGTTTGTGCGTGTACTGGACGGCAAGAATGTGATACTCCCGACCCATCCAGTCGGCAGATTCCAGGACCTGTTCGGTTTCATTCCCAAAATCAAGGGCAAAAATCCAGTTATCCTGACAGCTGCTCGGGTCAGAGTAAGGCTCCCCGCTCGGCAGGAACAGAAGCTTTTGTTTCATATCTTCATAACTGTGGACCCCCGGGTGTTTATTCAAGAACGCTTGTGCCAGTTGTTCCCTAAAGGTATAGAAGGGGATGAATGGCTTTTTTCCCTCGAAGTCCCCGTTTCCATCCAGAGCGATCACCTGCCCATCCGAGATGATCTCGATGATAACATCCTTTCGGATGCGGCAATCATTTTGATAATCATCCGGGGTAGAAGTGTACCATGTGCCATCAACTGTATCACGGTTGCAGTAGTAATAGGGCTGGTTTACAGATTGGAACACATCCTTGCAGAAGCCTGTGTCTTCAAACAGAAAAGTGAGCTGGATCGTTTTCATTCGAGTTCCCTCCGTAGTAATAATCATAGATTTTTCTTAGACCGCACCGTATTTTGGCTTTGGTAGGACTGCCGGTGGCGATTCTCTGACCAGAGCCAAACGCTGGCCCGAAAAACCAAATTTCGTAGTGGGTGCAGAGATGCCGCCCTTTTGTGTGGGCGCTTGAAACCGACCACATATAGGCGTCGCCGGACACCGTAAACTCCTTGGGATAGCAATATTCCCGCATTCCATCCGGCGAGAAATCATCCAGCGCCGCGGCATTCCCGGAACGGGGGTCTGCTTGCGGCTGAACGACCTCCCGGAGCCAGAGAAGAAAAGAAGGCTCCCCGGCGCTCATACCGATTCCTCCGGCTTGCCGGCCTTTTCATAGTAGACCTTGCGAGTGCCGGCGCCGCGAACTTGGAAGATAAAACCGGGCACCATCTCAGCCAGCTTGTCAGCATACATTTTGGCGCGGCCACAATCTGGGATCAGCGTAGCATAAACCAGGCCGACTCCAACTTTTCCTTCATGCAAATTTATAGCGCCATAACAGCGGGCTCCAATTTTCTTCCCATAGACGATATAGTTCATCGCTTCCCGCCCTTTCTGTTAATACCAGATGAAAGTCTGGCCGCATAATACCTGAATACGGTCCATAATGGCATCAACTTTCTTTTCGGAGAGGGGAACATCTGCATTATTCCAGTGCCGAATCAATTCTTCCAGTGTACGGTCTGGAGCTGATACACAGAAATCACAGCAAAAGTTATAGAGCGGCTGCCCGGTATAGGCTTCAAAGACGCTTTCAGTACCATCAGCAATCCGCTGTCTCTGGTTCCCACTGTAGTTGATACGGCCTAAATAGGCGGTACCATAGCGTTCACGGTAGGCATTGATGATTTTGCGGTTTAAGTCATTGTAAGTATCATCGGCTTCATCAATCCTGAGATACCCTTCACGAGCGAGGGCATACTCCCGCTGCACTTGCAGGTAGTAGGAGAGGGCGTCCATGGGTTTCGGATCATGCGTGGGATGTTTTAGTTTCATCAAAAAATCCTCCTAAAAAACAAGGGACCGGCAAACAGCAAATGCGCTGTTTGTCGATCCCTTTGTGATAGTGTCCCTTGCCAAATAGCAAGGCATTTGTCAAATAAGAAAAAGTGTAGAGTTTTATTTCTGTGGAGCAACATTGAAAGTATCAATGATACAATACTGGCAGATCAATCAGAAAAATCTTTTAGGTGCTGAATGATCCATGCTTGCAGCTCGTGTTCTCCCGCACTGCCATTTGCAATAGAGATAAACATATCCGCAAGTTCGCCGGGCTTCAGTTCAAGAACATAGCCGTTCCATTTCAGCAGCAACTGCGTCATCATTGCGCCAATCCGTTTGTTACCATCAAGAAAGGCATGATTGGAGGCCAGTCCAAACCCTATTCTGGCTATTTTCGCAAGGTCCGTTTCAAAAAGATCAAAACCGGCAAAGGTTTGCAACGGAGCATTGACTGCGGCTTCCAGACTATTTCGGTCCCGAATACCGTCCAACCCACCTGAAGCTTTGATGATCCTGCTATGGACGGCGATAACATCTTCAACCGTCACCCAAATCATTCCGCCATCCTCTTATAGTCATCAGCGAAAGAACTTAAAACCGCATCGGTATCCGCCAACATCTGCTCCCTTGAAATTTCTGCAGATGGTGTGTTAAGAGTTAAGGGAAACGGCATTCCATTATTGCGGACAAAGGCATTTGCAAAAATGTTGAATGCGGTGGATGTGGATATGCCCAGCTGCTCGCAGATGGCGGCCATTTGCGCTTTGACCTGACTATCTATTCTAAATGTCATATTGGTATCCATATAATCGACCTCCTTGCACTACAATTATACTACATATCATGTACAAATGCAACGAGTAGGATGCTTAATTGAAGAAGGCCACGGGAACCAATCGTCTTTGAGGGAGTGCTGTATCATCTATGCGGCAGCTTCTGCGGGAGGCAGCTCGTTGATGATGGGAGCGGAAAGTAAAATGGCCGTTTCGGTATCTTCCATTAACAGCCACGCACCATCGCGCCAAACACAAGAAGTTGCCTTGTTGTAAATCTCCGGGACCTTATTGGGATCGTCGATGCACTCGCGGGTAACGAGCAGGCACATGTGATCGAGATAGAAATAGTGAAGAGATTTTTCAATTTCCTCTCGTAAGGTATGGGCCAGGGCTGCAATTTCATCCATATCCTGCCGCTGAAAAGCAGCCTCGGAAATCTTTTTCAGGCACTGTGTTTGCTGAATCGCTGCATCAATGTAGGTTTTGGCCTCGTTAAACAGGCTGTGCCGGATACGAATATCACATAGAGCTACATGACGGGTGTATTCGGTGGCTGCTTTGCAGATTTGCCCCCGCAGTTCTTCATAAGGTTTTTGGTACTTTGTTTTCAGCACTTCCAGCGATACAACTTCCAGATTTCTCCGAAGGGTATCCAAATGAATTTCAAGTGCCTTGCGTAATTCTTTTTCGTCCATAGTTTTCCTCCATTTCACAACAGAAATTACTTTTGTGGGGATGCCTGCTGATCCTCCTGTAAAATATCCTGTGCGGCCTTGGATACTGCATCCCAGTAACACTCCCAATAGGTATCGCAGAGATCCAGGTAGTGGCTGATGCGCCCTTTGATGTCCGCATTGTGCAGCAGTTGTTTTTTCTGATCTTCTGTCAGAGCCAGATACTCCGGCAAAGCTTGAGCTTTATCAAGAAAATCCTCCCGTGCGCACTCATCTTCATAGGCTGCCGCCACGGTGCGTATAAATTCAGGAGCCAGCGGCAGAGGCCGTTTTTCAATGGAGAGGTAAAAGTGGTTTTCGCAGTATTCCCCATCCAGATAGCACTCATAGCTTTCTGCGGTTTCTTCCTCTGCAAACTGACTCTTTTCACGCCATTTCTCAATGCAGCCGCTCTCCAGTTCGTTTTTCAGATCGTCATGAAATTGCCGCTGGGCATCCGTTAAATTAGTGAACGGAGCCTCATAAGAGCCAAATTCCCCGTCAGTGGCCCAATGCGAGACGACGACATAAAGCGTACCTTGGGGATACGCCTGCTCGGGAACGGCCAGAGGCGTCAACATTTCAGGCGCCATGATGACCAGTTCCAGCCCTAAATCCTCCACACGCTTTGGCGCACCATAGAGTTCAGAAAAAGTCTGCTCCAGTGCGCGGCGGGCAGCGGAAAGGCACGGCGGGTCAAATTCACAATAGATGTCCGGCGTATCATTTTCAGTTTCCCGGTCATCATCCGTGCGAATTTCAAGGATGCGCCCGAAGAGCCCGCTGTACTCACTCGCTTCATTGGCGAGGACGCGGCTGCCTACTGTGTAGGTGATGTTCTCATGTGAGAATTTCTCATCCGGTTTCTTATAAATCATAGTCCATTCCTCCCTTGAAGGGGAAAAGCAAGTCCCCTTGATTCATCAATAAATGTGCCTTTATTATCCGCGTCGAAAATGACGGCACCGCTCGTAAACATGAAAATGAGCAGTGGAATAAAAGCGATATGCCTGCTGCTTTTTAGGCGGCAGCAGCCAACGGCGGATGGGCCGCTTGGCAGTACCGCAAACTGCAGGCTTTTGGCTTTTGAAGATTTTCATCATCCATATCCTCCTTGATAGACTGTACGCGAAATGGTGATCACCCTTCCTCCATGTCCTCGCCGGCCTCGATGATACCGCGCTTCCGTTTCAGCTCCGCGATTTTTCGCTTCCACTCTTTCTGCGACTGCTCGGCCCGTGCCCGTTCCGCTTGCTGATCTTCCGGGGAGAGTGCAGAAAACTCCCACTCCCGGCGATCTGCGTCAATATCCGCCATGATGCGGCGCACCAGGCGCAGAGCCAGTTCGCTCTTTGTCGGCGGCAGCTGCTCCATGGCAGCCTGCCCCTGCTGAAAAAGAAGCCGGTACCGGTCGTATTGAGCCTCGGTGATGAAACCCCATCCGAAGTCATCCTGGAGTTCCCGCTCGCTGTGGTATTGCATCACTTTCTCAAATTCAGCCTGCCGGACAGAGCATTCTTTCTCCACCGTCCGGGCATATTTTGCTTCTATGCGGCGCAGATCTTCCAGCACCTTTGTACAGGCTGCCGCCTCCATCAAATAACCATGGTCCCGCGGTTTCAGATACCTACTCATCCAGCACCTCCGTTTGCTCATCATCACAGCTTACCAAAGGGCAGGCGTAACTCTTATCAATGCTGGGCATGGTACAGCCCATATCAGGATCATGACAATCACAATTCAAGCAGGGAACCAGTGGCTCCGGCTGAAGCCGGATTCCCAAAACGATGAATTCACTCCATCTTCCGCAGTGTGGGCAGGGGATTGTCCCGTTGTACGCATGGTCGATCTGCTCTTGTGTAACGGGGGAAATCTTATGGCAGCATTCGTTCCGCACATATACGATATGAGCGGCTCGCCAGACTTCTGGACGGTATCTCTTATTGAAAGGAAGGTAGCCGCCCCATTGCGGATTGTCGAAAACCCGATCAATGTGTAGCTGAAGGGCTTCTTTTCGCAGTTCAGCGGCTGATGCCCCGATATAATTGTGTTCGCTGCACCATTGGATCAGATGCTTTAGCAGATGTGTCTCCCCATCGCGTTCGATGACAGCATCCGCCAGCCTGCACCAATCCTTTTCTTCAATCTCTCCAAGATTGGTTTTTACACCGTCCCACGGCAAATGCTTTTTATCCCGGCCGGAGCCCGTGCTGTTACAGCGGAATACGCCGTATTGCCAGCGAATATCCTCGTATGTGATAGAAGAGAAGTCTACTCCACTGGGCAGATGATAGTCCCCATATTTCATAGTTTTCAATGCCTCATAATTTTCACGACTGGTCAGACCTTGTTTTACACAGTCTGACTGCTATTGTGAATCTCTCCGGTTTGCGCGGGGCCAGCAGACGCATTGGTGTCTTGGCAGGAGCTGTCCGATGGAGGAATCTCGCCTCTCAAAACAAAAGGAAGAACTGCGTTCCAACTGGTCAGGGGAACTGGATTGCCGTCTATTTCCCGCAGAGCCTCATCCATCCAGCACTTTTCGCAGATATATACATGAGCGTATCTGCTCAAACTGTTCAGGAAAAAATACAGCCCGGAGTATAATTCGTTGCGGCCGCACCGCGGGCAGAGAAGCTGCTGTTCCGTCTCCTGCAGAGGGCAAAGACGCTCAAGAAATCTCTTTGCTTCGTCTTCAGAAAGTTTCATATTGTGTCCTCCATTGCATTTCTTAAAATTTTATTGGCACCAACTTGGCCGATGCCGGTATAAGGTCAAGCCTGTTATGAGATGGATCTCTTTGTCATTAGTGACTTGAATGAATCCTTTTTTGCGGGCCACAACCCTGACCTCCTCATTCATGTCAAGACAAAATACTTGTTCCCCGTCCATCTTCCGGAGCTCTTGCGTGGTAAGGGGAACTTCAGCGGCAAATTTGTTTTCAGGCGGTATAAGCCCAGCTACCAGCATTTGTACTGCGGTCTGAAAACCGGACTCAAAAGCCTGCTCGGCCACAATGCTGCTGCACTCACCGGCGGCAAGCTGGTACGCTTCCAAGGCGGCTATGGCTTCCGGGGAATTGCCCATTTTCTGGCGCAGGAGTTCCTCTGCCATTGAAGCATTATGGTTAAGCTGCTTCTGGTGCTCGCTTTGTGTTTTGAACACGCTCGGCTCATAATCTCCATAGTAGAGATCATGAAGAAAATCAGGGTCAGCGACAAAATCGGCTGATAAGGACTGCTTGGGCGCAGACAGACTTTCGGCGATTCGTTCCAGAGCCTTGATGAGACTGGGCAGCTGGGAATTAAAAAATCTGCGGCCATATTCTGTTTCGTGCAAATTCAAAATTCGTCACCTCCATATAGAGAAAAACCGCCAGTGCCTTCGGGCCTGTAGCGGTTTATGTGAGGCCCCAGAACAGGGACCGGCTTCTTGGTTGTTCATGAGGACAAACCGCCTGCTCCTTTAGGCGGCAGAGGTATCTGTCCCTGCAAAGTCACAACATACGATTTCGCATATTGGCGCGGTGCAATGCCAGTCATTTTTATAGTAGGCCGTGTCGATCCCTTGGTTAAACTCCAATAAAATCCCAGTCCTTTTTTCAAATGTTCTGGCACGCCCTTCCTGAAGCCAGCGATGGTCTTCCGTTCCGCTATATACGAATGGCGCGCTCATTTGCGGTATTATGAACGCACCTTCCTTTGCAATACGGGAGGCCGCCTCTATTACCATGTATTCAAATTCGCCGCTCATGTAGCTTTTGCGGTAATTGTTTGCAATTCGGCCAAACGGCGGATTTGCAATCGCGAAGTCAAATTGGCCCAAGAGGTCAGGCAGAAAGGGATCAAGAACATCCGCGCATATCCATGTGGCCTCTGGCACAACTTTTTTACCAACCTCAACATAGTGCGGATTCAGTTCTACACAGGTAATATCGGCATAGCAGCGGCTGCGGTCACTGCATTCCAGCTGTGCCGCATAGCTCAGTACGCCGATTCCAGCACACAGGTCGATAATTCTGATCGTCTTTCCGTATAGGCACGGAATCTGGAGAGTAAAATCGTTGGCAAGTCCAAAAGGAGTAAAAAATGCACCGGACTTGCTATTGATGTGCTCCGCGTCTTCCCGGAAATTTTCAAAGATAAAAAGCTTATCTTCGTGGGAAAGGTGTTCTTTCTGCAGGAGACAAACCGCCTGATCATGGAGCTGAATTTCTCTTTTGGTCAGCTTACTCATGGGTATCCTCCATTTATGTGGTTTGGTACAGTTTAGACAGTGAAACCTTCCATACTGCAGCGAAGAATGCAGTAGTCGGTCCGAAGGCTTTTCATGTGCCGCAGAATATCTTCTTTGGACTGGTAGCCCTCCAAATTCAACACCTGCCGTTCTGGACACCCCTTCTCGCTGGTCAGGTTGCAGTACCAGTACCCGCTTTTGGTCTGGTAGACCTTCCGATTTCTCTTGTGACCGGGAATCGTGAGCGTCAAATGCAGACCGCCGACGCCATACTCTGCATGAACGAGCATAAAAGTCGCTTTATACAGCTCGCGTTCTTCCTTTTCTACAAAACCGCAGAGATCAGGCAGCCTGGGGCACCTTCCAGATGTGTGGGGCATATTGCGCCGATTCCGTTGGAATTTTCCCCGGCACCAGCAATCCCGCACCTCGCATTTTTCACAATCCACAGCGCCATGAAGCGGTGGGAAATAGTGTTGCTGCTCCATCACATGGCCTCCTTAAAAACAGTCATTCTGCATTACTTTTTGGCAGGCCAAGTCCAAACCAGCTTTCAGCTGAGGCATGGCCTCCATGTATTGGGGAGTGATACCCAGGGCATCAAGCGTGTCTTGAACATCGCCGGTATAGCCGTATTCGTGGTTGGAAAGTTCAGTCAGGAACATTTCATAAATGAAATTATCTCCAGCTTTATCAGCGGCAATGGCCTCATCAAGCTCCTTGCGGTGCCGGGCAAACATTTCATGTAGCTTCGGCGCATCGCTTTTGCGGTAAAATCCACCGGTGCCAGCGATAGCATACACCTGATTCATGTCGGAAGGGCGCAGGCCGAGCCGGCGCATTCCCTCTGCGAACTGCCGTTGATCGAACGCAAAAAACATGGGAAAGGCGTTGACCTCTTCCTGCTGGCGATCCCGTAACTCCTGATAGTGGTTTTTCATACTATGCGGCCTCCTTTTTCATCCGCTGTACAGACAGCCTGACACGCCATTCATCCGGGCGGGGCTGACTGCGGCAAATCCGTTCTAAAAGGTCTTTATTCGCACAAACAGCATATTGCTTCCACTGAGGCCCTGGCCCTTGACGGGTCAGGTGCTCCAAGGCATACATCATCACAGCACCCTACCTTTCCACCTCGAATTGCCGAAGCTTTTCTAACAGCAGACGGGTGTTCTGCGCGTATTGCTCAAGGAACGGCTGATCCAAATCGAAGTTATAATATCGGTAAAACAGCACTTGGAAGGTCATCTGTTTGCATAGTTCCGGAGAGATCGAGCGCATCCGCTTACCGATTTCCGTGATAGCGGCATATTCCTGTTTCAAATACTCTTTCTCCATTCTGGGGAAATTGCGATAAAACCAGTCTTTGACGGAAACCTTTCCGCCGTTGAAATGGTACTGCTGATTGTGGTCAAAGCAGAGGCAGTATTCAAAATCACGGCCCCGCTCGCCGGGTCCTACAGAAAAGGGATAGAGCCGGCAGGTCCGTGGGCGTGCCTCGTAGATGCTGCATAATCCATCCTTCAGGAAAATACAGGAATCGTCCGGCCCCGTGGTTTTCAGCATGAAGATGGGAAAGCACTCTTGGGTCAGCGGCATAGGCTCGCAGTATCGGGTCAACACATCGTCTATGGTGCAGATGTTGGGATCACAGCCACGCAAATAGTTTGCCAACCGGTAGGCGTCCATGCTCTCCACCATCACAGCATCTTTGATATGGCGGCAGCATTGACCGCATCTGCGGCACTGATAGTCCACACAGTCTTTGGCGTGAACTGAAACTACCATTGTTTTTTGATCATCCATGACAATCCTCCGAAAAAAGGCCGTGGCGGAAAATCCGTCACGGCCCAAAACATATAGGACAAGCTCTGTTGTCCCGGTATCTTCTTACAACCGCTTTACGCGCACGCGGCCAGGCTCACCATCGGGAGCGGGTTGCAGGCCGCCAGCGGAAAAGGGGCCATTGAGAGGCAGTAATTGGAGTTAAGCGTTTCAAAGCGTACCATATCATCCGACTGATCGTGGATGGCTACCACACGGGAGGTATGATAGATCTTACCACCTGCATGAAGAAGTGCGCCCTGCCCAATCACCAGCGGACGCAGAAGTGCTCCGCGCATCACAATAGATTTTTTTGATTTCGTCATATACTTCGACCTCCATTCTGTTTGTGGTAGATAGAGGGCTACTCGCGGCATAACCTCAAAAACACAGTATGGACCTCCTCAAGAAGTTCCTGGATGCGCTTCATCGGTATTTTTTCGTGGCTGGAAATCTCCTTAATGCCATAGCCGTAACCCTTCATGCGGACAATTTTCATCTGTTGTTCAGAAATATGGGAAGCCAGATCATGGAGCATCTGCTGCATTTCAAATTCCTGCATGAGACGGTCCTGACCCGGCAGCACCTCTTCCAGCGGAACGCCATCCGAGTATAGGCCCAGATGGATGCTGATGACTTCTGTATTACGCTTGCGGCGCGCCTGTGTACGGAAATAATCGTATAAGCGAAATTTCATTTGTCGAATCGCAATAGTGCTAAAAGAATACTTTTGTGCAGATGCGCTATTACAGTAGTCCTGCACAGCCTTCAAATACGGGAAAATAACCACATCATAGAATTCATTCTCTGGAAGATGGTTGTCATTGAGAAATTTATAGACCAGGCCATGGTGTTCAGCGGCAAAATCCTGCTGCTCCTTTGTCAACGGTACTTCACACAACATAAATTTTCCTCCGTTCTAAATAAAAAAGGGATACCTCCGACTTACGCCGGAGGTGTCCCTTGATGATGTATCATGCGGCATTGCCGCAACAAAAACAGTTACGCCGGCAACTGTTCATAGTCGCCGTTGATCTCGCCGACCACATAGCTTCCATCCGGACCCGGGGCCGCAGTGGCAGATTCCGGGATCTCATAGTCGCAATCGTTGGCCCGCTGTTCCTCATTGATCAGCGCCCGCTGAATGTTGATAGTTTTGATTTGCCCCTTGAAGACATTGGCATAGGCGCGGATCTGGGCCAGCTCTTCCCCCTGGAAATCACGCAAAAGGCGGAAAGTTGCAACGCTGTAATCATTGCTGCCGTTGCTATCTTTCTTGAGGCCGATCTGGACCAGACTGCCATAGGTGGCACGCTGGCGATAGACAAAAGCCCTGTTCAGGAACTCCTTGAACGGCCTGATGCTGGTGGGCGGCAGGGAGACCAGCAGAGGCATATATTCACCACTGCGCAGCAGATAGAGATGCCTCATATTCTTGCACGCCTTGCCGCGGCCGCCATCCTTGGCCGATCCATACGCATTCATGGGGCAGGTAGCACACGCACCTCCCGGTACGCCGATCCCTGTTTTGCCATCTACAGAGGAGCAGAGCGGTTTGGTGTCTTCGTCATACTCGCTGCCTTCCGGCCACAGAGTATAGGCAGAGTGGTTGTAGAGGATGATGCCCTCCAGCGTCCGGGTATAATCCGGATTGTCGGGATCTTCCGTGGGAACTTCAAACTGCAGGGCGCCGCCGGCGGGAATCTTCACCCGCTGGAAGCTCATCATCTGAAGCCCATCCGCATCTTCTGCGATCTCATCGCGGCTGAAGTCGCCCTCCACCATCGCCGGAAGCAAGAATTTGTTCTGCTCGTTTGCGGCCACCATAGAAGTGTTCTGTTCGTACATAGTTCATTCCTCCTGTTAATTTTTTGATGGATGGCAGCCATTTAAGCGGCCATCTGGTTAATTCGGCTCCACTGCCGTGCCGGCATGGAGAGAATGTTGTAGCCGATGCCTTCCAGCGCGGTTGCCCGGTCATAGTCCTTAACATCCTGGCTGTGGCGCGTTACGGCGTTGGACAGACCATATAAGGTCAGATCGTTGCCTTCAATCAACCGCTGCAGCACACCGGAGCTTTCATCGTCCGTGATGTGAAAATCCTTGCTTACGAGCTTCACAATGCCAGGGACAGCGGCAGTATTCATGGGGGCATCCTTGGCTTCCCGCATCATGTTGACCACACGGGTAAAGCGTACCTCGTCTACTACGGCCCGCACCGTGTCCTGGATCTTCATGGCGAAGGCTTTGTCATCGGCCTCCAGCGTCTTTTCCGAATACAGCTGGTAGTTCTCCGAAGCCTCATTGACACGGCCTACATGGTTGCGGCGCGTCTGGGCGTCGTTTACCACCATACCGTTGCTGCATACCAGACGATAGACCAGCGGCTGGATGCTCACCGAGCCCAGGCCTACCTCGCTATTGCTGATAATAATACCGGACTGCACGATGTCGCCGGGTACGACCTCTGCCTCCAAGCGGGTGTTGACAACCTTGATGTACATACGGCTGTCGGTGAGCTGGCAGCTCTCGAAGTGCATCCCTTCCATCTCCTGAAGGACTGGAAGGACAATCCCGGCAATATCGAGGTTGTCTATACGCCGGTAGCGGTTGCTGAGAAACGCCCGCGCTGTGCCGTCTATGGTGCGAACCATACGCACAGCCGGCTCCCGCTGGAACCAGGCATTCACATTCTGCGCCAGCAGCTCGGGGTATTCCTCCAGCATCTTGTCATAATAGGCTGCCGGGATCTTGAGGTGCGTTCCGATCTGCCTGTGTGCGATGGCGTTGACCTCCAGCGGCTCCACGGCATAATCACCGGATTGGTCGTAAGCGTTGAGATACAGCCCGCCACCAAAAGGCTCCAACCGGAGACTCCGGGTGTCCAGCATATAATCGGCCTTCAAATCGTTCTGCCGCTGGATTTCCTGTGCCATTTCCACAAGACTGATCCCTGATTTCATGTTATTTCACTCCCTTCTCATGACGATGGCGGTCACCAGGAGACCTGGATGCCCTGCGCTGTTGTTTCAGCAGCCAGACCGTTGCTCTCAAACACTTCCACCAGACGAGGCCAGTAGACCTTTGCCGGAAAGTTGGAAAGATGTTCCTGCGGGACAAGCTCTTCACCCTGCTGGATGCAGATGTCCCCGTTCTCTTTCAGTGTGAGTTTGCTGTGGCCGCGTGAGTTCAGGTCGGCAATCAGCGTCTCCATCACTGTGCGCCCGTTATTCTCGTACCAGATACGCGGGTCGATGGGCTGCTTGTTGGGTGGGATGTCGGCCTGATCTTCCTGCTCTGTCCCTGCTTTGGACAGAGGGACGATTTTGAGCAGGTCACAGCGGATCGTCGCATCCTTGCCGAAGGTGATGTCCGCATGGTCGAACGCCTCCACATTGTAAAGGCGGATACGCCCTGTGCCGTTGCTGCGGATCAAATCCGCCGGTCTCTTTTCACACCACTCAAAGCAGGCGTTGGGAAAAGAGGAACGCAGATAAGTCAAAATCCGGTGGTTGGCATAGCGGAGCAGCAGATCGTCTGGTACAGGCCCTTCAAGCTCCGGCACCGTAAAGGTGTTCTGCGCGACACCCTCGGCATGGAGCTGGCGTTCCCTCTGCTGACGCTGACGGCGGCGCCTGGCCTGCTGCATATAGGGGAGCAGGAGGATCAGCACGACCCAAAGCCCCCAGAGGGTAAATACCCCTATCAGAAGCCACGCTTGCCAGGGTCCGCGTACCAAAGCCATGATAGCGATGACAGCACCGATCAGGATTGTGATGCTGCCGCTCAAAAGTCCTTTGTCGTTACTCATGTTGTTACCGTCCTTCCTTTTAAGTTTTGCTTGAAAACAAAAAAAGGGACCGCACCAAGCTTCAGTTCATTCTGAAAACTTGATACGGTCCCTCTTGCAGTGCCGGATTTTATTCCGGCAGGGATTCGCGGTCGCCGTCCATTACCTCGGAGGGGGCTGGAGCGGTTGCCGCCGCGTCAGAGTCATGCTGCTCATGTTCCGCTTTTGCTCTGGAAGATTGCCCAGGAAGAAAGCCAAAGTCCGTCAGCCATACTTTCAACTTTTTGACTGTGGCCCCGTCCTTTTGCCGTACATCCACCAGTTTCTGCGATCCAGTGAGCCAGATCATGCTTCCCTTTTTGACCTTGAGCCGTGTGAGCCGGGCAACCTGGTCGCCGCGGGCCCATACTTGATAGAAGTTCGGATGTTCACCTCCGGAGCGTTCCACCAAATCAAAACAAACATACGGCTGCTTTGACTGGCTCTCTTTGGGAGTAAGCTCGTGCATGACTCGGCCAAATACATAGATTTGTGCCATAACACTCCTTTCTTCGCCATCGGCGTTACTATCTATATATAAAAAGTGCCAGCGGATACCAACCCGAAAAGGGCGTGGCAATACCACTGACACTTGATACAGCATACAAACTTAACTGCGTGTGCAATGCAGGGCTTTGGGCCTTGCGGTACAGATGTTTCATCTGTATCCCACATGGGGAACGCACAAAAATCAATTACAGGTTAAGTGTAACACCGTATCTTGTGTTTGTCAAGTGATATAATACTATATATAGATATTTTAGCCCGGCGAGTTACAATATGTGGTTCATGTGGCGGTAGTAATCGTCCAACAGGTAGAATTTCAGTTCCTTGGCCCGGGGTGTACCATAGTTGAAGGTCAGCGCATAGAGATTGCCTGTTCCATCTATACCGAGGGGGCCGAGCCAGCAGTCGGCAGTGTTGCCGTTGAGATACCAGAGCTGAATGTCCTGGTAAGCATCTTCCGAAACAAGCCCTGATGCGGCCAGACGCTGGGCGTCTTCGTCTTCAATCAGGGTGGAGGAAAGAAAACGGCGGTAAAGTTCATCCGGCAGACCGAGAGCCTGTTGGTAGGTCAGCGGATTCGGGTGATTCAGCCACCAGCGGGTGACATCTTCAAAGGTGCGCAGATGTGGTTTAGCTCCAAGCGCCCGAAAGCTGCGGATGAACGATTTCACCTTGTCCGGGGATGGCGCAGAAGGGATTGGGATTTCACGCACTTCGTTGTCTGAAAAGGAAAAGGCAATCCGCTCACCGCATCTGTCCTCCAGCATGAGTGCGGAGCGGGATAATGGAGAGACCAGAAAGTGCTCCATAGCAAAGGTATGATCCAGAAACTGTTGGATTTTGTATTGCTCAATCGTGTGTGGTTTGTACATGGGGGTAGCCCTCCTTTTTAGATTCTACCTATTAAATAGGAAAAATCCCCCGTTTTTCTGCAGCAAATCAAACTTTGTAAAAATAGTGGATAGAGGAGTAAGAAAAAGAGATACGATGCTGTGGTTATGTAGCCTGCACCGTATCCCTTTCCTATTTTGCCGTAGGTTTAGCCGTTCTCCTTAGCCTGTTCCTCTTGGACAGCCGGCTCGCCAAGGGCCTCATATCCCAGGAAGCTGTTGGTGGAGAGAGCCGCGTCCAGATAGTCGTTTCCAACAGTGGGGTGGTTGCTGCTTTGAAAGTAAAAACGATACCGGGCGCCAATCTGGAACTTGGCGGACTTACTTAACAGTAAAGTGCGCTCCGCACCTTGTTCGTCTATTAGTTGGATCTTGCGATACTGCCGCATCATAGGCGAGACAACGCTGGAGCAGACGCCTTCTACGATCTCATACTGGCCCCGGGCGATGGTGCTCCATAAGCTCCTAACCAGTACCAGAGAGGCAAGAAAGATTATGCTGCCCAGTACCAGCAGGATATGGTCTGTGGTAATAATGAAGATGATTAGGCTGAGGGCAATGCTTGCGAGCCCGGCCAAAAAGGTCAACAAAATCTTTCGCCGTAGCACGAACGGGAATTGGTTCCATTGATTCTTCATGTGGTAATCCTCTCAAAAATGATTTGCTGGCGCAGGTAGAGGTTGGCAACGGCCAGCGTTACTGCCTGACTGCTCCGGCTGTTTTTCATTATGCCGGCGATATTATAGCAGGTGGTTTCGTCGTCGCCGTACACGGCCTCCATCAAGAACTGCTCATTGGGAAGATAGGCAACATCCTGCTCTACACACTTGATGATCTCGGCGGTGGACAGCAGAGCTTGCTGGGCCAGCCTCATAACACGGGTCTCATAGTCGGTACGCCGGTCTTTTTGGAATAATTTTAGCGCCTGTTGAATAGGGACTCGGCGGCCTGCCACCAGTTTGACAAATGAGATGCTCCTCATCAGCATTGATCCGCTGGCTGGAATAATGCCGAGAGAACTCAACAAATCATACAGAGCATCGTATTCCGTTTCACCACAGCCAGATACCAGCAGACCTCGGGTGAGCAGCCGATTTACGCAGGCATCCCAAGAGCGGGAAATACAATCTCCCAGAGAGGACACCAGCTTGTCACACTGGAGGGAAATATCCTCTCGTTTAGAAATTCGCCAGTTTAGGGCAGTCCAAACGACCATTTCCTGCATATCCACCATGTAAGTTTGCCCGCCCAGGCGGATGACCGGGCAGGACCGGCCACAGCCATTCGTTTCCCGATCCAGACGGCCGATTGCAGTATATAGGGTATTCTGTTCCATTCATCAGTACCTCCTTCTTTTATATATCCTTTACTGCGGAAAGGCCGCGGTTTTCAACAAATTCAGAGCAGGCTTTTCAGAAACTTGGAGTCTCTGCGCAGTTTTGCGGTGGAACGCGAGATCCATGCCCCCACATGGGAGGGCGGCACCTGATAAAGCTCCGCAATGTCTGTGACCCGCATTCCTTGAAGTTTGAGGGCAAGCGCCTCAATACCAAGCCGGGTTACACCATCGTAATCTTTTTTACAGGCATCCAGCAATGACAGAGTTTCTATCAGAGATACTTGGGTGTCAAAGGCGTCGGGCCGGGACTCCAGGGCCTCTCCGTCTGCCGCCAGTTCTCCATGTTCTCCAATAATAAGCCTGCTGAATTTTTTCTTCCTGTTGCAGATCGCCCGGCAATAGGACAGAAGCCCGTTTTTAACGACCGTTTTGGCGTAGGTAGAAAACTGGGCCCGTCCGTCATTCTTATAAGTAGACGCGGCTTTACAGAGCCAAAGGCACCCCTCTTGGAACAAGTCTCCATATTCCATACCGCAAATAGTTGGATTAACATGGATGTAGTCACAAATAACCCAATGTACGATGGGAAGATTCTGGGCAACAAGTTCCTGCTGCTGTTCTGTTAAACTGGTCATCGTTTCACCCCCCTTTAAGCGGCCGAATGCAGATTGCCCAAAGGAGCAGCGGCTTTGTAACAGAGGCGAATTACCTCATCACACATCCCGTCAGAAAACATGCCAATATGTGCCTGCTGGTCATTTAGTCCCAGTTTGGCCTGGAGCCAGATGTAGACCTCCCATTTTTCCATGTGCCGGCTCTGCTGCAGATGCTCCAGCGCCCGGTGAGCCAGGATTCGTTTGTGCCGGAGATCCCCATTTGCCAGAGTCCCCATAGGCCGGTGTGTCCGGTCATGGGCACTCACATAGGCATCACAAGCCGGCCAGCGATCACAGAGATAGATATATTTGCCCTGGGAACGGCGGTTACAGCCATAGACTGTGCTGGCGGGGCGAAGAGAGGCGTTAGCATGGCAATAAGGGCATTGGATATGTTTTTGCTTCGTCATAAAAATCATCACCTCCAAATGCGTATAGATGACGGCGCAAAGGCGTCTTTCAGTGTGAAAAAACAGTGTTAATTGCAGCCCGGGTCCAGAGAAAGTTGTCTGAGCGCACAGGCGGAAGGCTCCGGTGTGTGCCATTCGATGTACTTGGAAAAGGCGGCGTCAAAGGCGCGCCGGGACAAAATGGCAATGCACTCAGACGAATCTACAGTTTCTCCGGATAGTCTTTGGATGTCCTCGGCAGAAAGCAGCATAACCTGTCCGCACTCATCCACAGCCAGAAGAAAACCGGAACAGGGCGTTGTCCGGCCGCACATGCAGTTGCCGCAATCGCAGCTTACAAAGATAGCGTTGCGCCAGTTGCCGCGAACGGCCCGCAGAAAAGAATAAATTTTGCAGGATGATTTCATCCTCTACCTCCGTTATTCGTTTTTTCAAAAACTAAAAAAGCGGGGACCGGCCGTGGAAACCCACAGACCGATCCCCGCCGGTGATTTTAGCCAAACAGGCCCTCGATCTCGCTGGTGATACGCGGAATCACCGTGTCGTTGAAAATGAGGGTCAGGGCCGCCAGAAGAAGGGCGCCCAGCACCACGGCGATGATGATCTTAACAGCGTCCGAAATGTAAAAATCGCCGCGCTGGTTGGAAAGCGCCATACGGGCACGAAGGGCCAGTGCATTCGCCTTGTTCTGGATACGGGTGGTAAAGTTTCTCATGGTAAGACCTCCTGAAATTTTATTGTTTTGATGTTGATGGTTTTATAAAAAGACTGCTCACCGCTCAAGAACGACGAATCGGTTTGAGCATGTCCTTTTTATTGGAAATGGGCCGGCTGGGATAGGCTTTCGACTTTTGATACAGAAGCCATCGGAAACGGCGCTTTTCTTCCCGTGCGCCGCCAGACGGGGAAAATTTTTTCTTAGGCATAAAAGTCTCCTTAAAACAAGGGCCGGCCTGTATATGACAGGCTGGCCCAGAAATAAATGACGGCAGCTGACTACCGCTACAAAAATCCGCTATAGAACAAGCACTTACCTCCTTTACACTGCAAGAGGTAGAAAAATGTGTTTTTTCTGCTTCATACATTCAGAAAAATGTGAAAAAATGAATTGCAAAACAAAGAAAAATGTGGACGCCTCGAATGTGCATCATCATTTATCACGAATCTTCCGCTGTATCTTGCAGAGAAAACCATAGAGCTCTTATAGGAAACGGCCCTCACATTCAGATGTGGGGCCGTTCCATTCGCAGTCCGATTATCCAAAGAAAGCGCCCAAGGAGCCCATAACCTCGGTACAGAGGACCACCAGGTAGATAATCATGATACAGATGAGCATCATCATGGAGTAACGCTGGATCTTCTTGGGGCGCTTGGCCGCTTCCTTTTTTAAGTTGTTCTGCTCAATCTGCCTCATGTCAAAACAGATCATTTTAAAGTACATCCTCTGATCGTCGCCTCGCAATACGCCAATCAGTCCCCGGATCACATCGGACAGCATGGGGCTGCCGATGCGGGTTTCAAAATGGATGAGGGCGTTTTCATAGTTGCCGGTCTTCATATCGGCAATCGTCTGGTCCAACTCCGCGCCGAAGTCCTTGCCCGCCACCCGGCGGTAGGAAGTAAGGATCTTCAACACATCCCGGTCATTTTCCAAATTCTGCCCGATGGTAAGGGCAAAGCGAGGGATCTCATTCTCAATGAGCTTGCGCCGCTTTTTCACAAAGTCAAAAACCTTGTAATAGGTTGAAAACCACAGAGCCACGGCCAGACCAATCAGAACAGGCACCATAAGCGGTATCAAAAACGCCATCAGCAGAGAACTGAGGCCGACTGCCCCGGCTGTGACCCAGGCCCGGGCGGTGTAGACTTCCGGTGTCAGCTCCATGCCGGCAATGTCCAGCGCCCGCTGCAGTTTATTCCGCTTGAGCTTATCCAGCTTCAGGTACGGGGCGATCAGGCCGGCGATTTTGGTGAGATAGACATCCAGCAGTTTCTCGGCCTTTACGCCCTGCTGCTTGCGGGCCAGAAGCATCATACGGGAGGTACGCTTCGTGGGAATGTCTGCAAAGGCACAAGTCAGGTTATAGACAGCAAAGCCGAAACAAATCACTGCTGTGAGAGCTAAAAGCGTCATGCGCTGTCACCTCCATATTCAATGGGCCTGCTCAGTTTCATGATCTGGGTCAGGGCAAACAGGATAATGGCTGCGCAGATTGCCAAAGCGATTTTGCCCGGCGTGGTGAAGAGCAGCGTGTGAAACCAATCTTCATTCAGGAAATAAAGCAGCGGTACATTGGCGATCACAAGGAACATCATCGTGATCGCCTCCCGGCGCGGCCCCTGCATCATAGCCTCCAGCTCCGACTGCACCACACGAACATCAGAAAACTTCTGGGCGATGGTAGGCAGCGTATTTTTCATGGCCCGGTCAGACTGGCACTGAATGAGGATGTTAGCCCACTCATGGAAAACACGGTTTGGAATCTTCATTTTGAGCGAATTGATGGCACTCGTAGTATTTGCGTTAATCAACTCTGCCTCATAGACAAATGCCTCAAAATTGGCCTTCACCGGCTCATTGATGTAGGGCAGGTTTTCCTTGACTGCCCGGATCAGGTCCTCTGTGCGCAGGTAGGAAGTGGTGATGATGGAGATGGCCGTTTCCAGTTCTTCGTTCAAATGCTTTTTATAACTGGCTGCGGTGCTGCGCAGATACCAAATAGGAGCGAGTGAAAATCCGATCCCTAAAATCGGGACCATGTACACATTGCCAATCAGCAGCGCCAGGGCGCCGCCCACCGCGAACAGGATCAGAGTCAGCCGTTTGACTGCTTCATACCGGTCAGCCCGCCCGGTGCCTTTGAGGATTTGCTTTAATTCAAAGTCCTGATTAAAGAAGCCTTTGGCCGGAGTACCCATCAGAACATTCAATTCATCGGTCAGAGTGGCCGACTTGCGCTGTGACCGGAAAAGCGCATCAATGAAATCGCCCGGCCGCACACCAAACAGCGTTAGGAGTCCAGCGGCGATGAGGGCGAAGCATATGATGTAAACCCACGGCATCCGTTCAACACCTCCTTGTCGTGCTCAAGAAATTCATCCAGCTCCTTATGGGAAATCCCATTGTCCAGGAGACGCTTCTGCAATGAGCTGGACATCTCGGAAACTTTTTTGTGGCGGCCGACCACAAGGGGCCGTCCATCTGCATCAACAGTGTTGTCCAGCACATTGTAAGAGTAGAGGGTGCGGTAAATCAGCCGTTCGCCCTCACAGCATTCCCCCTCGATGATCTCCATGATTTTACGGCTTCGGTCTTCCAGCTGCTTTGTGAAGACGATGATTGGATAGGCTTCGACCATGATCTGCATCAAAACATCATCGCCCATCATATACTTTCGCTTTGCGAGCGTCATCATGCGCCGGTAAGTAGAAGCGCAGCTGTTAGAGTGGATTGTGGTGCAGACAGTATGGCCGGTACGGGAGCTTTCTGCAGCGGACAGGCTTTCTGCCGCAGACCGCATCTCACCGACGCCGATCACATCCGGGTGCTTACGAAGGACCCGCTCCAGCAGGAAGTCCTGGTTGATGTTCAAGGAAGGATTTTCGCTGGGCCGGGTGAGCAGATGGACTACGGAATTCAGAATGTTTCCATTTTCGTCCCGCTTAACCAGATCAAATTCGCGGCTGCCCTCCTCAATCGTGATGAGGCGTCGGTTGTCAGGGACCTGGGACAACAGCCATGCCATGATGGTAGTTTTGCCGGAGCCGGTGGCCCCGGCAATGCAGACGGATACGCCATAGCGGATGCAGGCGGTCAGAAAATGAAGCATTTCCGCTGTTGCACTGCCGGAGTCCAACAGCTTCTGTGCAGAAACCGTTTGTTGATTTACGATACGGATGGAAGCGTTGATCCCCACCTCCGGGTCAACAATCGGCGTCTTATCCACAGAGATACGCACATTCTTATCCAGGAATCCGATCACGCTGGGCATGGTATCGTCTATGACCATGCCGCAGGCGTTGAGCATGCGCCGGACCACATCAATAGCGTGCTGTGGAGAGGAAAACTTGTCCGGGATTTTAACGCTGCGCCCGCCGGCTTCAATCACCTCAATGTCGTTGTAGGCATTGATGTTGACCTCCTCAATACCGGGTTTGTAGATCCACTTTTTCAGGAAGGAGTACCCGGCCATGTCCTCATAGAGCTTCTCGCACAGTTCCTCCGTGGTCAGCCCCTCGATGGCGTATTTTCGCTTGACGATGTACTGCACCATCAGTTCTTTCAAAAGGGAGGAGGCGCGGTCGGTATTTCCATCGCCGGCCTCTGCAATCGTGGCGGCGTGGTTTTCCGCAAAATACCGCTGTACATCTTCCAGAATCTGTTCATAGGTAAGGTCCTGATTGGCCGCAGGAGCGAAGAAAATGTCATTGAGATTATTCATCGGCAGTTTCCTCCTCAAAATGCTCGGTTTCGTTTCCATCATCCTCTGCGGCATGGTCAGCCAGCTCCATCTGCTCCAGCGCATCCAAAACTTTGTTGAGCGAAGCTGTGTATTTGGGATTGCAGTATTTGATGGCCTGGAACATCCCGCCTTCGGTGGCGCAGCGGTCGATCTCCTTGCCATAGGGCAGAAGGCCATCCCATCCGCCGATGATATGGCCCATCTCATCCAGCGCGTGGAAAGGGCGGGCCATGCCGGCAAAGGTCATGTGCTGATCGTAGTGGAAACGCCCATCTCCCAACAAGGGCTGATGGGCCTTTAAGTAATTAACGCCCTTGAGATCAGGCGTCAGGATGCGAATGACCAGATCCCCTGACTCAATGGCGGCAGGCGTGAACACATTCGTCATATTGGAACTGCAGTCCAGAATGACGAAATCCACAAGCCTTGCGGCGGCGTTGACCAGCTGGAGTACCATGGCGTACTTGACTTCCGGGTAACTCAACGGATTTTCACCGGCAGCATAGCCCATCACTCCAATGAAGGGATAACTTTTGAGCACGGTAACATGCCCTGCCACCAAAGAGGTATCGATTTCCACGCTGCTCAGTACCTGCCCTACAGAGGCATTGGTCTGAATGATCTGCTCCGGCAGCCACACCGGAAGCATAGGAACACTGATTTCCGCATTGATGATGATCGCTTTCCGCTTGTCGCGGGTCAGGGCTTTTGCCAGAATGCAGGAAAACATACTTTTTCCGCTCCCTGGGCTGCCCCAGACGGTAATGACTTTTCCCATAGGAAACTCCTTTCCCAAGGGCGGAATGCCCTTGATTGTGCGGTAATATAATTTCGATTATCATAATCAAAATTATCAAACTGGTTTCATTCACCGCTTTCCGGTGTATTACTGGTAGGTGTCGATTGGGTATTCTCACCCGAATCTTCTGCAGAGGCGGGATCACCAGTTGCATCTGTCCCTTCGTTCTCGCCATCCTCTGTCAGCGTTTCCGGGAAGTAAATTTCCTGGAGCGTCTTGTCCTGTTCGGCCAGCAGTTCTTCAGCCAGCTGGTCATTGTTGCGGGAGATCAGGGCCACATGAGCTACGCCGTCGTTCTCCAGCTCAGTGATGATGCGGGCCTGCTCCGGGCTTGCCAGCACTGTGATGGTAGCAGACTGCTGCGGCTCTTCATCTTCTGTGGGCTCCTTGGTATTGTCCACATTGATGCCATCAGAATCCGTGACGGAAAGGACCTTGACAAAACGCAGTTCGGGTACTTCCTCCGCAGTCTCCAGGAAGTGATAGATGCGGACAATATCATTGGGCTGGAGCTTATCCGACAGTCCGGAGGCCAGCGTTTTTACGGTCAGGGAGATAGCAACCTTACCAGAGGGGATGTCGTTGAGCGCCACATCGGAGGAAATCGGGACGCTGCTCACCTTACTGGTGAGAATATAGTCGCCCGCAGCCAGATCCGCCGTCACATACAGCCCCTCCACATCCTCAAGGCTGTGAGCCACATTGGTGGGAAGGTTATAGCCGCCTACCTCCACAACCTCGGCGTTTTCTTTGGTGACCTGTTCGCCTTTGAGCACAGGCTGGGTGATGCGGACAATTTCCGTTTTCCCGTTGGTCTGCCGGGCAATGGTGGGCAGAGCCACAAAAGCAATGACTGCTGCCAATACCAGGGACAAAATACCGAAAATAAATCGGTTGTTGAGTTTCATAAGCACATTCTCCTGTCATAAAAATAGTTCAGCCAGCGTTGCAACAGAGCAGCCGCAGGCAAGAAAAGGTAAGAACGGGATGGCGATGGGCTGGCGGAGCCGGGAAAGCCTTCGGAACAGAAGGACCATCGGCATGGCAAAGACTGCGGCCACAAAGAAAACCAGAGCCATCCCGGAAGGGCCGTAAATCAGCCCAAGTATCCCACAGAATTTAATATCGCCTCCTCCAAGCCCAGTTCCACCCGTTGCCATGGCAGCAGCCAGAGGGATGCAAAAGCCAAGCAATGCCCCCGCCAAAGCCTCGGCAACGGTGGGCCAGAGCTGCCCACCGTCCCCGGCAAGGCAGACCTTGAGCAACGGAGCCAGAGCGGCGAAGGGCATAAAAAAGGCGAGCGCCCGATCCGGCACCCGCCTATACAGAATATCATAAACAGCAAAACCAGCCACAACAGAGAAAACGGTGAGCAGGTATGCCGGCCACAGGCTACTCGCGGTTGGTGTACCAATCATCATAAAGGCTCCCATCGATTGAAACATAGTCGTTCAGGTTGATGCTCAACATTCCATCAGGGGTCCAAGTGTCCCAGACCTGGGTGAAGACGGTATAATCTGTGGAATCCGGGAACCATAGCGGACTGAAATGCACAGCCCGGTTATAGGTAGAGAACTCATTGGGCTGGAAGGTGAATTTGGCGCTCCGGCCGCTGGACACCCGCTGCAGAAGGCGCAAGTATGTTTCGTACTGGAACTCGGGAAACACGGAAAATGCCGTCTGCGGATGGGTGATATGGCTGGTGGGCGCGTCGGTGGAAAGGGTGGCTGTCACATCCTGCTTGACGCCATACCCGCTCTTCATTGACTTCCCGGAGGCCGTGGGCACAATATCATCCGGCATCAGGGACATCACACCGCTGATGGAGGCAGAATAGCCGGTGTACTCGTACTCCCAATAGCCTTCATCGACCCAGTGCCCCCAGTCATCGTGGTCACACCAAACCCAAACCGGTACCCAGTAGCAGCTCCATATACCCCAGTTGGCAGTGAGCTTCTGCGGCTCATTGGGGAGTGAGGGCACGGTGTAGTTGGGGTTGGTATCCGTTGCTGTCGGATCTGGAGGGATATGTTCGTTCAAGTCCACGATCTCCGCAACAAAGGTATCTTGTGCGGTATAGGCCCCGCTGACGGAAACCGTGATGGTTACCGACTGTGGAGTGGAGGGCGTGTGCCATTTGACCCAGACCACCTGGCTGTCGCCTGCCGGGATGACTATATCGTTGACCCGGTAGGTGGTGCCGAGAATATGGAAGGTCACCGAGGCCGGATTGTCCGGTGTTAAATCTGTATCCGTCCGCAGAGTAACGGATGTGATCACATCCGTGTCTACCCGATATTCTACATCGGGCGCTTCAATTTCCCCTTCGGGCGGGCGCTCATCAAACCAGACAATGCCGACGCCCAGACTGCTGATGATGTCAGCGTTGCTCTGCTTGCTTGTGGTGCTGCCTGTCCATGCGGGCAGGCCGAGATCGCTAAATTCCAAAAACATCGACAGAGGCAGATTCTTGTGGGTGAGGGAAGTCATGGTTTTCCGAAGCGCCCCGCCAGATTTTTGGTCATACAGCGCCGCCTCTGTAGCGGTCATACAGTAATACTGGCCGTTATGCGTAAAGTATGCAATGGGCTCGATCAGCAGCTTATAGTCGCCAGCGATCATCCGCTCATAGTCCACACCGGCCGCCTGGGCAACCATCTGGCAGGCATATTCCGAACAAAAATACCGCTTGATGGCCTCAATATTGCTCTGCCCCTTACTGCTGACGATGGTGGGCATAGACTGTATTGGCCTTGTATAGTCATAACCTGCGCCTGATTGGGGAGTAAGTGCAGTGCCGGCAAGATACTGCAACTTGTTCACTTTTCCAAAGTGAACGACATTATTTTGAGATCGATTTGTAAAATCAATCGGTGAGGATATTGCGTTTCCGCTATCGGCATCCACAACGGTGATTCGCACACCATCATTTCCAGGATTCCAGAAATTAGAGGATGTGCCTTGGCCCATGCTGCCGCCACCACCGTCAATATTTCCGTTACCGCCCTCTGCAAACGCGGTGGAAGGGAGCAAACAAAATACCAGGGCAAGGCTGCACAGGAGGGCGAGAAGTCGCTTCAAATACATCACACTCCGTTCTTCTTAAAATAGAAAGGCCGCCACAATTCTGTGACGGCCAATCAGGGGTATATTCAGTCATAGATTGGTCAGCCCATATTGCCGACCTGCTTGTTGATGTCTCCATCGCTATCTCCAATAGTTTCTTGTCCATTACCGGGGACAATCCACCCAAACACTGGATCATATACGGCACCGTTGCCATTGCTGGCCCCGGGGGCCGGCTCATTATTGGCCGGCTCCTTTTCCGCAGGGGGAGTGGTGACCTTGGGCACTTCCGGGTCAGGATTGACCGGATGATCTTCACCGGGGTCTTCCCGCTCGGTTTTCCCTTCTGGCACGGGCGGAGGCGTTGTTTCCGGTTTCTCCGTGTCCGTGAAGTCGATCACGACTTCATCCTCAGTTTCGGAGGTCACCTTGGGGTACTCCTCTTCAGGACTGGAGGACTGGCCGGGCGCATAGGCTCCGGCGCCGCTCTCACCGTCTGTCTGTGTGCCGCCATCCGACCAATCGCTGGTCGTGCTGCTGGGCGGGGATTCTTCCGGCTTGAAATCTTCTGTGCGATCCCGGCTGGCAAACCAGCAGACACCCAGGATGGCAACACAGAGGACGGCCAGCGAAGTAACGATAAAGCCTTTGGATTGGAAAAACTTCTTCATGTGTGATACACTCCTTTTTTGCTGTTATATAAAGCCTATACTGTAGTTCTGGCTGAATTTTCAACAGCACGGCTAAAATTTGGTGTTGTGGTAGCCGGTCAGTTCTACCCGCTGGGTAATGGTGGGGTAACTGTGTCCAAACATCCGCACATAGAAGTCAACATCACAGTAAAAGATGTATTCCACACGGTCGCCCACCACATTGAATTCAAGGCTGATGTCGGAAACCGTGTAGTCATCGGTAGAGAGAGGGACCTTTTCAGCAAGGCCGCCGGCAACTGTGGCCTCCAGCATTTCTGTGTAGTCCCGGCTGGAGTAGAGGGTGCGTAAATACTCTTCAAAATTGGTTTCCCTCTGGGAGCGGTAAGTATCTGCGTAGATGGTGGCGCTCAGATTGTTCAGCTCCATTTTAGCCCCGTTGCGGATGTTGATGCAAGTAATTCTCACCGAAGCATACAGTAGCAGGAAAGAAATGAGCATGACAACTCCAACCACAAAGAAGCAGGCGAAGAAGGTGATCTCCCCCCGCTCGTTGCGGAGCGGCCGGTGCAGCTGTGAGAATAAACGCTTCATAGGCCACCTCACTTCCAGTAATGTTCGCTAACGCCGGAGCCGCGGGCCACCACCGTGATGTTGACCAGATCCAGATTCCAGAAGCCGCCCAGCTTGGCATCCCCCTCAATGGTAATATAGAAGGGCGTTCCCAACTGGATGGCCCGGGACATCCCGGAAGGTGTGGGAGATTTATATGTGGCGTCAATCGAATAGGTGATATTGTCGGCCCCCTCGATCTCCGAACAGAGGAAATCAAAGAGAGCATCCGTCTCGCTGTTGATGCCGCCGGACAACTGGATCTGCTTGACCATCTGATCGGCTGCATGGTCAAGCTCCTGTTTTGTAGAGATAATGCCGAACAAGTCGATGATAAAGGCCAGCAAAACAACGGCAATGAAGATAAACACCACCGTGGAAAAGTAGTTGGCCTCGCCCCGCTCATTTTTTAATGCACTGCGGAGCTTTTGCAGTATGCTATGGATAAAAACCACCACCTTTACTCAGAAATAAAAACAGCCGCTCCCGGCCGGAGCGGCTGCATTACAAATTTTTGACTGTACCAAGTATAACAGATATGGATTTACGGCTCAAGGGCAAGGCTGTGCCAATGCAAGGACAATCCTGTGCCAATTACAGCAGCGATTCCACCAGTTGATAAATATCGGTGAATGGATTGACGGCGATTCCAAACGGTTTGCTGCTGCCATTTTGAAGATGATATTGCTCTACACGCTTGGCATTCTGGAGAGCATTGGTTGTATGAGCAGACAACTGGGAATACACATCGCCGGTTTTCTCATAATCCGGAAGGTAAGTGGTCAAGGCATTCTTTACTGCAGGATAATCCTTGAAAAACTTAGTGGTGTACTGAAAGTGAAGCAGATACCAAAATTCAAAACAAGGATTAGAGAGCGCAATATGAATGCCCTTTGCATCAGCCATTTTCTGTGCTTTGGAGAGCAATTTGTCTTTGGCCGCGATAGGATCAGGGGTATTATAGTTCACATCACCGTCTGCAACGACCCATACAGCATCGCCATTGGATACAGAAAGCTGATTTTTGCTTTGGTATTCCACAGCTTTCCGAATCAGAGCGAGGTAATCGGTTTCGCCCCCTTTGGTGTGGCTGCCGACCACGCGAATATCAATGTTGGTCTGGCGGCTGCGATAATGTTCAAAATACTTTGGCTCGGTTTGCGAGCCCTCCGTCACAATCAGAATGACGGGTTTTAATTTCCTGCGTCGCTGTCCACGCTTTTCAATCTGTCCCCGTGCCATTTTACAGCCCTCCCTTGATAAAAGGAATTGCACCAAAACGGCCGATCAAATATCCCTTTTCTACTTTGGTGTCCTTGCGAATGGAAAAATCATAAAGGGAGAACAAGTCTGTGGCTGCGGTCTGCTCATCTTTTTCTGTAAACCAAATCTGATCTCTTCTCAAGAAATCCAAATCAAGAAGGTTGGTGCTGTGTGATGTGAAGATCAACTGAGCACCCTTGGGATTAAATTCTGTGCTGTCGAAAAGGGACACCAGATGCTTGGTCAGAAGTGGATGGAGGTGTGCGTCCATTTCATCAGCCACAAGAAGCGTCCCCAGGTCTAAAGCCTTTTTCACAACACCGATCAGCTTGAAATAACTGTTGGTGCCGTCAGATTCCTCTGCCATATTCAAGGCATAGGAACACGCATTTCCGTTGGCGTCATGTACCGTATGAATGGCATCAATATTTGCAAAAATGTCACTGCGTTGAGAAGGCGCAGGGTCTGAATCGCGCATTTGGAGCGCCTGTATTCCCAAATCTGCAACACGCAGCATAGATGCGATTACACGCCGGTAGTCGTCATTTTTCAACTGCTCTGCTTCAATTCCATAGGCATCCGCCACGGAATTCTTCGTGATGATTTGACAGGAGGCAAACCACTCCAGGACAGGGATCACTTTGGCGTAACTCCAGTTTGATGCAACTGACAAGTAGAGCTTGTTTGCAGAGGTGCGCTCCTTGAGTGTGTTTTGCTCATCAACATCGACCGTAAAACGGAAATCCTTGGTGTTTTTTCTCTCAAAAATAAGCGCCTGTCTGCCGTTGGGATAGTAGTATAGGTATTCCTCCGTGACAGCCTTATCTGTTACAGAAAAGCCATACGCATATCGAACGCCTTCTGTGGTAAAGATGACCTCAAAACTACTGGGGCGAGCAGGTGTTTCAGGATCGAACTTAAATGGTGAACGCGCAATCGTTTTATGGAGCTGCTGGTTATGAGAAGTCAGCACATAGTTTACCATAAACCAGAATGCGTTCAAGACATTAGACTTCCCAGAAGCATTGGCTCCATAGATAACAGCGGATTTCAGATAGTTTTTGTTTCCATCTGCGATGAGATGCTCTGGATGCTCATTGTCCCTACTGGACAGCAGGGATAAGACAACTTTATCTTTGATAGACAGATAGTTCTCTACACTAAATTGAATCAGCATAAACAACCTCCTAATCCAGTGTTTTTATATATTATATCCCGTATTTTGTGAAAAATCAACGCAAACGGAAAATAAAATTAAAAATAGAGAGGGTTGGAAGGATGTATATGCGTTAGGATTGAAATAATAAAATAACCGCCCGAGAAGCAGTTATTTGATACTTCCCAGGCGGTTTTCGGTTTACAGATTCTGCCGGATGATCCGGGTGATGATTCCAAGAGCGATGCCGCGCTCCACATCCAAATGGGTGACGGCAAAGGATACATCATCCTTCTTTCCGGGCATCCGGTAGTCATAACAGGAATGAGCTACCGCATTGACGCCATTGGCAAGCCGGACATAAACCACACCCTTGTGTACATCGGTCACTTTTCCGGCGTATTTACCCTGGATTCGGCACTTCTGGAGATTGTCCCGGTCGGTATTTTCAGATGTGCTCTTGATGTCGGCACGGATTCCGAGGTCTTCAAGGCTGTTGCGCCGCACATTGAGAATGCGGACCAGCACTTCATCGCCCACGGAGAAACGCTCGTGGGCATCGCCGATCCAGTCCCAAGCCAAATCACGGGCCAGAATTGAGGTTTCAACGCCGAATACCTCGACGCGGATGACCTTCTCCGCAACAGCGATGACCCGGGCCTGAACAATACGCCCCTCGTAGATGCGGTACTTCCCCTCGGCGTCCAAATCGAAATAAAAGGTCTGGCGCTTCCGCATCATAGCTTCACGGCGGCTTGCGACAACGCTGCGGGTCTTGGAGTCGATGCCGCGTACCACAAAGTCAATGTCCGCCCCCAGCATATTCCCCAAAATCTTGTTTTGACGCAGCATCAGGTCGGCATACTCCTGGCCGGAAGGGCTGCGGCCCAGATTGATCATCATCTCCTTGATGGGGATAATGATGCGGAATCCCTTGTAATCCACTACGGCCACAGTTTTGCGGTTGTCCAGCTGCTCAATGCCGCCCAGCTGACCTGTGAGGATGCGGCGGGTGCGGTAGGCGTTGTGGATCTCGTGCCAAATGACATCCTCGCGGTCTTCCTGTGTTTCCACCTCTTCACGACTGCGGATGGTCAGGATAGAGGTGTCACTGCGGTGTGTTACGGCGGTCCGGCGCAGAGCAGACGCAGTATCTACCGGCGCCTCCTCTTGGGGAGCGGTATCCTCTGAAATGGGTGTTTCTCCCTCATCAGGCGGCGCCGTATTCTCAACAGAGGCGGAAGATTCCACAGCCTGCTCTTCAGCAGCCGGAGCCTCCGCAGAGTCCTCATTCTCGCCATGTACGGGAGCTTCCACAGGCGCCGCCTTTTTCCGCCGGGGTGCCCGCTTGGGCTTGGGGGGAGCCGGCTCCCCAGCAGTTTCGGAAACCGTCTCCGCCGGGGTGTCATCTGCACCTTCAGCAGACAAATTGGAAGGAGTCTCTTCCTCACCGGCCGCCGATCCGGCAGGCTCATCCGAATCGGAAGGGGCGCCAGAGGCCGTGCCGTCACCCTCGGGGGCAGCTTCATCAGACGCCTCCGTTTCCATAAACTCAAGGGGAGGGTCAGAGCCTTCCAAAGTGGCGTCGCCATCAGGTTGATCCGTAGAGGCGCTGTCATTGGTCTGACCCATAGAGGCCAGCAGCGCACTCAAATCGTCACTGTCAGGCGGCGCCGCCGCATCAGCCGGGGGGCCGGCGGAAGAAATGGTACCGTCCGCGGGGGCGGTGTTTTCAGGAACAGGAGTTTCCTGCTCCAGCAATACTTTTTTCTTGGTTGCCATAAAATTAACCTCCTATGTTTTGTATTAAGAAAGGATCGAGTCCTTATCTGTCGTGATGATGCCATTCGGAGCCTCTGCGGTAGGAACGGCTGCGGTCTGCTTGGTGTTGGTAGATGTGCTGGCCGCCTTCGGCTTTTTCTTCACTGGCTTTTTAGGCGCGGGAGCCTGCGGCTTTGGCTGCGCCGCAGAGGGTTTCGGTTGCTCCTGTTCCAGCCTGCGCCATTCGGGGATATGGGCGGATGCCTTGCAGGAACGGAGCTTGGATGCCTCCGGATGTTTGGAATAGTCCATTTTGTCTACCTTGAGAACTTTTTGCCCCCGGATGATGACCAGCGCCTGCTTGATAGGGAGCCGCAGAACTTCGTCCGGGGTGAGGACAGGACGCTTGCCGACACCAGAGGTTTCCCGGTATTCCGGCGTGTAGTTGGAGATACGCCAGGTACCCAGCTGCTTGGATTTGCTGGATACCGACACAGAAGCCAGTCCCGTGCGGGAAGAAATAAACTCCGCCGTCAATTCATCTGTGCAGCCCAGGAACAACTGCGCGTCGCAGTTGCCCAGAATTTCCTGCCAGAGATTGAGAGGATACCGATTCTGCAAGCCCGCCAAGTTCTGAAACACACAGCTCATAGAGATATTTCTTGAACGAATGACGCTTAACCGGCGGGAGAGGTCTGGAATGGTGCCGCAGGCTGTTAATTCTTCACCCAGGACATGCACCGGTACCGGCAGTTTGCCTCCTTCGCAGTTCTTGTCTGCATACCGCACCAGCTTGATGAAGCAGAAGGACAGGAACAGGCTTGCCAGAAAGTCAAAGGTGCTGTCCTGGTCGCTGGTAACAAGGAAGTAGGCGCACCGCTCTTGGCCGGGCAGCTCCAAGTCAATTTCATCCCGGGTGGTGATTTTCTTGATGAGTTCCGACTGGAACACCTGCAGACGGGAGCCGAGGCCGATGATGACGCCGCTACGAACTGTATCGCTGGCCTGCTTATACAAGCTGTATGGCGCTTTGGCCGGATGGGTGGGCGGCAAGTTCTCAAACAGGCTGTCCAAATCGGACTCGCCGCTTAAAGTCAGCAGCCGGTACACCTCTCCGATATTGCGGTTTTGTTCAGCATAACTCTGGTCCACATAGAGGACGAGGGCCTTCAGCAAGTTCATCTCACAGGAATCCCAGAAATGGTCACCCTTGCCGTTGTTGATGGTGTTCTTAATGATGACATCTACAAAAAGCTGCGCCATCAGTTCCTGCCCCTCCACTTCGGAAAGGCAGTTCCAACTGTCCGAGTTTTCCGGATTGACCAAATTGAACACCTTGACACAGTACCCCTGATCCCGCAGATACTCGCTGGATTTTTCGTAGAGCTCACTTTTCGGATCTGAAATAATCAGGGATTCTCCGCGGACCGCCGCCTGAAGGATACGATTCATGCAAAAGGACCGGGTTTTCATGCTGCCGCTGGAGCCATACACAGCCAGATTGCCGTTGATATGGGGATTTTCGGGAATACAGACAGCCTTGTTGTCCAGCATTCCCAGTACAACGCCTTTATGCTTGCGCAGGTCAGGCACCAGATCCAACACACCGGCCATCTCCTTGCGGCTCATCCAGCCGGAAGTACCGTAAGTGCCCTTGGCCGAGTAAATGAAATTCCGGTCAGTATCATATTCGCCGGTATCGCTGTAGCCCATGCGCATGACCATGAGCAGCAAAATTGCCAACAGGCCGATGCAGATCAGGACACCGTACACTCCATAGGGTGGATGAAACACGGAGGCCAGACAGGTAAAAAAATCAGGCGACGCCATCGCCGGAGAAGTTCCGTCTCCGGGGATGCCGCCGCCCTGTTTCCACGCCGCGTAATTGCCAAACAGCTGTGCCAGGAAACCGCCTGCGTATAGAATCGCAAATACGGCGGCCGGCGCTGCTGCCAGGCCTATGATTAGTTTCTTTTTGTTTATGGGAACAACCTCCCCTCGAATTTTGTAAAGTCAATGGTTTGCAGGTGTACCCGGTCACTGCAATAGCGGCGCAGCACATCTGCTTGAAAATCAAAGCAGATCAGCGTACCGGGGCGTTCCATCAGTTCGAGGGCGGTGTTGAAACGCACGATCCGCGGCAGATCGCAGAAGTAACCGAACAGCACCGGCGTTCCATCCGGCTCTGCGGCATCCTGCTCCATGGCCCTGCCGGGATTGCCGGCGTAGAGGCCCTGTGACAGAATGCGGTCAAGTTCCGCGGTTTTCACAGGGTCACACAGTAACGCCAGTATCACCTCCCCCTGATGGTCATTGGTTAGGAAATAAAAGTGGTCGTAGCTGCCGTCCAGCATGAAGTAGTCATGCTTGGCCCCACCGGTACTGGTGAGTATCTGGTAGGCCAGGTCCATGCTGTCCCCCAATACCAGTCCATGTACCTGTTCGACACGGTACTGCTGGGCCAGACGCTGCTGGCATAGAATGTTCCAGAGGAGTGTTTTTACCCGCAGTTCGGATTTGTAGCGCCACTTCATCAGAGCGCTCCCGCTATTGTAGGTCACAAAGATGCCGGTGGGGACCAGCAGCACCCCTGCGAAGCGGGAGCTTCGGATCTGGGTGGCATCAGCCCCCAACTCCTTGACTTCGCGTGAACTGTAAAACGCGGGATATGTTACAGTTTCGCCGCCAAAACCGGTCTGGGCAAAGACCTTCGGCTTTTCATCCGGGTAGAGCAATACCCCGGCATTGCCCATAGTAATATAGGTTTCCGCGAGGCGGTGGAGCCGAAACCTCCGGTTTGCTTCGCTTTTGAGCCGGTTGGTTTCTGCGTCTCCTGTAAGGCAGAATGTAAAACGCTCGGGCCATCCGTCCAGCAGAGCTGACTTGGCTTTGATCCCCAGCCGATAGCCCCGGAGCCGATCCCGGTAGTAGGTGCGCAGCAGTCCGGCCTTTTTGAGCGCAGTCACGACCGCCTCCAAGTAGTAAGGGCTGGCGGGAAGGCGGTTGAGCTGGCTGGTGGGGAACTCTCCCGAAATAGCGGTCAGCGATAAAAGCCGGAACGGAAGCGTATCCGGCTGTGGAAAATAGTTGGTGCTTTTCCCAAGTAGTCACCTCCCTTGAAAGCACAGGATTTTTACCGTAATGACTGAGGACTTCGGTAAAAATGGGCCTCCCCATGAGGGGAAAAAGCCCGGAAAATCGGGCGTTTCAGCCGCTTCGCTGGATGTCGGGCCGGAGAAGGCCCAAAATGGTCAAAAATCCGAGATGGATTGTAGACTCGTTTTATGCTCCGTCAGCCATTGCGGAAAACGCTGCTTCTCCATGATATAGATTTTTGTGCAATCCTGGTCGCCCAGTTCGGCCGTGTTATAGGCATCGCACAACAGGCCGGTATCATCAGCCATCACAAAGGAAGAGAGAAGATCCAGTAATTGCTTTTCCGATAAATTATCGTAATCGCGTATCCGCCTGTCGGGAAGTGCCCGGTCATAGACCTGGGCGAAACAGACAACGCAATCGCGGTAATACGGAAGTGGGTGTTCTCTTGCGTATTGATCAAGGACAAAATAGAGCGGGTCCAACAGGAACTCATCGCTTTGCCGCTGTTTGCGCTTTGGCAGCAAACAGGGCAGCGTCACCTCCAGCACCCTGTCCTCGCAGTTGACAGTGATGCCGTGCGTTGCACCGGCGGATTTGAGATAGTCACCTTTGCGGATGGTTGTGCTGGAATAAATCAGATGCCGCAGCCGGCAGGCAATCCGCTCTGCCCGTAAAGCGGCATCTATGGAAAGTGTTTCATAGTTGTCGGGGTAACGCTGGATGTCAGTGGTGTCCAGCGCGTACAGCGCATTACTCAGACGGGATATATCGTCGAGAATGCTTCCAATGCGGTGGGATATTAGTTTTCGATCCAATCATGTGCCTCCTGCTTTCTTGAAATAATTTGTCTGGCCTTCCTCGTCTACAGTACAAAATCCGGATATGCCCGGACAGTCGATTTGGGCGATTTGCGCCGGAGTATCGACCAGCATGATACGGCGGCTTCCCCCTTTGTTGCCCCGCAGAGCATGGCAGACAAGTGCCTCCTGCCCGGCGGCAATATAAGCAATCTCATATAATTCACCGTCGGCAAAAAACACGAGTTTAACGGGAAAATCAGCCGGAGCGTGGTAATCTACCTGCCGGATGAAGTCCAGCAGGACCCACACTGCCCGGACAAGCGCATGGTCAGTTTTTGGTGTTTGCCCTGCCAGGAAATAACCACCGCCGTCTGTTTGAAAAATGCGGCCCTGCCTCTCCAAATGAGAGAGCAGGGCCTTTGTAGTATCTTCTTTGCCAGGGTGAAAACAAAGAAGCTGGTGTTCACAGAGGCCGGGGTACATCGTCACGATCCGTAGCAAGTCCGTAGCCTCGTTCCCATAGATTTCAGCCCTGGTCTTCATGGGGCTCACCTCCTTTATTAAAGGCGCCAATCAGACGCCTTCAAAGCGCATTGTTAAATAGGAATTGTGGAAAGACGCCATTAGAGCGTCAATCCGGCGTTTTTCGAGAATAGTAGGAAAAAAAGGCGTCTTATAGGCGTATTGGAACTGTCAATGATGCGTTTTCCGGAGATTACAGCAATCCTCTTTATTGGGATTTACAAAATCCCTCCAGAATTGATAGTGTTCCGTTACATCTTCACAGATTGTCTTCTGCGGAATATGGATTTTTTCCACGATCCGCTGCTTTTCTTTCAAAGGAAGATGATGGTAGCCTCCCTGCCGCACGGTATATTTAGAGAAATCAACACCCCGAAACCACTGCTTAATCCACGAATTGACGCGCAGAAATTCAACCACACACCGCTCAATTCCCAAATCATTCAGCTTGTCGAAATCCATGTATTCCTCGATGATGGGGCTTAATCGGATTGCCACATCATACCCTTCCGCTTGCAGAGCCTGAATTGCGCGGATGCGCTGGCTGGGAGGACTGGCCTTTTCAAATTGGGCGGTTTGTGCATCGTCCAGGCAGGTCACGGTAATTTGAATATGGGCCAGTTCCTTGTCCAAGATCTCTAAATACTCCGGGGCAGCGGGAAGTGCAGACTTCGTGACGATGAGATAGCTTACCCTGCATAGATTCATCTCCTGGATGGTCTGGTAGGTAGTGTGGTACTGGAGTTCACAGGGCTGAAAACAGTCTGTCATGCCTCCAAGCCTGATGATGCTTCCGGATGGGAGACTGCGGATTTTCCGCCGGACCTTTTCAATGTCTGCAACACGAGGATGCGCCGCATCCCATAATCCACGAAAATGAAGCAATGAACGGGCATAGCAGTAGTTACAGTTGTGTTGACAGCCGCAGCCGTAAGTATCTAAACGGGTGTTATATTTGCATTTGTCGCCTTCATTGCCTCCAACTTGCTTAAAGAAACTCTTAAACTCGCTTTATATCACCTCTAAATTCATTGTTTGATTACTTTATTGTCGAATACATTGGACTCACCTCATATAAAATTCTAAATGGTTGCGGAGGACGGTACTGCCCCGCCGTCTGTTGGTAAAGCATCCAACCATGTTCTTTACACTACTCCGCGCAATAAAGGGAGGCGCTTCCGCACCTCCCAGAGAAAATGCCTTTTAAGCGGAATCAGCTTGTTCTTGGCGCTTGCGCTCCAAAAGCTCCCGCAGTTCCCTGCGGTCTGTGGTTATGAGATCTTTTTCCAATGGACTGGCCTTGAACTCCACCATGATATTGTTGTTATTGGTGGAGATCAGACCGCTGCCGCGCTCAAAGTGTGTGACCTCCATCGTTTCTGCGTCAGAGAGATGGAGGGTTTCCTGGACACGCTCCGCTTCGTCATCCTCCAGATTGAGAATGATCTTAGTCTTGCTGTTGTTGATGATGCCTTTCCCGAAACGGCCTTCGTCCAGATTGAAAAAGTCGTTAAGGTCCTGGCTGGCGCAGATCGCTGATCCACCGAAGCCGCGAATCGTCTTGAAAATTTCCAAAACGAAATCACCGGCCAGCCTGGTACCCGTGGCGCCTGCGCCGGAAAGAAGCTGCCAGCACTCGTCAATAAAAATGGCTTTTTCCTCGGTGCGGTCAGCTTTGGCGCGGTCCCAAACGAAATCAAGGGCCACGAACATCCCCACAGTCAGCAAATCACCAGTAAGCGAGGAAATATCCAGTACGGTGTACTTATTATCCAGCCGCACATTGGTCTGCTTGTTAAAGGTACTGGCGGAGCCATTCACCAGACGGTTGAGGATATGGGCCATGCGAGTGGTTTCCGGGGCGGCCTTCAAAATCTCATATAAATCGCCCAGCACCGGCATCTCCCGGTAGTAGCCCGGATTGGCCGGGTCTTCCAATGAGGCGTTGTCATGAGTGATACCTTTGGAATTGTAGGTGCGGATCAGAGCCTCATCCAACAGCTGTCGTTCCTCGTGAGACATATCAGGGATCAACAGACTGAAAAATATGTGGAGTTGCTGGATTTTGGCGGCCAGTTCGGAGAGCTGGATTCCCGGCCCGTCCAGAAGCTCACTGACCGACCGATCCACCTTGCGGATCTCCATCACATTGATGCAGTGCGGGCTGGCCGGGGAAATCTGGATAAACTCCCCGCCTACATTGGCACAGGCACGGTGGAATTCGTGCCCCTTCAACGGTGCAATGATGAAAACGGGAATGTTTTTCCGCCTCATTCTTAACGCCATGAGCTGCATCGTAAAGGTCTTGCCTGCGCCGCTGGTACCCAGGATCGCCATATTGGCGTTCTTGTAAATCGCAGAGTTGAAAATATCCACGATGATGAGGGAACTGTTATATTTGTTGACCCCCAGAAGGATTCCATTGTCATCGCACATCTCAAACGAAGTGAACGGATAGCAGCTGGCCGCGCCTCCAGTCAACAGGTTGCGCTTACCACGCTCGAACAGTCCCTTTTCCATGGAAACCAGCGGGAGGGCAGAACAAAATGCCTGCTCCTCCCGAAAATGGCAGTTGCAGACATCCATATCCTGCGAAAGCAGGAGCTTTTTTATTTCGCTGGCCTTCCACTCCAGGTCCTCCACAGAAGGGGCAGTCACAGTAATCAACAAGTTGAGATAATAGAAATCTTCGTTATTCGCAAGGCCCTCCTTCAGAAAATAGCCGCTCCGAATAGCGCCGTCTATATCATCGAAGTCCGTGTTCGTGTCGCTGGCATCCTTGATTTTTGACCGGTTGATGCGGAGCTGCTGGCCGACCCGCTGAATAATGCGCTCTTTGGGTTGGCGTGAAAGAAACATATCGAGGTCAATGCCATCACCGGCATTGACGATCAAACTCAGCCAGCCCGCGGGCACCTGTGTTTTGTAACCATCTGATGGGACGAGCAGATAAGTATAGTACAGCCCGTCTATGCAGAGATACCGTCCATGGGTGAAGTCGATGCTTTTGGGAGCAGCAAATTCAGCCGCCGGGATGCGGTCAATCTCGCCCTCCCGCCCCTTGTCGAGATACTGTGCCACAATTTCCTGTGCCCGTACCGACAGGGGCTTGACCGCACTTTCATTTCGGCACAACAAATTATAGAAAACATCTACGGTAAATTCGTCCTCGTTTTCGTGGACAACGACCTCGTTGCCGCATTGACGCAGGTAATTGGATGCCGTGTGGACAGCACTTTGGAGAGATTGGATTGCCTCATCTTCCTGTTCGGAGCGCCGGGTATTGGCCCAGGGCTCATACTCGAAAATCAGGAAAAACCGCCGGGTCACAGCTTCCCGGGAGCCGACCTGCTGCACAAAGTTCAGGTAATCCTCCTGCATCAAGCGGCACTGCTCGTTTTCCTCATGGGCCATCTCCTGGCGCACCGTGTCCAGGTGGCGGTTGATGTCCGCACGGCGGGTCAGAACCTTGATTTGGAGCTTGATGGGCGAGATCTTCAGGTACGAAACGAAGGAGTAGATGATATTCCTCTGTTCCCGGGCGCTGCGCAGCATAAAGTTGATGGGGACAACTTCGACCACCTTGACAAAGCGATGGTCTTTGGTATAGATAATGCCGTTCTCCACTTTCTCAATGGGCAGATAATCCGCCACTGGATTGAGGCAGGCGGGCTTCTGCTCCTTGACACGGGCGGGGCGTTTGGGCAGGCGTTCCTTTTCATGGCGCTTTTTTGCGTTCTTTTTTGCCTTATTGCCCTTGGCAGGACGATCCTTTTTAGCATTTTTCTTGGGCCGGAGCTTTTCACGGATTTCATATCCGCGGACTTCATCAAACTCAGCGGGGAAATCTGCTTCACCAGACCGCCGGCGCTTCGGCGCCTTGGGCTTTCTCTCCTTTGGAGGCTTCTGTTTGAGATGCTTGCCGGCTGATTTGGAGGGAGCCGTTTTTTCACAGGGCTGTTCACCGTCACCGCCGACAACGCGGCGATTCCGCAGGTATTTCAGAAAAGTGATCAGAAACTGCGAGAGACTTTCCCCTGAAATGCCAATGAGGGCAACCAATGCCACCGGGAGCGCAGTCAGGCATAAAGCAATAATGCGGGCGGTCAGCCCAAATGGAAGGCACAAAAAAACCGGCGTCCCAATGGCAAGTGCCAGGATGCCGGCTTCAATCACATTCCGCGCACGGAACATACCGCCAAAAAAAGTGCCTGTTTCTATGAAGTTCGGCGGTATGATATAAATATCATGGTCATTCTTGTTGCTCATGTATTACCTCGTTTCTGATGCCGGGGTGCGGTGCGGTCAGCCAATAATCCAGAAAGGACCGCCTGCTGCCGCACGGCGGCTTGCTTCATTTAAGATGATGGACAGATCCCACAACTGCCCGCTTCGCTTGTAACTGGCCGGGTCAGCCACCATGATCTGGCCGTCTTTTACGCCACGGAGAACAATGAAGTGGCCGGATGAGGTAAAATGGCCTTCGGACATAATTGCCACGACCAGCTTGCCATCTGCGAGAGCGTCCAGAATCCGCTGGGGCTCGGAAGTCGTGCAGCCGGATACCGGAAGGCCCCATTCCTCCGCAGCAGCAGGGATCAATGCGTGATAAGAGCCGCTGCTTTTGCACCAATAGCCATTGTCATATGACCACTTTGCCATTTCCACCGGGTCTACCATATCGTCCGTGAGGGAGGAAACCACGATTGCCATGGCGGTGGGCCCGCACCCATAGCCGCCGATGTTATCGGTGCCATAGGGTTGACTGGCATAGCGTTCATCCAGCTGATTGTAATAAACAACCGGGGTCCCGCCGTCGGTAAAGGTTACATCTCCAAGGGAGGGGATACTGTTCCCTGTCCACTCGTCCACATTTTGCAGCAGGCCGTCGCCTAAAAAGAGACTTAGGTTAGAGGCATAATCGGACGCCAGTTCTTTCTGCTCATCCGTAAGCGCGAAAACATGGTCGGCAAGATAAGACTCGCCGTTGTAGCGAATGGTATAGATCATCCAGATCTCGGTGGAGATGGTTTCCTCACCGGTCTCCGGATCTTCGGATGTGACCTCACGGCTCTCCCGCACACTGGTATAAGAGTATAGATGCTCTTTGTTCTCCCGCAGGACAGTGGACAGGTCATCCAGCGAAATGCTCTCAAAGTCTTCATCCCGGGCAGCGCAATACTGTGAAACGATGAGGTTGGCGTTGTAGACCAGGCCGGAAGAATAGGGGTTTTTGACCTCCATTTTGTCGGCGCCAGAAGAGGCAAAGTCCACTTCGATACGGGCCATCACATCATCCAGCGCCTCACCCAGAATGGCGTTGATGGCAAAGGTAATGTCGTTGGCGTTTTCTACGATGGCGGTTTCGCTGTTGAGGATAGGCGTGTCAGGATCAGCTGGTGAAAAGGCATTGACCAGCCCTCCAAAAATCAGGCCGGGCAGCATCAGGAGGAAAAGGACAGGCAGCAAAAGCAGAATGGCAATGACGGCAATGATTTTGCCGATGTGCTTTCGGCCGGCCCAGACGGCCCCAGCCACAGCCCCATAGGGGCCGGCGGCGGCAGCGCCTTTCGCTGCTCCAGAGATGGCCTTGCCAGCTTTGATAGCGCCTTTGACCGTATGTGCGGCAGAGGCCGCAGCATCTACTGTTTCGGCGGAGCTGTTTTTTTGTTCTTCAGCCATTAGAGTTTGTCCTTTCTTTTGGGAGTAGGCGGCAGTTTCTTCACGATGGATTCGTGATAGGCAATCGAGCCGTCCGGTGCCATATAGGGGGATTTTTCAACCGCATCCGCGGCATACTGCTTATACCAGGCAGTACCATCTACAGCGTGAACGGTTGTGTATTGGCCTTCCGGCGCCACATACTGGTCTGCATGATACATACCAAAAGCGATGCCTTCTGGATGCTCCGGAGTGACTTCTGTGCCGGTAATGCGGCCGCCGCCAATCTCCACATTCTGATAAGTGGGAATATTCTCGGCCCCGGGCTCCAATGCCGCATGACCCATGTAGGAATGCAGAGCTTCTACAGCTTTATCCCCGGTCATAGTTCCCATCTGGGTGATACTCCCGGTAGCAACCGATCCTATGACATTGTTGGCAAAATTGCCTCCTTTGCTTACGGAGGAGGCGTAGATATGTCCACCGATGCCGCCTGCAGCGCCGCCGACCAGCCCACTTAATCCGGAGGGCTTGGCATCCGGGGGCGTTGTGGCCGTTTTGACCGCATTATTGGTAACATTCCTTTTAATCACGCCGGCCAAGCCACCGCTGGCAAAACCAGCGCCGAATCCAGCACCGCCTTTTCCGCCACCGTTTGCACGGACATGGGAGGAATGACTGCTGCGGCCTCCCGCAAAGTGATTGCTGGCAAAGCTCTTAAATCCGCTGAATCCCCTGGCCGCAATCATAGCCTCCGCCAGCATACTGCCTCCGGTATGGCCGACATTGACGCCCAGACTTGCCATAAAAGAATCGATCTTCTGTGATACTTTAAGAAATCCGATTGCGCACATAAACCAGATCAGCACATTCCCCGAAACGGCTTCTTTGCCTACGGCGTCCACTTGTGCCTGGACTTCTTCCTCCGAAATAGCGAAAGCAGGCTGGCAGAACAGACAGGAGAGAGCTGCGACCATCAGCGCAAGGAACAAAATTTTCTTGAGTCTTTTCAAAATGGCCCTCCTTACAAAGAGAGCGGGTTGGAGATAAACGAACCAACCATGCTCGTGAACAGGCGCAGGCACCAGGCGTTCATCAGCAGAAGAAAAATCTGACCGCCCAGCATCCGGCACCAGGATTTCCAGATGTTTGATGTTGTCTGGCTTGCCCCCATGGAAAAGGCTACTGGAGCCGTATAGACCAGCACGCCGAGCAATACATATCGCTCTGCCGCTTCCAGCAGCAACTTCAGGTAGTTCCACGCCAGAATGATGACTAAAATCAGAGTGATAAGGGCCACAGCCCCATTGGCGCACACCCCGATGATGACCAGCATGACAGAATTGAAATCCGCAAAACTGAGTGCCGGCAGCTCCGAATCCATAATCCAGTTATACGGTGTGCCGCCGATGGTCAGGATCATGCTGACAATCTCATTGGAGAAGAACGCTAAAAGAATAAAAATGACGGACCGGATGCTCAATTTGAGCGGGTCTTCCGCTTCAATACCGGCTCCCAGGCCAAAGTTCTTGAACAGCTGCCACACCCAGTTAAGGAGAATGATACCGATGCCCAGTGCCACAAAAACGCTGTACATCGTTTCGGCCGCGGGAAAGTAGCGCAGAAATACCGCCATATCGCAGCCCAGTGCCCCCAAAACCGAGGTGGTTATCAAGTCAAGGCCCGCCATGACCTGCTCTGCAATCCATTCAACAATGCCGTCCAGAATACCCATAGGTCATGCCTCCTTTCGTCGGGTATCAATGTGATGCCGATCAACCTGCCCACTGACCACCCTCAAAGAAGGGGACGATATAGGACATGATAAAGCCCAGACTGTTTAAGATGGCCCAGGTGATAACAATTCGTTTGAGCCAAGCTCTGCTTTCATCCACCGTTTTACCAGAACGGGAGAAATTCATGAGCAGCAATGCTACCGAAGCGGTCACAATGGCCGCAATCGTGGAGATAGCGAGGATCTGCGTGTAGACATCCTGCATGATTTCTGTGGCCTTTGTCCAAACATCGGTTGCGGCAAAGGCCGGCTGGCTGAACATCAATGAGACGGTGGGACACAGAAACGCCATATAAGCGATTCTGCCAATGGAAAAACGGCGCGGAGGGCTGGTATCGCCGTTTCGCTTTTGGTGAGGAATCTTGCGTTTTTTCAATTTTCGGACCTCCAATCCAAATGTAATATGCGGGACTCAAACAAAAGAGGAGCCCGCAGCTCTTGTAATAGATGCGGGCTCCCTCCCCAATCGGCCGGTCATTAGGGCAGCAAAAAAGCACCTTGAAAAAGGTGCCGTTCACTGCCTGCATTCAGTTTTGGGTGCAAGTTTGAGCATATTCAGTTTAGCACACCAGGATTTACGGCTCAAGGGCAGGAATGCGCCAATTTCATTCCCGTATTCTGCCAATTATTTGCCCTTGGCCTTTTCATCTGGTTTTGGCGCTGGAAAGAACTGTTCCAGCATATCCAAACTGTCTTTGGAGGTGTACCCCCATAGTACGGAACTGAGTGCGTCAATGGCTTCCCTGCGCCTGCGGTAGTAAGTACGGAATGAGATGTCCCGGATATGCGGACGCAAATTCTCGATGATCTCCTCCACATTTTTGAGTTGCTGCGGGGAGAGGAAGGAGTAGTAAAGCAGCCAGTAATAGGCCTCGCCGTTCTTGTGGCGGGTACGAAGCAATTCGACTGCTGAATCCAAAAGTTTCAGCATTTTGTGGCTGCGCTCAATGCACTTAGCATGGTGTTCAATATCGCTCCCATTCAGATCGGCGCCGGCCAGATAGATGGAATCCAGAAATTCCTCGATGGATGTGCCGTATTCGATCTCAAACTTGGAACGCACATGCTGGACAGAAATTTCCAGGCTCCACACCACATCGCGGTATTTTTTCAACAGTTTCCAGGTATCATGGTACAGCGGGTTTTCTGCGACATCTTTTTCAACAAATTTCTTCATGGTAAGACCTCCTTATTCAATTCTCCGCGACGGGAGAGAGTGTAAGTTCAAAAGTGGTGACCTGCCTGTTCCCGCACAGAATGGACAAGCCAAAACAGAGCGTTGACTGTTCCCGTGCGCGGGGTAGTAAATCTTCCCGGCAGTCGCCCGATAAGGGATATAACTTATAGCGGGAGAGGGGACAACCAAAGCACGAAATCCCTTGTGCCATCAGGATTTGAGCCATCTTTTGGATGATAATTTCAATGTGCGATTTTGAAACGCTATTGAGTTCGTTTGAAACGATAACCTCATGCTCTATACTTGGTGTGTTTTGGCTGGAGCCTGATTCATCGGGGAGTTCCAAATGGATGTTGAGCGTCATAGCGACCTCCTCTTTGTCCACCATAACATCCGATATTTCAAACATGGTGGACAGGTAATTTTTCAAATAGACCACGCTGCCGTGTCGGCCCGGGAAGGACATAAGGGAGATATAGTCCAGTGCGGCCAGCTTTTTGAGGACGCGGCCGACTGTCGCCCGGGACACCCCCCAGCGGACAGCCAGTTCAGTGTAGGCAACAAGAGGATTGCCGGTGCCGTTGCGGAAATAGACTACTGGCCCCAGGTCTGACCCCTGTACCTGATTATCGTTGTAGACGGCTGAAACCCAGAGGTCCAGAATAATATCCATTTCGGAGCATCGGCTTGTGCTGATGAGATCTGTGACAACGGAAACGGGCAGAAAGAAAAAGCCGGTATCCTTTTGGCAGGGAGCATTATATTCAAGCACCGTGTTATGCCGCGCCCAGTCGCAAATTTTATAGCGGATCACATTGCCGCGATCCAGTGTATGAAAAGTGATAAAGTGCTGTTTCTGCAGTTGTTCCAGCACTGTCAACGCCTGGCATTGAAACCGTGTGCGAAACCATTGGGACACTTCCTTGAGTGTGCAGACCCATTCGCCCGGATAGATGGTATAGCTAATACCATCAATGCGGCGGTATGAAGTGCGGAAGTTTGCGTAGCTGCAAAGTACGGTAAAATAAAAAAGACCAGAGCCTCCGCTTGTGCGAATGCTCCGGTCTGCCATCAGCCGATGGACGAATTGCCGATAAATCCGGCATCGTGGGTAATCCACGACCTGTTTGATCTGTAATTGATAAGCCGGCATGGAAACCTCCTATTTTAAGATTGATTCTATTGCATAAAAATGATAAAATAGCCCGGGATGCGTATAAAAATAACACACCCCGGGCGGGCCGCTCTGCTAATAATCTGCTAATTTGCGTTTTTACAAAAGCTCAAAAATGCCGTCTGCTAATTTTTTGCTAATTGCGCGAAAGGTATTCCAGCGCCTTGAAACTGTGCAGAATGACACAAAACGGCGTGAGAAACCAAAAATTCATTGGGCTAAATTGACACAAAACGAAGCGGAATGTAGTGTAAGGGAATCGTAGGACAAAGAGTTATTTGTTCTCCTAAGCGGTAGGTCGGGTGTTCGAATCACCTCGGGAACGCCAAAAGAAAAGACGCCATATGGCGTCTTTTCTTTTGGCCCTTCTTTACAAAATAAATCCCTTGCTTTCTAAATAGCGCAGCGCCTCTGGCAACGGCAGCACGCGGGAGTAATAAAATCCCTGCACCATATCACAGCCGGTCTCACGGATCATCTCGTGCTGAGCCGCCGTTTCCACGCCTTCACACAGCACCCGGGTGCCCATATCGTGTGCCAACGCTATCAGTCCTTTCAGCATCCGCGCGCCCTTCTCCGTCATGGCATTCAGCACCACGCTTCGCTCAATCTTCACCAGGTCGATCTCATGGCTGTAAAGATCGGAAAGTGCCGTGAATCCACTGCCCATATCGTCTATCGCGATCCTAAAGCCCATTCTTCTGCAGACTTCTATACTTGCCGCCGCCTGTTCCCCATTTTGGATCAGCGAATCCTCCGTAATTTCTATGATCAGCCGATCGTGGTCAAAGCGGTAACGCCCGGCTATTTCCCCGATCCTTTCCGCAAAGTCCTCCTGAGAAATGGATACACGGGTAAAATTGCAGGTTAGGAACAACTTGCCACAGGGGGTGCCCTTCCAAACCTCCAGCAAGGCACACAGCCTCTCAAAAACGGCTTCATCGTGCCGGGTGATGGCGCCGGTCTGCTTCATAACACCGATATAGGTCCCGGGGCGCATCACGCCCAATTCCGGGTGTTCCCAGCGGGAAAGTACCTCTGCCCCACAGATCTCGCCCGTGCGGTTATCTACTATAAATTGCAGATAAGCCTTGATCTCTCCATTCGCCAGTGCCCGGTCAATATCCTGCCGCAGCTGTTCGTTGCGGCTATTTTGCTTCTGCAGCTCCCGTGTGCTAAAGGCAAACAGTTCATCTTTCTTGTGGGCGTGCTGCCAGCCCTGCCGGGCATAGTACAGGGCGCCACTTGCATCGCAGTCCGGATTCTCCTCCAACGGACAGATGCCCGCCCGGAAAAGCCCTGTGTATTCCTGCCGGAATTCCGCCAGATACTTTTTCAGGGATAGTATCATCTCCCCCATCCGGTCGGCCGCTTCTTCCCGATTGCTGCAATGGTAAACCACCGCAAAAACGCCATCCGCCATACGGCAGAGAAATTCCGTTCCGCTGATATGCGATGCCAGCTGGTGTGCCGCGATCTGCTGGACCTCCTCTTGTTCCTTTGGGCTCAGCAGCTCCTTGGCTTTGGCATCCTCCCAGGCCAGATACCCTACATAGTAGAGATCCCGCACCCTGTCTGCCGTCACATCCCTGAACCTGACCTCATAGCATTGTGCATTGCCCAGCCCGGTCAGCGGGTCGAGCATTGCGTTCTCTTGCCTCTTTTTTCTCTTCCCATGCCGTATTATACCAAGTATTAGCAATGTAGCTGCCACCGCTGCCAAAGCCGCCGCCCCTGCCAAGCGTGCCTTCTTCCACCCGGCCTGCGGCTCCTGCCCCATGGTAAAGGAGATTGCCAAGGTAGTTTTGTCCTCCTCCGGGATGGCCTCCAGCGCCTTTATGATGCGCTCCCGCAGCTCCTCTTTGATGATCCCGGTAAACCCCACACAAATCGCTGTTTCCCTGCCGTCCGTTTCGGTGGTAAGCACAGTTCGCTGTACTGGCAACACCATTCGGCTAAATTCTCCCCACCGGAATGCCGTCACCATCTCCACCTGGCTGTTGCGGGCCATTTCTAGTCGGCTGTCCTCACTGCCGGCATTTACATAGGCAAAGGAGATCCCGGTATCCTCCGCCACCATTCCCAGCAGCTCCGGCAGAATTCCCCGGTAGCATTGCTGCTCACTGTCGTAGTACTCTATGGGGTACAGGTCGGGATTCCCCGCTATGTATACGCAATCCGCCGGGCCGGCTTCTTCCACGGTGGTAAGCACCTGTGCCATGCACTGTGGCCCCAGCAGCACCGCGCCGATTGCCAATACCGCAGCCATCCCCCACCGCCAAAAGCCATATCCCCGCTGCTTTTGTTTTTCCATCCGTCCGTTCACCCTCTCCGGTCCCATTTTTCTATGCCCGGCGCTGCCGCAGCTGCCTCACCGCTTTTACAGCCAGTTTCCCAGCCAACGGCAGCAGCGCTTTGGCGCAGTCAGTCAGCAGTACCGCTACATCATGCAGCGCGCCCCGCGATTTATCGTTCCTTTGCAGGGCGGAATTTTCTTCCCTCAGGGCCTGCACCTGCTCCTTCAGCGCCGCTATTTCACGGTCCTTATCGCACCCCTCGCGGCGCATCGCCTGCACAATGGCATCCAGCTTCTCCTCATTCTGCCGCCTTTCCTGCTCCATCTTGGCAGTCAGTTCTTCGCTCATTTTGGCAATGTATTCACATACATCCTGCTTCTTAAAACCCCACAAACCGGTTTTTAGATTGTTCAGTTCCATGGCTTTCCCCTCTTTTATCAATTGTAATTTATCGTTTTTCGCTTCATGCTGCCCCATTGCAGTCTGCTCTTGCGGTAGCCAAAAAATGCCGTTGCCCGCACCCATGTTAAAACAAACCGCAGGCAGGTGATCTCAAAAAAGCACAGCAGCACCGCCTTCATCATATCGGCAAAGGACACCCGCAAATCCGCGGTATACATTCGCGCAAAGAAGGCCGTAAGGGAAAGCACCACCCCAAACAGCACATAGATGAGGAACAGCAGCACCATAAACCGCACATTGATCAATCCGCTGAACCATGCCAATACCATGGTAGCAACGCCAAAGATCTCTATAACCGGCGAAAGCAGTTCATACACCAAAAAGTAAAAATAGGAGATGAAGCTCACCGCGCCAAATTGCGGGTTAAACAGGATTCCGCGGTGCTTCATCATACTTTGGAACAGTCCCAGGTGCCAGCGCCTGCGCTGCTTTTTCAGGTCGCTCAGCCGCTCCGGTGCCTGTGTCCAGCATATGGCATCGGTGGCATAGCGGATACAGTAATCCATACGGTTCACCGTGCAGTATTCGTGCAGTTTTACCACCAGTTCCATATCCTCTCCCAGCGTGGAGACATTGTACCCCCCTGCCGCAATGACAACATCCTTCCTGAACAGTCCAAAGGCACCGGAAATGATCAGTGAGCCATTGAATTGATCGAACAGAATGCGGGAAGCCAAAAAGGAACGGTCATACTCCAACACCTGCATACACGCCAACAAATTCCGGGGCAGGCGGTATTTTTTTACCCGTCCATGCTCCAGCTCCACATCATTGGCAATGCGCACCAGCCCTCCTACCGCCACCACATGGCGGTCCTCCAGCATTGGCTGGACTATCTTTTTCAGGGAATCCGCCTGCAGCACCGAGTCTGCATCCATGCAGATGAAGTATGGAAAATTGGCCGCGTTGATTCCCATGTTCAGCGCATCAGCCTTGCCACCGTTTTTCTTGCGAATGACGGTAAACGGAACTTTCTGTGTCCTTGTTTCATAAATAAATTCTTCCGGCTGGCATGGCACCTGCCGCCGAATGGGCCGGTGCACTGCATGCATATTAAAGGCCTCGATCAGCGTTTGGGAGGTGTCGTCCTCGGAGCCATCATCCACTACTATGACCTCATAGGCCTGGTATTCCAGGTCCAGCAGCGAATGGACCGTAGCCACCACCGTTACCGCCTCATTCCATGCCGGTACAATAATCGAAATGGGCATATGATAGTCATTGGGTAGGTAGTTCTGCAACCGCCGCTGGCGGTGCTGCCGGTACAATTGGATAGAGCCCACCACTACCGATAAAAACAGGAAGGTGGAGTACCCGATCAGATAAACGATGAAAAAGATGCCGACCACATCCAAAAAGCCATCAATCAACTGGTACATTCCTGCTCCGCCTCCTTTTGGGTTAGATTTCTGATGTCAAAGCGATAGCGCAGAATCTCGGTGGCATAGCGGTCATGCCCCTCCATTACATCAATGAGATCCAAATAGGTCAACCCCATCCGCTCCAGGCTTTTGGAAGCATTGAACCGGATATACCAGTTGCGGCTGTACAGGTTGCGCTTCAGCCGCTCAATGGTCTCATCGCCGGGGTAAGCGCACAGCGCTGTGGAGGCGATGGCCGCATATTCCCAACGGGCATCATTGCGGCATTCCGCCAGGTCCAGCAGTGTATCATAGGCTGGCCCGTAAGGGTAGCGCCCCAGGTAACGGATACAGGCGTAGCGCACTTCATCATCGGTCGCTGTGTTCTGCAGCAGCGCCAGTGCAAAGGCGCAGTGTTCCCCGGAATCCAGCCGCAGAAAGTTCATCATCGCCATCTGCATCTCCGGGCTGAAATCCGCGAAGCTTTTCTCTATACAGCGTCCCAGCGCCTCATGGTCGCCGGTAAATTCCAACAATCCGTCGGCCAGCAGCTTTTCGTGGAAAAAGCTCTCGCCGCCATCCAATATCTTCAGAGCCTTCATGATGCAGTCGCAGTCTCCTGTGGTATATAGGGCCTGCATGGCATTCTCCCGGCAATAGATACTGGACTCCCTCAGCAGCGTATACATCGCATCCACCACACCGGAAAAGGGCCGGTTCTCGATCAGGTGGTACTTTTTGATGATATAGGGGAAGTACGCCGCCTCAATCCGGTCCTTCCGCCCATAGCGGATCGTCAAATACACAATTACCCCTCCCAGCTGAGAAAGATATTCCGTCGCCTGCCGCGGTTCCTCCCGGTACAGGTCCTCCAGCATCTTATCAAAGGCGATCATATTCCCGGTGCGGGTCAACTGCCGGCTCAAGTATTTTTTGTGCCGTCTCTCAACCTGCTGTCCTGTGTTGATGCGTTCTATCTGCTGCAGGATGTGCTGCCGAAATCGGGCGCTGGCCCGCACCGTTCTGCGGTCCCTGCGCTTTAACACGATGGCGGTAATGATGTTGAATACGATCATCCCGCTGCAAATAAACAAATAGACATACAGCAGTGTCTCTATCCTCACTGCTATCGCCTCCTTCCCGCATCATCCGTTCCACAGCTCCTGCATCATGTAATAAGATGCCTTCAGTCGTTCATGATAGGTCACCCGGTTTCCCCAGCCTGTAAGTGTCAACGGCGAAAGCTCGCACCGGCTCTCCTGTTCTGCCGTCATTACCCCCAGGTACATTTCATCTATATTGATATGCTCAATGCCGTAATTGCCGTTGTAATAGTCGTCCAGTATCTGCATTTTAGAGGGATCAGCAAAATTGAGCAGCTGCCACGGCAGCCGCAACTCTATGCAGCCCTCCCTGGTCATAAAGTCCGCCAGCGAATCATACGCGGCACTGGCCGGGTCACCGCAGCCATATCGCAGCCGCCCGGTCTCAAAAGTCGCTCCGCCGTATTTTGCAATGATGGCCTCAGTCATCACCTCGCCCTCATTAAAAATCTCCAGAATCATATCGATATTGGTAAATCCAGGTGCGTGCGGGTCGGGCAGGTTATCCCGCAGGTAGGTATCATAGCCCCAAACATTCTGCGAGTAGGTACTGCGCAGCACTTCATAGGGTTCCTGCACCATCACCCGGCTGTTTTCCCGGCCATCCAGCACCACCAGAAAATCCACCCCACGGTCGAATTTCAGCCCAAAGTTCTGGCAATAGCTCGTCCCAGTCTTTGGGGTGGTATCTATGGGCAGATATAGGGTTTCCCCCTCCGGATTCCATCCTTCTTTCCGCACCATCAGGTACAGATACCGTTCATCGTATTTCGCGGAAAGGGTCATCCCCTCATTTTGCCCGATGACATCCATCTCGGTCCATTCGGTCGGGTCGCCATCCAGGGTACACACCGTTTGCTCCTGCCCCGGGTCAAAGGCCAACAGGCCAAAATACTGCTCATTAGTCTGGATATCCGACCAGTATGGGGTGCGGGTCAGATTCACAGCATGCATGGTGTTCCAGGTTCGCTTAAACCACTCATCCTGCCAGGCAAATACCACACTGCCCGCACAACCTGCTGCTTTTATGTCCTCGTAGCAGGTAGCCAGCGCCATCCCCTGCTCCTGCTCCGTCATATTTCCCTGGTTGCGGCCAGTATTTAGGTCCCGGTGGGCCATCCCTCGCCCGGTGGAAACGCCAAATTCTGAAATGACTACCGGCATGGTGTGGTGGGCAACCAGCCCCGTAAGATACGCCCGGTAGGTATTCATCCGACCGTCCTCATCCCGGAAGATCTCGTGGTCCTCAAGCCCCAGTCCGCTCCAGTCCTCTGTCCAGTTCAGGTAATCGGGATAGTAAGGATACACATGGTAGGAGGCAAACTGTCCCGATATCACCCGCTCCGTGGTGCAGATGTGTTCCACATCCACCGTCGCACATTTCATATACAGCCTTTTGATCTCATCGGGATATTGAAAGGGGTCAGTGGTGGGCCAATTGGAAAAGGCTATGAGCTTCTGTGTTTTGTAGCGGCTGCTCTCATATTCCAGCACCTTATCCCCCACCCGGGCCAACAGCACCTCAAAAGGAGTTGCCTTATCCGTTGTGGTCAGGTATTTCCCTGCATAGGAGGTATAACCCTCCCGGCCGGCATAGGTGTCATCGGTATAGGCTACTGTCATGTCATCCCATTCTACCCCCAGGATGTACCCGATCACCCATGGGGAAATGTCCTTTTTATAGCTGCCGTAGCCAGCGCTTTGCACCTGTTGGGCCGCCAGGCGGCGCTGCCCGTGCACTACATCCAGCATGGTGCGGCAATCCTGCAGAAAGGTCTCATAAAAATCCTTATCGTAGGCATCCCGGTGGGAATTCTGCACATAGTCATTTACCCACACCCCGTGGATAAGATACAGCGGTTCCGGGTTATCCTTGTTGTATTCATAAAAAGCGTTGTAGAACGCCTCACCTTGGATGGTATAGACCCGAACGGTATTGGCCCCCATTGCCTGGATATATCCGAACCACCGTCGGTAGGTCTCTTCGTCTATGGCAAACTCCGTTGCCCACTTGCCCGGGATGCCGGAGCCCATATTGACCCCCCGGATCTCAAAGGGCTGCCAGCCCTCCCCACAGTCCAGGTAGATTTCCTTCCCATCGGTCTTTACAAAGGTCGTCACGGGCTCCTCCGGCATCAGATCAATATACCACCCCAGCCGGTAGTGTGCCGCATCCAATGCCATAAACAGCAGCACCAGCACTGAAAGGGCAATAATGAACTTCTTCACTTTAATCCTCCTCAGTCTGTCACTTCGCTGTATTTCTTCACTCGGGATTCCGCGCTGTACTGCCGCAGTGACTCGATATTTTCATCCATCCAGCGCCCGCGCTGCCGGATAAAATCCTTCAGCTGCCGCACCGCCTCCTGATGGGAATGAACATTCCGTTCCGCCGGGGCCAGCAGGGTATCATCCCGCAGCGAATCCTCCCACCGTTCAAAGTTTCGCTCTATGGCCGGACCCAAGTATTCTTCCACCTCATCTATGTAGCGCAGGAGGTACTTTTCATTCAGCCAGCTTTCACGCAGCTCCCGGTAACGCCGGATGACCCGTTCGGTGAAATATTCATCCTTCACCATCCTGTCAAACCACAGCTTGCGGTGCACATCAAAGTGCTGCACCCGCATGGTGGTTTGCTCCTGGTAATTATCACAGGCGTTATTAAAATCCCACACACACATTTTCAGTCGGCCGCTTACATCCCTGTAAATATAGGTGGAATAGGAACCGGCATCATAGTTGGTGGTAAACTCATTCAATATCAGATAATCCACAAAGGAATCTACATCCACCTGCGCCCGATAGCCATACTTTCTGCTGTCATAGTCATAGGAATACAACCCCTTTTCAAAAGCCGAAAAATCCGTCTTGATCGCCTCTTTGATCTCCGGGGTCAGCTTCTTCTCTCCGGGGAATTCCACCTCCAGCTTCAGCTCCATTTCATTGCGGTAGCTGTATGTGGTCAGGCTGTTCAGCCGGTCGTACTCGCTTCCATCCTGCCGGTCCAATCGCAGCAGATAACCTGTGTAGGTATTGTCTCTGGCATCCACTTCCATATTCAGCCGCGCGCCATTCCGCCCACTGCCAATAAGCTCCGTCAGCACATAGATTCCCTGGTACTCTCCATTCAGCATCAGCTCACAGAATCGCACATTAGGGGCGTATTCCATGCATTCTCCGGCTATGTTATACCACATGTAGTTGCGCATCAGGCTTTTATCCAGATAGGGTCCATGCAGCGCCCATTCATGGTGGGCATCCATCCCCATCAGGCTCTGTGGGTTGTTGTCCCCGTTTTCATCCACCAGCTCCAGTCGGTAACCAGCCTTCTCAAAATATCGCGAGGAATTTCCCCGCACATGGATGACCACATCGCTCTCCACCGCCGGCGCATCGGTTGGGTGGTTGTTTTCCTCCGCACTGTCCATCACCCGCATCTGCGCTGTAATGCGGTCCGCACCCTCTGCTGTGGTGGTAAAGCCCATGTGGCGGTCTTCCTCATCCACCAGCCCTCTCCCAGGGATCTCCGCCCCGCCGGTGTCAATAACTATCAGCGGCAGGTGGGTGCAGAATTCCTTTTCGGCATGTACGGCGCAGACGGCCTTTGGCGTGGCTTCTCGGTGCTGGTGGTATCGCCGGCTCTCCATCCGCCCGGTCAGCAGCACCGGGTAGTTCAGTACACTTACCAGCAGGATACAAATACACGCCACCGCGCCTATAATCCTATATTTCATGCTGCTTTCTGCTCCATTTCCTTCAGCCCGAAACCTCGTCGTTCTGCATCACGATGTTGACATACTCCACATTGCCCAGGGCATACAGACAGCTGCAGAGATCTTTCTCCTTTTTCTCGGCCTTCTTCAGCATGCTCCGGCTCAGCTCATAAATCAGCTCCACCGTTTCCTCGGTGGTGTTCTCCACTCGCAGAACAGCCTTCCCCCGGAACAGTTGATACACCTGCGCCTTGATCGCCGCAGTCTTACCCCGGTCGGCCCGCAGAATCAGCAGCATCCGGTTGTCGCTCTTGATGCACCCCAGGATGAGGATAATGAGAAACACCACGGCACTGCCCACCGCCGCCACCAGGTAATCCCCTACCCCGCAGCAGATGCCCACAATAATGGACCAAAAGATATACACGGTATCACGGGAATCCTTGATGGCGGTACGGAACCGCACAATGGAAAGCGCGCCCACCATACCCAGGGAAAGCGCTATATTATTCCCGATGACGGTCATCACCGTGCCGGTCAGGGCCGCCAATATCACCAGCGAGGCGTTAAATTTCTTGCTGTAAATGGTGCCCCGATGGGAAATATAGTAGGAAATAAAGATGAAGAAACCCAGCACCGCCGCAATACCGATATTCAGTACGATCTGTTCCGGCGTCATCTCACTGGGGTTGGTAAAAAGGCTCAAGATCTTATCCTTCATATTGTCAATCTCCTTTTCGTCGCGGCTTACAGCCGATATCGATACCCGTTCTGCCGGGCCAGCATGTATTTACTTACCGAGAGCTCACTTTGATCCACGGTGTTGATCATCTGCCGAATATAATCCAGCAGAAAGCCGTTATACTTCACTTCCATCACCACCGCGCCGGGGTCCAGCACCGGAGCCATATTCAGCCGCTCATCAAAGAGGTCAAAGCTGCTCTCGGTGGCAACGATACGGCTGTCAAAGGTCACCCGTATCTTGTTTTCCTTTGCGATGAAGGCCTTACGGTCATATTCCACTATGGCCTTTGGCCGATAGCAGCGGCTTTGCATTAGGGCATAGCACTCCGCCGCAAAGGCTTCCCTGCTTTGCAGCAGCGGAGTATAGTCCCCGGTGATCAGCCGCTGGGCAACCTCCCTTGTCACCCGCAGCGAGCGCTTGAGCTGGCTTGCCCCCTGTTTCTGCTTCATTTCCAGCATAGCATAGCCGGCAGCCGGGTCATAGCAGCGCAGCCGTATCTTGCGGCGGGTCTCTATTCCGGCCAGCTTTTCATGGTAGTCCTCATCGTACACCGTATCAAAGTACAGCGAACGAATCCGGTATCCATGCACTCCGTTGTGGGGGTCCTCCCGCATCACCTGCCCCAGTAGGTGGCTCCTTTGCAGGGCCTCCGCCATACCGATAAGATACTTCTTCTCCTCCCGGAACACTCGATTCATCCCATGTCACTTCCTCCCAAAATAAAAAACTGACCGCAGCAAAAGTCTCTTTGTGCGGTCAGTCCATCATACCGGCATTTACCGGGTTAGACACTAAACTTTGCGTCCCCGTCTTTCGGCGGGTTTGCCGTGTTGTTCTGTTTTTATATCTCCGCCGCGATCTCCACTATCTCCGCACGGTCATTCACCTTTTTGTTCCGGTACATCATGGCATCTGCCTTTTCTATGGTGGCATACAGAGCCTCGATGCCGCCCTCGTACAGGGCATATCCTAGCGAAACCATCGGCATTTGGGGGTCCTGCTCCCGCAGCTGGCCCAGCGCTGCCTCGAACATCCCGTTCAGCTTTTCCATCTGGTGCAGGTTCTTGGTCAGAATCAAGCTAAACTCATCGCCGCCATAGCGGTAGCAGTCACCATGCCGCCCATACACCGTTCGTATTACCTCCGCTATCTGCCGCAGGTAATAGTCCCCTGCCGCGTGGCCACTGGTGTCGTTTATCTGCTTAAAGTCATCGACATCCATATTGATAATGACCGCCGGCGGTTTAATGCGCTCCAGGTCCTTCTCATACTGGGTGCGGTTCAACAGCATGGTCAGTCCGTCCAAACGGGAAAACCTTCTGCACCGGTGATTATACAGCAGCGCATTTCCTACTGCGACGCACAGATAGTCCACCCGCAGATCGGGAAATATCATCTGGATATAAATACCCATCGAAAGGAACAGCATAATCGCCAGCAGTGCGGCTTCCGGCCGCGTTTGGTATTTCATCTCGTCCAACATCACACATATAAAGCAGTACAGGATAGAAACAATAAATACCGCCACATGCACCCAGTACAGCCTGCCTCTGTGGTAAACATTCATTTCATCAATATAGAAGACCCATCCGTACTGGTTGCTCACGATCATGAACAGTGCATTCACTACAATGGCTCCAATAGCGGCCGCAGGCTTTCTCACCTTGCCGTATGTGTGCGCTGCCATCACACACATCACCGGCGCCATGCAGAATTCCACCGTTTTAGCGAACCAGTGCGGCCCGATCAGTGCAAGCTCTGCACCGTTCGTCTTTACCCCGATCCATTCTCCCATCTGGGCCAATCCTATGACCACACATACCGTTATGAACCGTATGGTCGCTGTTTTATCCGCCAGCCGGTCGGTACATACATCCACTATGTTCACCACCAGCAGCGCCATTGTGATCACTACGATCGCAGTATACAGATCCACACTTGCTCCACCTCTTGCTCATTCTTTGAGAAATCAACAATGTTCAAATTTTATCTTTTTACCACAAAAGCCCGGCTTTCGTCGATTCTTTGCTCCATACATTTTGTCGTTTTTGCACAAACCCTTATATATATATATATATATATTAGTTAACCAATAACAATTTTATTTTACAATATTATGTCCTTTTCGTCAATCCTTTACAACTTGCTCTTCCCTGCATTTCGCACCGTCTCAGCGCCTTTTCGCGCCGAATCGCCCTCTTTGGACAAATCCGTCTTTTCCAGCACAAAAACGGTTCTTTTTGGAAACTTTGTGCAGTATCCACGCAAAAAAAGCCGCACGGCACCTTTTCCGGCACCGTCCGGCTCCCTCGGGTCATTTCAGGCGGCCCTCCCCGCCCATTAGGGCGGTCATCTCCTCTATGCGCTCCAGCGGGAAAGGCGGCTCACACAGGGGCTTTAGGGCAATGCTCATCAGCTTCATGGGATTGTCATCGGCAGCCACCCTGTTGGAGCTCAGTGCTCCGCACCTGCGGCAGCGGTGGATGATGGCCCATTCGCCCTTACCACGCACCCACACCGAAATCGGCTCCATGATGCCGCCGCAGTCGGCTTCCCGGTCCCCCGGCTCGATATCCACATGCAGGCTGGAAAGACAGTTGGGGCAGTGGTTGCGGTGGTCGGTCCCGGCCGCATCCGGTGTTACCAACCGCCCGCACACTTTACAGGTAAAGCTATCATTGCAGGGGTGGTTTTTATAGTAGCCTTTTTCAAAGGTCTTGCGTTTATTCTCGCGGTTCATGTTGCCTCCCGTTGAGTCATTTTATTCTTTGGCCGCGCGGCACAGCGCTTCAATATCCCCATTTCGGATCGCGGCAATATTCTGGCGGATCTTTTCTTCCTCCCAGTCCCACCAGCGGAGCTCCTCCAGCTGGGCAATAGTTTCCACATCAAACCGGCGGCGGATGGGCTTAGCCGGCACTCCAGCCGCAATGGTATAGGGCGGAATATCCCTGGTCACCACAGCACGGGCACCTATAATAGCCCCATCCCCGATCGTCACACCGGAAAGGATCACCGCCTCATAGCCAATCCACACATCGTTGCCAATGGTGATGCTGCCATGGTTATCCCACGCCTCCGCAATGGAAGCGCAGTCGGTCGGCAGTCCCCATTCCTCAAAGAAGATGGGGAACGGATAGGTAGAAAGGCTGCCCAGCGCATGGTTTGCCGCGTTAAAAATGAATTTAGCGCCGCAGGCGATGGAACAAAACTTGCCGATGGACAGGGTATCGCCATTGCACTCGGGGTAATGGTACAGCACGCAGTTCCGTTCAAAGTCCCTCGGATCGTTTACATAGTCATCGTAGGTAGTGTATTCCCCCACCTGAATGGTCGGGTCTTTGACAACATTTTTCAGGTAAACGGTGCTGTGCCCCTGGGAACGGGGATATATCTTCCAATTAGGTATCATATCATTTTCCTCCGGAATGGTCAGTTTTTATTTTCTGTGTTCCACTCCGGCCGCTACAATGCAGCGCCTCACAGCAAACCACCTCGACCTCTTTCTCACTTTGCTTTATTCCGTTATCTCTATCCGGTTACCTTCGGGGTCCAGCACACAGCTTTCGTAGTAGCCGTCACCCGTCACCCGCGGGCCGCTCACCACCGGGTGCCCGTCCTCCTTCAGCCGCTCCGTCAGCGCATCCACCGCCTGCCGGCTGCCCACACTGAACGCCAGATGGCTGTATCCTGTCCCGCGTTCCGCCTTTGGGGCATCCTCCATCTCCGGCGCTGTCATCAGTTCCAGCCGTGCCCCGCCCGCAAACCGCAGGAAATAGGATTGAAACCCCGTTTTAGGGTTGTGGTAGCGCTCTCCGCTCTGCCCGCCAAAATAACGGCAGTAGAATTCTCTTGCCGCCTCCAGGTCATTCACATACAGGGCAATATGCTCTATCCTCATACTGTCACCTTATCTGCAGCTGGATGAACCCAATGACAGCAAGGTGCAGCGGGTAGTAGATGTAAAACAGCCACTTCATCACCTTGTTGATCGTTTGGTTTTTACCGCGCTTGCCATTATACAGCGCCAGCAGCGGGATAGCAAGCACCACACATAGCTGGAGCAATCCGTACAGCTTATCCAGCGCGAAGAAGTACACCACTGCATAGATTGCCACATAAAAAAGGCTCCACGCGATCTGTTTCTTCGGTTCGCCCCGGTTGGAGCCAATGGAAAGCACGCACAGGGCGGCAATACAGCTCCAATCGCTGGGCAATGTAATCAGGCAAATCAGCAATACACCCGCAACCTTTACCCCCATGCTGCGCTTTTCGTCCTCACACAGCCACAGCATCAGCAGTCCGCCCAGCAGCGACCACACCACACTGGTCTGGTTCAGAACATCCCCATAGTAGAACGGGATAAAGGAATGCCAATCCACATAGCTATTGGAGGCCAACATATACGCAAAATGCGAAACCACCGCTAACATGAACAGTCGCAGCGCGTACTTCTTCCGATCACGGGTATAGTGGAAGCCCTCCGCAATGAAAAAGCACATGACTGGGCAGGTGATCCGCCCAATAATATGCATCACAATAGGTACCGCCCCGGCGGCATACCCCGGGAACAGCAGCCACGCTATGTGGTCCACCGTCATTGCCACTATCGCTATCAGCTTCAGCTGGTTGGCATCCAGCCACTGATATGGTTTCAGCTCTGTCATTCGCTCTCCTCTTTTCCTCCGGCGGGCGCCGCTTCATTCGGGCTGCTGCGGCGCACCCTGCGGCAGCCCTCGTCACTTTGGTGCGGCCGCCTGCCTTTCGCAGAATCCGACCCTTGCGGTTTCCATTATACGGCTTTTTCAAATTCCCTGTCAAGTCAAAGCGGAGCCCCCGGCCGCTTTCCGCCGGAGGCTCCCTATTTTCACTCTCTTGGATAAACTGATTTATCTTGGCAGACGGCGGTACAGCCCCGTCACATGGTGCAGCCGGTCGGCCAACTCCGGGGTGATGCTATCCGGTGCGGCGCGCCACTTCCAGTTGCATCCCAGCGTGGAGGGAATATTCATCCGCGCCTCGCTGCCCAGGCCCAGCAGGTCCTGCATCGTCAGGATGACAGTATCACCAGGGCTTTGCAGCGCCCCGCACATCATGCCCCAGTTGGGGCCCTCCGCTTCGGTCAGGCGCAGGTACTCCCACGCAAACCGCACATCCTCCGGGGATGCCGTATGCATCCATCCCATTATGGTATCATTATCGTGGGTGCCGGTGTATACCACACAGTGCCGGGGGTAATTGTGCGGCAGATAGTCACTGTCCTCCCGGCTATCAAAGGCAAACTGCAGCACCTTCATGCCGGGGAAACCGCATTCCTCCCGCAGGCGATGAACCCCCTCGGTCAAAAAGCCCAGGTCCTCCGCAATGATGGGCAAATCACCCAGCGCGGCCCGCACCGCATGGAACAGTTCAATGCCCGGGCCCTGCCGCCACACACCGTCACGGGCTGTTGCGGCCCCGCCGGGAATGGCATAATAACCCTCAAATCCACGGAAATGGTCAATACGAATAATATCATACAGCGCCGCGCTGGCCCTAAAGCGATCGATCCACCAGCGGTAGCCATCCGCTTTCATGGCGTCCCAGCGGTACAGCGGGTTGCCCCACAGTTGCCCATCGGCCGAAAATCCATCGGGCGGGCAGCCTGCCACCTCGATCGGCTCGTAGTTTTCATCCAGCAGGAATTGCTCCGGCGCGCTCCACACATCGGCAGAATCCCGCGGTACATAGATGGGAATATCCCCAATGATGCGGATGCCGCGCTCATTGGCATAGCCCTTCAAGGCCCGCCACTGCCGGGTAAATAGGTATTGCAGCATCATCTGGAAGCCGATCTCTCCGGCATATTGCTCCCGCGCCGCCGCAATGGCACCCGGCTCCCGGGTTTTCAGCGGCTGTTCCCACTCGTTCCAAGGACGCCCGCCATGGGCATCCTTCAGCGCCATAAACAGTGCATAGTCCGGCAGCCAGTGCCCGTTTTCCTCGCAGAAGCGCCGGTAGTCCTCCGGTGGGTTCTGCGCAAAGCGCCGGTAGGCGTGGTGCAGCACCTCATAGCGCAGCTGGTACAGCTGTCCGTAGTCCACCGAAAGCTCACTTTCGCACCACGGCAGCCGTTCATATTCATCGCGCTCCAGCAGCCCATCCCGCTCCAGCTGGGGCAGGTCTATAAAATATGGGTTCCCCGCCACCGAGCTGAACGACTGGTACGGTGAGTCACCATAGCTGGTCGGCCCAATGGGCAAAATCTGCCACCAGGTCTGCCCAGCCCGCTGCAGAAAATCTACAAAACGGTAGGCGTTATCTCCCATTGTGCCAATGCCGTAAGGCCCCGGCAGGGAGGATATGTGCATCAGTACTCCACTGCTTCTCATAGCTTTTGCTCTCTTTTCTATCACATCTTGGCTTGTGCTCCTGGGCCCAGCCCCACACTCTCGCCGCTTATCACGGTAAAGGGCACCGTCACCCGCCGGGCCGGCGCACCGTTCTCTATGGCATCCAGCAGCGTGCCAGTCGCTTCCCGCGCCAGCCGCTCCACCGATTGCCCAATGGTCGCCAGCCGCGGCGTCAGGTATTCTCCCAACGCCAGTCCATCAAAACCGATGATGGAAAGATCCTTGCCCACCGTGCGTCCGGCATCCTGCGCAGCCCGCATGGCGCCTATTGCCACCACATCCGCTATGGCATAGGCAGCGGTGATCTCCGGATGCTCCTCCAATACATGGTGCATAGCCTGGTAGCCCTCTTCATAGCAGAAGCGCGCCTCGCCATACTCCACCAGGTTTTCGGCCGGCAGTCCGCTTTGGACAAAGGCCGCCCGTCCCCCGGCAAAGCGCTGGCCGGAAACATCGCTGAAGCTGGGCCGCCCGCCAATAATGGCAATGTGCCGGTGTCCATACTCCAGCAGCACTCGCACCGCTTGCACCGAGGCCTCAAAGTCATCGGTCGTCACACTGGAAAGGTTCGGGTAGTCCAGCCCTTCGGCCGGGGAGGTCACCAACACCGCCGGCAGCGTAATGCGCCCAAAGCTCCGCTTAAAGTTATCAGCATTGCCGCCCAGGAATAGGATCCCCTGCGGCTTTTTCTCGGCGCACAGCGTGATCGCCCGCTGCACCTCGTCGGTATCCTCGTCAAAATAATCCACCAGCAGGGTATACGGGGTATTGTTCACCAGGCCCTGCAGCTGCTCCACCAGTGCGGCAAAAAGCTCATTTCTTACGCCCTTCACCAGCACCAGCAGACTACGGTTTACCGATTGTTTCAGATTCTTGGCATTGGCATTTTGGGTATATCCATTCTTCTCCACCACTGCCAGAATCCGTCTGCGCGCCTGTGCGCTTACATCGGGGTGGTTGTTCAGCACGCGGGAGACGGTGCCCACCGCGTAGCCGCTTTCTTTGGCAATATCCTTAATGGTCATAGCTGTAATATCAACCCTTCACAGCGCCCGCTGCCACACCCTTGATGATGTGCTTCTGGCAGGTGAGGTAGAAAATGATAACAGGAATGATCGAAAGCATGATCAGCGCCATCACCGCGCCCAGGTCCACCGAACCGTAGCTGCCCTGCAGGAACTGAATGTGGATGGGAATGGTCATATACTGCTTGCGGTCCAGCACCAGATAGGGCAGCAGGTAGTCGTTCCACACCCACATAATCTCCAGCACACCGACCGAGATCATGGTAGGCTTGAGCATGGGCAGCACCACATTAAAGTAGGTCCGGATCGGCCCGCAGCCGTCAATGGCCGCGGCCTCCTCTATCTCCAGTGGAATGCTCTTGATAAATCCGCTGAACATAAAGACTGCCAGCCCTGCGCCGAAGCCCAGATAGATAATGGGAATGGTGTAGGGGGTATTGAGCTTCAAGGTATCGGCAGTGCGTGCCAGCGTAAACATAACCATCTGGAACGGCACAACCATCGAAAAAACGCAGAGGTAATAAACCAGCTTGGAAAAGCCGCTGCCCACGCGGGCGATGTACCACGCCGCCATGCTGGTGCACAGCAGGATCAGCGCTGCGGAGACAATGGTGATCAGCAGCGAATAGCCTGCGCTCTTCAGAAAAGGATAGTTGCCGAAGGTAAGGCCCTTGATATAGTTGTCCAGTGCGACAAAGGTGCCCTCGCGCGGGAACGCAAAGGTCTCCAGATTGATGGAGGCGTTGCTCTTAAAGGAGTTCATCGCCACCAGGAATATCGGGATCAGATAGATAAAGGAAAGAATCGAAAAGATCACCGTCAATGCGTCGTGGCGGCGGCGCTCGCTCTTAAAGCCGCCTTTGGCGCTGGTTTTTTCCGTTGTCTTAGCAGACATTATTGCTGCACCTCCTTCTCTCGGGTGGAACGCAGCTGCAGGATACTCAAAACAGCCACCAGCACAAAGAAGATGACGGCTTTTGCCTGTCCCACGCCGCGGCTGCGTGCGCTGGCGTAGAAGGAGTTGACGATATTCAGCGCCAGCATTTCGGTGGTCTTAATGACCTCGCCGCCCTGCTGGATAAAGGGTCTGCCGGCGGTCAGCGCCAGGTTCTGGTCGTACAGCTTAAAAGAATTGGTCAGGGTCAGGAAGGTGCAGATGGTAATGGAGGGCATCACATTGGGAATGGTGATCTTCCACAGCGTCTGCCAGCCGTTGGCGCCATCGATGCGCGCCGCCTCCAGCATATCCTCCGGCACGCTTTGCAGCCCTGCCACATAAATGATCATCATGTAACCGATCTGCTGCCAGCACATTAGGATGATCAAGCCCCAGAAGCCGTATTTGGACTCCAATACCACGCTGGTGCTGTATTTGATCAGAATACCATTGAAGATCATGCTCCAGATGTAGCCCAGCACAATACCGCCGATGAGGTTCGGCATAAAGAAGACGGTACGGAACAGGTTGGATCCCTTAATTCCTCTCGTCAGCGCATAGGCAATCGCAAAGGCGATGACATTGATGAGCACCAGCGAAACCACGGCAAACAGTGCCGTGTACCAGAAGGCATGGCCGAAGCTCTTATCCTGGAAAGCGGCGATGTAGTTTTTGATGCCCACCCATGTCCAGTTCTTGGTGGTCTTAAAATCGCAGAAGGAAAGGAAGAATCCCTTGCAGAACGGATACAAAAAGCCGATGCAGAATGCCGCGAAGGTCGGCAGCAGGAACAGCCAGAAGCACTTCTGGATCGGTCGCCGGATCAGCGGTGAATTAAGCGCCGCGCGATCACGGTTCTTTCTTGCCTTTTTCATAATGTCCCTCACACTCCTTTGGTGGTTCGTCCGGTTTTTGGGCAAAGCCGGCAGCTCGCGCCCCTGTCCTTTTCGTCGTACAGCCGGGGGCGTCAGGTGCGGGTTTTCCCTATCTTTTTTGCAAAGCGGGGGCGAGCGCAGTGCTCGCCCCCGTTTTATCACAATAATTCAGTTTTCCGCAGGCGCTTCATCAAAAGCCTTTTACGGAAATCCCGTTGTCAGCGGAAGCTACTGAGATCAGGAGTTCTCCTTGGCATACTGGGCAGCCCAGCCGTCAACAAAGGCAGTCTTAACAACAGACCAGTCAGCGTTGCCGGAGGTGTACTGGGTCAGAGCGTCAACAACAGCAGCACGCCAGTCATCAACTGCGGGAGTGTAGTTGAAGGCCCAGGTTACAACATAGTTGCCGTTCGCGGTGTAGTCGTTCGCCTGAGCGAAGAATACATTCTCGGGGGTCTTGGCAGACTTGAAGGGGATCGGGCCAAGCTCCTTCGCCATCATGGTGGTGCCTTCCTCAGAGGTAACAACCCACTTCATGAAGTCGAGGGTAGCCTTGATGTCTTCCTCGGAAGCGTACTTGTTCACAGCCCAGCAGTTCTCGGTGCCGCAGCACAGGCCGGCCTTTTCCTCGCCCTCAACGCCGCAGTAAATCGGGATCATCGCCAGATCATCGGGATTCATGTTGAACTTGGAGGTCAGATTGGCGTACTCCCAGCTGCCGTTCTGATAGAATACAGCCTTGCCCTCGCCGAGCTCAGCCTCAGCCTGGTCGCCGGTAGCGGAAACCAGAGCAGCGCCGGTGGTGGCGGAGTCAGTTGTGTACAGATCCCAGAGGTTCTTGTAGTTATCGAGGTAAGCGCCGGTGATGGTGGCGGGCTGAGAGGTCACACCGTTGTCACGGAACTCATAGAACAGGGGCATATTGGCCAGATGGCCGGAGAAACGCCAGCTGGAGGAACCATCCAGACCGGCAGAGGTGAAGGCGTCGAAGCCCAGCTCGGCAGCGCGGCTGTGGATATCGTCAGCAACCTTCTTCAGGGACTCAAAGTTGGTGATGTCGGTCAGCTCGTAGCCAGCCTGCTTCAGCAGAGCCTTGTTTACGATGATGCCGAATGCCTCATAGCAGTAACCGATGGAAACGGTCTCGCCCGCTTCGTTCTTCAGGTTAAAGGCGTCGGTGGTCATTTCCTTCATGATGTCGGTGTTGGTCAGGTCGTAGCAGTACTCGCCCCAGGTCTTTACCGCGCCGGCGTTGCCTACCTGGAACATGGTGGGAGCAGCGTCCTTATCCATCTCGGCGGTCAGCACCTGGTCATAAGTACCGGAAGCCGCAGTCAGAACGGTTACGGGAACACCGGTCTTCTCGGTGTACAGCTTCGCCAGATCCTGCCAAGCCTTGTCAGCCTCGGGCTTGAAGTTGAGATAATAAACAGAACCGGTCTTGGAGTCGGGGGTGGGTGCGGGCTTGTCGCCGCAGGCGGTAAACAGAGTAATCGCCATAACAACAGCCAACAGAATTGCTAATGTCTTTTTCATGGTTTCTCCTCCTATATTGTGTTTGCGTTCTTTTCTTGGCTGGAATCGTTTCCAGCCCTCGCAATGATATTATACCGCCTGCCGTCTGTCTTTTCAATCAAAATCTGTCGCAAGTCCACAAATTCAGCAAATATGCTATAAAACCTTTTATGAAAATTGAGCACATTTTCGGTTCGCCGGGCAAAATCTGTGCTATTCTGCGCCGCTTTTGCGGGAATATTCCCTTTTTCCGGGCAAAATAGCAGTTGACATCACGCGCCGCCCTTTTTATAATAGTGGCGTAAAATATACCACGGAGGTGGAGTTTTATGAAGCAGCGCTTTGATGTGACCGGCATGAGCTGTACCGCCTGCAGCTCCCATGTGGAGCGGGCGGTCTCGGCACTGGCGGGGGTCTCCTCCGTCACCGTCGATTTGATGCAGAACCGCATGTTGGTAGAATATGACGATAGCAAGCTCTCCGAAGCAGAGGTCTGCCAGGCCGTGGCCGCGGCCGGCTACGGCGCCCGTCCGGCGGGC